>Ga0115001_10000570_pt1 | contig 27546 bp, 30 predicted proteins | sample ArcticOcean_MG_C_12_FD_89869 | JGI IMG/M metagenome (GOLD analysis project Ga0115001, IMG submission 89869) | Marine microbial communities from western Arctic Ocean - ArcticOcean_MG_CB8_130 | ecosystem: Environmental > Aquatic > Marine > Oceanic | place: Arctic Ocean: Canada Basin | collected... | reverse complement strand
TCGCTTAAATAATGTGGGGAGAACAGGATTCGAACCTGTGAAGTTAAAAACAGCAGATTTACAGTCTGCCCTCGTTGGCCGCTTGAGTATCTCCCCAATATTTTAAAGAACCTTAAGAGCCGATGGAGGGACTCGAACCCACGACCTGCTGATTACAAATCAGCTGCTCTAGCCAGCTGAGCTACATCGGCTTTTCCATTTTTCAATGGTTGGCAAATGTATAGATTTATTTTTTTTCAATCAAACGAATATTAACGATTTTTATTAAAAAAAGAAATCTTATCTATTTTTAATTTCTCTTGGATGATTTTTCTTGTAGTCACTTATAATTTTAGGTAACTTTATTTTAGTATAAATTTGAGTTGATGCAAGACTGGAATGTCCTAAAATTTCTTTTATGGTATTAATATCTGCCCCATTATTTAAAAGATGAGTAGCAAATGAATGTCTTAATACATGGGGGCTTTTTTTAACCTTTGTTGAAGCTTTTGAAAAATATTTTTTTACGACTCTATAAACTAAAGAAGGCCCTATTTGTAAACCTCTAGATGTTAAAAAAAGATTTTCTTTAACTGACTTAATATTAGATCGAAAAGTCAAATAATCTTTGATGTTTTTTTCTAATGTTGGTAACATAGGAACTAACCTTTCCTTGTTTCTTTTACCATGCACTTTTATAAGATTTTCATCAAAAAATACGTCTTTTAATGTGATTTTAATTAACTCATCTCTTCTAATTCCTGTAGAATATAAAGTATCAATAATCAACATGTCTCTTTTTCCTTCAAATGTATCTTCAAAGACATTCATGACAGTAAAAACTTCATCTTCAGAAAATGGTATTATAATTTTTGACTGAACCTTTAGTCTTTTGTGATTCTTTGTTGGTGAATCTTTGATTTTTTCGATTTTAATTAAAAAATCATAATATCTACTTAATGCTGAAATTTTTCTATTAATTGATAAAGAGGAAAGGTTAAGTTCAGATAAATTAATTATCCAACTCCTAATAATTGAATATGAGATTTTTGAAACATCATTTATATTATGCTCTTCAAAACAAAAATTTTGAAATGTATATAAATCTTTCTTATATGCAATTATTGTATTTATAGAATAATTTTTCTCTTTAGATAAGTAATCAAAAAAATTAGAAAAATACATGAGTGTTCTTAAACAATATTAAAGTTAAGAACTTTTAAGTAGATAAAAAGAAATTATATGTTTTCAAGATCTCTAAGGTTCTGCACATATGCAGCCTTTTTAATCTTGTCTCTGTTTTTAACAGAGGGCTTAATAAAAGCTTGTCTAGATCTAAGATTTTTCATAGCCCCGGTTTTATCGAATTTACGTTTGAATCTTTTAAGAGCTCTATCTATATTTTCGCCTTCTTTTACTGGTATAATTAACATATATTATTTTAAATAGGTCGCAAATATAGAAACATTTTTTATTCCTCAGAAATTATTTTAATTATTTATTATCTATCAGTGTAAAATTTAAAAAATTATTTGATTGCTTTTAAATACTTTTCTAATTCTTTTTTGACCACTGGAAATAAGAAAAATAAACCAACCATATTTGGAAAAACCATTGCAAAAATCATTGCATCTGAAAAAGCCCAAATAGAATTCATACTTGCTGCAGCTCCAATAACGATGAACGTGCAAAAGAGAAGTTTGTATGTAATATCAGCTAAATTACCTCTTCCAAATAAATATTTCCAAGATTGCAATCCATAATAAGACCAAGAAATCATAGTAGAAATTGCAAATAGAACAACGGCTACTGTTAAAAATACATCAGAAAAAGGAATATACTCAGCAAATGCCTGTGATGTTATTCCTGCTCCCTCATATGGAACTCCGTCAATCATTACAGTTCCTAGACCATCACCTCCATATTCAAAATAGCCTCCAAAATTAAATATAACAATCACTAATGCTGTCATTGTACAAATGACAACCGTATCAATAAACGGTTCTAATAACGCAACTAAACCCTCAGAAGCAGCATATTTTGTTTTAACGGCAGAATGAGCAATTGAAGCAGAACCTGCACCTGCTTCATTAGAAAAAGCAGCTCTTTTAAAACCAACCATTAAAACACCTATTACACCACCCACACCCATTGCAGTAGGATTGAAAGCTTCAGTTATAATTAATGAAATCGCATCATCTATTAAAGTGAAATTCATAAGTAAAATATACATGCATGCAAAAAGATAAAGAACAGCCATAAATGGAACTACTTTTTCAGTCACTGAAGCAATTCTTTTAATTCCGCCAATAATTATAATACCAACTAAAATTGCCATCACAACTCCAATTATAGCTCCAGCACTGGTACTTTCCAAACCTAATAATTGCTTGACTACAACAGTAGCTTGATTAGATTGCGCTGCATTTCCTCCTCCAAAAGATCCTCCGATACAACAAATAGCAAATATTACAGCTGTAATTTTACCCAAATTTTCAAATCCCTTTTCTTTTAATCCTCTACTTAAATAATACATAGGTCCGCCATATACAACACCATTTTCATCAACATCTCTATATTGAACACCTAATGTACATTCGACAAATTTAGTTGACATGCCTATGAGTCCGCATATAATCATCCAAAAAGTAGCTCCAGGTCCTCCAAGAGCGATTGCCAATGCTACTCCTGCAATATTTCCATTTCCTACAGTACCAGAAACAGCAGTTGCTAATGCTTGAAAATGTGAAACTTCCCCATCTTTAGAATCTGAAGATTCATCATTATCTAAATCGTCATATTTGCCTCTTACTACATTAATAGCAGTAGAGAAGTATTTAATATTTGGGAAACCAAAATACAATGTAAAAAACGCCGCACTTCCAACAAGTAATAATATTACAAAGGGATAACCTCCTACTTGAAAAAAAACAACATTACTAAAAAAGTCAGAAATCGGGGCAAATGCTTCGTCAATTTTTTGATCTAAACCTTTTTCTTGGGAAAAAGAAAAAAAGGAAGATAAAACAAAGATTAAGCTAAAAAATATTTTTTTCATTTAAATTTTTTTTCGAAGATTAATAATATAACAAGATGCAAATTAAATGTAATAATTCAAATGTTTTTTTTATAAATCAAAAACAGAAGATCTTTTACTTGAAATTAAATCTTTGATTTTCAGCCAAAATGCCAAGGTTAAATAAATCGCAAAATTTATACCCAATGAAAAGAAACTTATATAAATAAAAAATAACCTAACATTTTTAGCTCTAATTCCCATCCATTCTGCAAGTCTTGAACATACTGAAAAACCATGGCGTTCGAAAAAATATCTGATTTCAGTCAAATTAGTTATTCTTAATTATTTTTCCTGTCCAATCTAAAATTCCTCCTTTTAAATTATAAACATTTTGAAGACCTAATTGCTTCATTATTTCGCATGCTTGTGAACTTCTAGACCCAGATCTACAGTACACATGTATATGGTCATTTGTATTCAATTTATTTATACCGTTCATAAACGATTCGGAATCATAGATATTCAAATGAATTGCATCTTCAATAAAACCTTCACAAAATTCCTCGATAGTTCTAACATCAATAACTATACTTTTTTTTGAATTTTTAACGGATTCAACCCAGCTGTTTTGATCTAAATTCATAATAACAATATAATTTTTACAAATATAAATTTCTAATTCTTGTTAAAAAAATTAAATTTATTTAAATCCTTGTAATCTAAAATTATGATTTATATATTTGAGGTGTTATGTTTAAAAAAACAAATAATAATTTTTGGTGGCACTCAGGATATTTCAAAATATCGTGATAGACCAATATTTATAAATATATATTTTAGGCTTGTCTCACGACAGGCCTTTTTTAATTAAAATAACTAAGAAATTGTATAAAATTATTACATCTGAAAAAAAGCTATTAGCTGATACACTGACACCTGTAAGTATTTATTTAAAAATAAGAGATTATTTTTCTAATTCTCTTTTATTAGAAAGTAGTGACTATGGAGCTAAGGACAATAGCTATGCATACGTTTGTTTTAACCCAATTGCATACATTTCTGTTAAAGGAAATTTAATTAGTAAATCATTTCCAGATGGTAAAAAAGAAAATATTGAAATAAATAAAAATATTAATGTAGTTAAAGAGGTTGATGAGTTTTGTAAATCATTTCATTGTCAAAAGAATGATAAAAAATTTATTAATAATGGAGTTTTTGGATACATGAACTATGATTCGGTTAAATATTTTGAAAACATAGATATTCAGTCAAAAGAAAATAATCCTAATATTCCTGATATATACTATGCATTTTATTCAAATGTTATTGTTATAAATGTATTTAATAACGAAGCAAAATTATTTCACCATAGTTATAATCAAAAAAATAATTTAAATCAAATAATAAATTATATTAACTCTGAAAAATTTTCTACTTATCCTTTTTCCAAAGTCGGTAAATTAACTTCTAATATTAATGACAATCAATATATTAATTTAGTTAACAAAGGGATTAAACATTGTTTTAGAGGAGATGTTTTTCAAATTGTACTTTCAAGAAGGTTTTCACAAAAATTTAAGGGAGATGAATTCAATTTATATAGAGCACTTAGGTCTGTAAACCCTTCTCCTTACCTATTTTATTTTGATTATGGTAGTTATAAAATTTTTGGAAGTTCTCCAGAAGCTCAGTTAGTCGTTAAAAATGATAAAGCTGAGATTCACCCAATTGCAGGAACATTTAAAAGATCTGGAAATGATTTAGAGGATTCTAAAAAAGCCGAAAAACTTTCAAAAGATGACAAAGAAAATAGTGAACACATGATGCTTGTAGACCTTGCTAGAAATGATCTAAGTAGAAATGGAAATGATGTAAAAGTCGAAAAAGACAGAGAAATTCAATTTTATTCTCATGTTATTCATTTGGTTTCTAAAGTCACTGGAATAAAGAAAAATGGTTCCTCAACATTTCAAATAGCAGCCGACACATTTCCGGCTGGAACATTGACTGGAGCTCCAAAACATAGAGCAATGCAACTTATAGATGAATATGAGACCTGTAACAGATCTTTTTATGGGGGGGCTATTGGATTTATGGACTTTGAAGGAAATTTTAATCATGCCATAATAATTCGTTCTTTTTTAAGCAAAAATTATGAACTCTTGTTTCAAGCAGGTGCAGGAATTGTCTCAAAATCAAAAGCAGAAAACGAATTACAAGAAATTTATAACAAACTTGGCGCATTAAATAGTGCGTTAGAAATTGCTGAAAAAATTTAATTATGAAAATTATAGTTATTGATAATTACGATTCTTTTACTTATAACTTAGTTCATTATTTAGAGGAGCTTGGTTGTGATGTAACAGTAAAAAGAAATGATCAAGTAAACATAAAAGAAATTGAAAAATTTGACAAAATTGTACTTTCTCCAGGCCCTGGAATTCCTAATGAAGCTGGCCTTTTAAAAGAAATTATTTCCTTTTATTCTAGATCTAAAAGTATTTTAGGAGTTTGTTTAGGACACCAAGCAATTGCAGAAGTTTTTGGGGCAGAACTTATCAATCTAGAAACTGTTTATCACGGAGTTGCAACAGATATTAATATTGTTAAAGAAGATCCTATTTTTAAAGACTTACCAAATCCATTAAAAGTTGGACGTTACCATTCTTGGGTAGTAAAGGAACCTTTGCCAAATGAATTAGAAGCTTTAGCATTTGATGAGAATGGTCAAATAATGGCTCTAAAACACAAGTCCCTTAATATTAGAGGGGTTCAATTTCATCCTGAATCTATACTGACAGAAAGTGGAAAATCTCTTCTAAAAAATTGGTTAAAAATTTAATAATGAAAGATATTTTAAATAAACTAATAACTCATAAAACTCTTTCCAAAGAAGAAGCTAAAAATACTTTAGTTAATATTTCCAGCGGAAAATATAACAGTTCATATGTTACATCATTTTTGACTGTTTATATGATGAGAAATATCACATTAGAAGAACTTGAAGGATTTAAAGATGCTCTAATGGATTTATGTATACCAGTTGATTTAAAAGATTATAATACAATTGATTTATGCGGAACCGGTGGTGACAACAAAGATACTTTCAATATTTCTACTATTTCGGCTTTTGTAACGGCAGGAGCTGGTATTAAAGTTGCAAAACACGGGAATTATGGAGTTTCATCTTCTTGTGGTTCAAGTAATGTGTTAGAAAATTTAGGAATAAAATTTTCTAATAATCAAAGCTTTTTAAAAAAATGTATTGAAAAAAGTGGCATATGTATTTTACATGCTCCGCTATTTCATCCCGCTATGAAACATGTTGCGCCAATAAGAAAAGAACTTGGTCTAAAAACTTTTTTCAATATGCTAGGTCCTCTTGTAAATCCCTCATCACCAAAAAATCAAATGGTTGGAGTTTTCAGTTTAGAATTAGCAAGATTATATTCTTATCTATTTCAAAAATCAAATCAAAATTTTTCAATAATCCATTCACTGGATGGTTATGATGAGGTGTCATTAACTGGAAATGTTAAAATCATTTCTAATGAATCTGAAAAAATATTAGAACCCTCAGATTTTAACTTAAATATTTTAAATCCAAAATCAATAATTGGCGGTAAATCAATTTTAGAATCTGCCAAAATTTTTATGAATATTCTAAACAATAATGGGACTACACAACAAAATAATGTTGTAATGGTGAATTCTGGAATAGCAATTTCAACAGTTGAAAATATCAGTATAAAAGTTGGAATTGAAAAAGCAAAAGAATCTTTAATCTCGGGAAAAGCTTTAAATGCATTTAAAACTTTAAAAAACTTAAGTAAATAATGAGTATTCTAAATAAAATAATAGAAACTAAAAAAACTGAAATAGAAATATGTAAGAAAAACAATTCATTTTCAGATCTTGAAAAGTTTAAAGATTTTAATCGAAATACAAACTCTTTATCTAAAAGTTTAATAAATAGTGATTTTGGAATAATTTCAGAATTTAAAAGAAAATCTCCTTCAAAATCTGTTATAAATAATAATTCTTCTGTTGATAAAGTGATAAAAGGGTATGAAAATGCAGGTGTTTGTGGAATATCTATTTTGACTGATAACAAATATTTTGGAGGGTCATCAAAAGATTTAGTAATTGCTAGAAACAATACTCACTTACCAATTTTAAGAAAAGAATTTATAATTGATGAGTATCAAATACATGAGGCAAAAGCATTAGGAGCAGATGCAATTCTTTTAATTGCATCCTGCTTAAAAAAAGAGACAATAAGAAATTTTAGCCAATTTGCTAAAAATTTAGGATTAGAAGTTTTAATTGAAATTCATAATATTAATGAATTAGATAATTGTTTAATTGATTCTATAAACATTATCGGGGTAAATAATAGAAATTTAAAAACATTTGAAGTTGATATTCAAACTAGTAAAGATTTAGCAAAATTTATACCCAAAGAATTTGTTAAAATTTCGGAAAGTGGACTAACTAATAAGAGAGAAATAATGGAACTTGTAGATTATGGGTTTGAAGGTTTTCTAATGGGTGAAAATTTTATGAAAGAAAAAAATCCAGGAAAAAAAGCTTGTAATTTCATAAATAATTTAAAAAACAAGTAAAATGAAATTGAAAGTTTGTGGAATGAAGTTTGAAAATAATATTTCTGAAATAAATAATTTGAATCCAGATTTTATGGGTTTTATTTTCTGGCCAAAATCAAAAAGATTTTTCAATGAAAAAAAAATTCTACTCCCAAATAATATAAAAAAAGTTGGAGTTTTTGTTAACCAATCATATGATTTAATAATTGATAAAGTAAATAAATATAATCTTGATTACGTTCAATTACACGGAGATGAGGATTTTACATTTTGTAAAATGATCAAATCACACTGTAAAGTGATTAAGGTATTTAGTATTGGGACAGAATTTGATTTTGAAAAATTAAATTTATTTGAAGAATCATGTGAATATTTCTTGTTTGATACTAAAGGAGAATCTTATGGTGGTAATGGGATTAAATTTGATTGGAAAATTCTAAACAAATACAACTCTAAAAAACCATTTTTATTAAGCGGAGGTATTGGTGTTAATGATTTTGAAGATATTTTAAATCTTAAAGAACTAAAAATACCAATACTAGGAATTGACATCAACAGTAAATTTGAAACTAAACCAGGTTTAAAAGATTATAAAAAAATTAAGGAACTAATAAAAAAAATGAAAAAATGAAAACTTCTTACAATGTAGATGAAAATGGTTTTTACGGTGATTTTGGTGGAGCATTTATACCTGAAATGATGCATGCAAATATTGATGAACTTAAATCTAAATATTTAAAAATTTCATCTGAAAAAAATTTCAAAAAAGAGTTTAGTGATTTACTAGAAAAATACGTAGGTAGACCTACCCCATTGTATTATGCAAAAAGACTTTCTGAAAAATACAACACAAAAGTTTATTTAAAAAGAGAGGATTTATGTCATACTGGAGCTCATAAAATTAATAACACTATCGGACAAATATTACTAGCTAAAAAACTAAAAAAAACTAGAATAATTGCTGAAACTGGGGCTGGTCAACATGGGGTTGCTACTGCAACTGTTTGTGCTCTCATGGGAATTAAGTGTATTATATATATGGGTGAAATAGACATAAAAAGACAAGCACCTAATGTTGCTAGAATGAAAATGTTAGGAGCTAAAGTTAGACCAGCTATTTCCGGAAGTAAAACTTTAAAAGACGCTACTAATGAGGCAATTAGGGACTGGATTAATAATCCTATTGATACACATTACATTATTGGTTCGGTTGTTGGACCCCACCCCTATCCAGACATGGTAGCCAGATTTCAATCAGTTATAGGTAATGAAGTTAAAAAACAATTAAAAAAGCTTGAGGGAAATGAAAACCCTAATTATGTTATAGCTTGTGTTGGTGGTGGAAGTAATGCAGCAGGAATATTTTATCCTTATTTAGATAATAAAAAAGTTAAAATAATTTGCGTAGAAGCAGCAGGAAAAGGAATAAACTCTGGCGAAAGTGCAGCAACCTCAGTATTAGGTAAAGAAGGAATAATTCATGGTTCTAAAACTCTGTTGATGCAAACTCAGGATGGACAAATAACAGAACCTTATTCTATTTCTGCTGGACTTGATTACCCCGGAGTTGGTCCAATGCATGCAAACTTATATAAGTCAGGGAGAGGAAAATTCATTTCTATTGAAGACAAAGAAGCCATGGAATGGGGGTTAATTTTATCACGAATGGAGGGAATTATTCCTGCAATAGAAACTTCTCATGCTTTTGCGGTTCTAGATAAAATGAAATTTAAAAAAAATGATGTCATTGTTTTTAATTGTTCTGGAAGAGGAGACAAAGACTTAGACACCTACATTGATTATTTTAAGTTATGAATGATTTATAATCAAATCTGAACTATTAGATGATGATAATGAATTTTATATTTAATAAATTGAATTAAAAATAGAACCAATGAAATCAATTAAATTATTTTTACATTTATTTTGTATTGTTACATTATTTGGATGCAACAAAAAAGTTGAAGTTGATAAAAATCAAAAACTTAACGTATTATTTATAATGACGGATGATTTAAATTGTGATTTAGGATCATATAATCATCCTCAGGTAATAAGTCCTAATATTGATAAGCTAGCTAGTCGAGGTGTTCTTTTTGAAAATGCTCATAATCAATACCCTGTGTGCGGACCATCTAGAGCTTCTTTTATGACAGGCATGTATTCTGATCAAACAATGCACACCAAACTTAATGTAGACATAAGAACAACGACACCTGACGTTGTAACTCTTGGTCAGCGTTATAGACAACAAAATTACAGATCTGTTAGAATTGGAAAAATATTTCATTATGACAATCCAGGATCAATAGGTAGTTCCAGTTCAGATGATATTTATACTTGGGATTACACAATAAATCCTTGGGGAAGAGATAAAGAGGAAGAATATAAAATAAATACATTAAGTAAAAGAAATTATGGTGGAACTTTAAGTTGGCTAGAAGCAGATGGAACTGATGAAGAACAAACTGATGGAATAGTCGCTACTGAAGCGGTTGAACAACTTGAAAAATTTTCAAAAAATGGACAAAATTTTTTTTTAGCTGTTGGATTTTTCAAACCACACACGCCCTATGTTGCTCCAAAAAAATATTTTAATATGTATGAAAAAGAGGATATGGTTATCCCTTACACTGGAGTTAGTGATGAATATTTAAAATCGATTCCAGAACCGGCAGCAAGGTCAATAAGATCAAAGAAAGATCAAATTAAATTAAATTTAAAATCTAATAAGGAACTGTCTCAAGAGATTAAAGAAGCTTATTATGCAACTATTTCTTTCATGGATGCTCAAATAGGAAGAGTTCTGGATAAATTAGAAAAAACTGGTTTAGATAAAAATACTATAATTGTTTTTTCATCTGACCATGGGTATCATCTAGGAGAACACGGATATTGGCAAAAACAAACGCTATTTGACAACTCTACTAGAGTTCCTTTAATTTTTTCTGGCCCTGGAATCGAAAAAGGCATAAAAAGCAACTCACCTGTTGAGCTGATAGACATCTACCCCACATTAATGGAACTTACTGGAATAAAATCTCCTGATCATGTTGTTGGAAAAAGTTTAGTACCAGTATTTGAAGATTCTAATTTTAAAGTAAGAAACAGTGCTTTAACAAGATGGAGAAATGGATATTCAATTAAATCAGAAAGGTATAGACTTACCAAATGGGGAGAGAATGGTGAATTAGGTTTTGAACTTTATGATCATACTAATGATAAGGAGGAATTAATAAACCTTGCAAATAATCAAAATTATTCACAAGTTTTAGATTCTTTAAAAATGGAAATTAATATAAGAATTGCTGATGCAAGAGTTAAGCCCAAAGGACTTGGTAGACAATTTGAACAAAAGTCATATGTCAGGATAAAATATACACCAGGTGATTTACATGATACAAATGGTAAAAGAACATATTTGAAACCCTCTGATGAATAGAATTAATAAAGTTTTAAATAATAAAAGTGAAATACTGTCTATTTATTTCACTGCTGGTTTTCCTAATATTTCAGATACAACAACTATTATAAAAAGTTTGGATAAGTGTGGTGTTGATATGGTTGAAATTGGCCTACCTTTCAGTGACCCATTGGCAGACGGGCCAACCATTCAAGAAAGCTCAACACAAGCTTTAAATAATGGGATGAATACTAAAAAATTGTTTGAACAGCTAAAAGGCTTAAGAAAAGAAACTGACATTCCACTAATTATAATGGGTTACTTTAACCCAATAATGCAGTATGGAGTTGAATCTTTTTGTGAAGACTGTGAATCTGTTGGTATTGATGGTTTAATAATTCCTGATTTACCAGTAGAAATTTACAAGGATAATTATCAAACAATTTTTGATAAATATAATCTTCTTAATATGTTTCTAATAACTCCACAAACATCAAATAAAAGGATACGATTCATCGATAAAATTTCTAATGGTTTTATTTATATGGTTAGTAGCTATAGTATAACTGGAGCGGTTAATTCTTTTACAAAAGAACAAATAGATTATTTTGAAAGAATTAATAAAATGAATCTAAACTCATCTTTACTAATTGGTTTTGGAATCAGTAATAAACAAACTTATAATGCTGCTATTAAACATAGTAATGGAACTATAATAGGTTCTGCTTTTATAAAACATTTAAAAGAATTTGGGGTTAAAAAAGTAAGTGATTTTATAAAAAAAATAAGAGATTAACTATCTAATAAAGACTAACTCATTTATTTTTTCGCTTTCTTCTAAGCTATAGCTGTATCCTCCATAATCAAACCCTTTAAGATCTTCCTGATTATTAATTTCATTATCCAAAATATATCTAACCATCATTCCTCTTGCTTTTTTAGCATAAAAAGAAATAATTTTTAATTTACCATTCTTCATGTCTTTAAAAGAAGGAGATATCATAGTTGTATTCAATGTTTTTTTATCAATAACGGATGAATATTCATTACTAGCTAAATTCACAAAAAGTTCATCTTCTATTAATTCATTATTTATTTTTTTCGTGATTTTATTTTTCCAAAACCCATACAAGTTAATAGAGCCCTCAATATCTAATTTGGTGCCCATTTCAAGCCTGTAGGGTTGAATTAAATCTAATGGCTTTAATAAGCCATAAAGACCAGAAAGTATTCTCAAAGAATTTTGAGCTTTTTTAATTTGATTGTTAGAAAGGCTAAATGCATCTAAACCATTGTACACGTCCCCGTTAAAAGTAAAAATACTTGGTCTTGCGTTATCTAAATCAAAAGGGGTTTTAAAACTATTATTTCTTTTCCAATTTAGATTTGCTAATTTATCAGAAATACTCATTAAAGATTTAAGTTCACTTGGTGTCCTTTTTTTTAAAGATTCATTAATAATTTTAGATTCTGATAAAAAATATGGAACTGAAAAATCCTTGTTTGTTAATTCAGTATCAAAATCAAGTGACTTTGCAGGTGAAATAATAATTTTCATAAAAATTCAATTTTTAAACTAAATTATAAAAAATCAAATATTATTTGAATAGTTTCTCCATTTATTAAGACATTCTACAAAATCTTCTGGAAGATTTGATTCGAAATTCATTTCTTTATTTGAAATCGGATGTGTAAATCCGAGAGACTTTGCGTGAAGAGCCTGACGAGGTAAAATCTTAAAACAGTTCTGAACAAATTGCTTGTATTTATTAAAAATAGTTCCTTTTAAAATTTTATCTCCACCATACCTTTGGTCACTAAAAATTGGATGCCCAATGAATTTCATATGTGCTCTAATTTGGTGAGTCCTTCCGGTTTCCAACTGACATTCTAAAAGTGTGACATAGTTAAATCTTTCTATCACTTTGTAATGAGTTATTGCTCTTTTACCATGCTCCTTGCTTTCAGGAACACTCATAATTAAGCGATTTTTGGGATCTCTCGCTAAATTTTCATCTATTGTTCCCTCTTCTTTTTCAACGATTCCCCAAACAAGGGCATTATACTTTCTTTTTGACGATTTTAAATAAAATTGTTTAGCAAGATTGGTCATAGAAATCTCGGTTTTAGCAACTACTAATAACCCGCTAGTGTCTTTATCAATTCTGTGAACTAAACCTGGTCTTCCGTCTTTATTAGATGGTAAGTTTTTAAAGTGGTGAATTAAACCATTTAATAAAGTTCCGCTATAATTCCCATGACCAGGATGAACAACTATTCCGTGAGGTTTATTAACTACCAATAAACACTCGTCTTCATAAACTACATTGATAGGAATATCTTCACCAACTAATAAGTTCTCATAAGGGGGATGCGAAAACATTACTTTGGTTATGTCTCCGGGTTTAACTTTGTAATTAGATTTTACAGAGTTTTCATTAACTAAAATAAATCCACTTTTAGCAGCATTTTGTATTTTATTTCTTGTGGCGTTTTCAATTCTATTCATTAAAAACTTATCTACTCTTAAGGACTCTTGACCACTATCTGCCAGAAATTGATAGTGTTCAAATAAGTCTTTACTAGAATCTTCATTTCCTTCAGCTTCAATCATTTTTCTATTTTAACTCCGTTACCAAGTACTAAATCAATTTTAGATTTTTTGGGTACTAAAAATCCAGGGCTGACTTCCTTATTTTGAAATAATATTTGAATTACCATATCCTTTCCAATATTATCAATTAAAGTGATTTCCCCCAATTCTAAATCAGAAGATAAAAGAGCAGAAATAGCACTTCTTTTAGTAATCTGAATAATATTAGGAATAGCGATATTACCATAATTAACTGGATTAATAGTTAAATAGATTTTTCTATTTAATTTGACTTTTGAGTTCGCAATTGGCATTTGTTCTAAAACAGAATATTTTGGGAAATTTGGATTAAAAAAAATAGAATCAGATACCTCGTATTTTAATTTATTTTTATTTAAAATATTCTTTACCTCCACAATGTCAATTCCTTTTAGTTCTGGGACAGAAATATAATTATTATGATTAGTATTTATATTCAAAAATATAAATACTATGAAAATTATAATACAGGAAATAATAGAAGCAATAAGTATTTGCTTAAAAAAATATCTGCTAAAAAAATACCTTAATAAATTCATTTGTAATTTTGAACAAATATATAAAATATGTAATCTCTATGTTTTGACTTAAAATAAATGATATTTTTGTTCACATGAAAAAAAATGTAGCCATATTGATGGGTGGGTATTCCTCTGAATATCAGATTTCTTTAAAAAGTGGTCAAGTTGTTTATGATAATTTAGACTACAAGCTTTACAAGCCTTTCAAAATTATAATAAGTAAAGATAAATGGGTTTATTTGGATGAAAACAAAGAATATAATATTTCAAAAGATAATTTTTCAGTAAAAGTTGATAATAAAATTATTCGATTTGATATTGCATTTATAGTAATTCATGGATCTCCCGGGGAAGATGGAATTTTACAAACCTATTTTGATTCACTCAAAATCCCATACACAGGGTGTAATTCTCAAACCTCTGCAATTACATTTAATAAAAGAGATTGCATTGCATTTCTTCAAGAATATAATATCCCAACAGCAAAGTCAATTCACTTAAATTTTGGAAATAGTGTTAAAATAGATAATATTATAAAAAAAATAGGATTACCATGTTTTGTGAAAGCTAATAAATCTGGAAGTAGTTTTGGAGTTTATAAAGCATATAATAAAGAGGAACTTTTTAAATCAATTGTAAATTCATTTAAAATTGACAATGAGATTTTAATTGAATCTTTTTTAGATGGAATCGAAGTTTCAGTTGGGGTAATGAATTATAAAAATAATATTGAAGTTTTTGGAATAACTGAACTTGTTACTGACAACGATTTCTTTGACTATGAAGCTAAATATAATGGGAAATCTAAAGAAATCACTCCAGCTAATATTTCAGAAGTTCAAAAAAATAATGTTATTGAAATTTCAAAAAAAATATACCGAAAATTAGGTATGAAAGGCTTCTCTAGAAGTGAATTTATTTTTGTTGGTAATACACCATATTTTCTAGAAATAAATTCAATTCCTGGAATTACAAAAGAAAGTATCTTTCCAAAACAAGCCAAAAAATATGGTATTTCATTAAAAGAATTGTTTGGTGAATTAATTAGTCAATCAATAGAATAAATTATTTATATTTAAGAAAATGAGAAAAGCAATCTTTCCTGGTTCTTTTGACCCTTTTACCTTAGGCCATTTAGATATTCTTAAAAGAAGTCTTTCTCTTTTTGATGAAATTACAGTTGGTGTTGGAAGAAATAATCAAAAAAAAACAATGTTTAATGAAGGACAAAGAATTGAATTTATTAAAAATTGTTTTAAAAATGAACAAAAAATTAAAGTTGAAAGTTACCAAGGTCTGACAATAGATTTTTGTAAAAAAGTTGGTGCTAATTTTATTGTAAGGGGTATAAGAAATAATGGAGATTTTGAATTTGAAAAAGCAATAGCAAGGACCAACAGAAAACTTTCAAAAATTGAAACAGTATTTTTATTAACATCTGCAAAAACCTCATTTATAAGTAGCAGTATTGTCAGAGAGCTTATTTTGAATAATGGAAATTATAAGCTGCTAGTTCCAAATTCTGTGATTATAAATTAACTTTCTAAAAGTAATTTTATATTTGGAAATGTATTTTTGATTTTTTTGATTTTCTCCTTACTTTTCCATACTGCCTTAGTGATTCCCTCACTTAGTTCTGGATTTAAATCACCTTCATAATCAGATTTCATATTAAACCAGGAAGTTTCTTTTAAAAAATATTTGTTTTCTTTCTTAAAAATATGATATGTATCCATAAAAAAACTAGAAATAACAAGGTTTTGAATTCCTGTTTCTTCTTCTACTTCACGAATTGCTGTTTTCTCAATGGACTCACCTTGATCCATCTTTCCTTTTGGTAAATCCCATTTATTTCTTCTAAAAATAAATAAAGTTTCCTTTTTAAAATTTGTGACAATTCCGCCTCCAGCTTTAACAACTTTAATTTTTTTCTTAAAACGAGATATTAATTTTTTTGAGTTATGATGGTAAAGATAAATTTTTTTATGTTTTTTAACATTTGAGATAATATTTCCTATAGAAGTTTTTTTTAAAGGAAGTACCGTAATGTTAGAGCCTAATTGTATTTCACTAGTTAAAATGATAACATTTTGATTGAGAAAAACTTTATACATTTGTTTTATGATATTAGATTTAGATACTGCTAAAAAAACCGCTGAACTACTTTTACAAATTAATGCAATAAAATTGAATCCAAAAAATCCCTTTACATGGGCAAGTGGTTGGAAATCTCCAATTTATTGTGATAATAGAATAATTCTGTCTCATCCAAAAATAAGAATTTATGTTAGAGAACAAATCTCTAAACAAATTAATGAATTATATGGCAAGCCAGATATAATTGCTGGAGTTGCCACTGGAGCGATTGGAATCGGAATTCTAGTAGCTGATATAATGAACTTACCATTTATTTATGTTAGACCAAATTCTAAAAAACATGGTAGGCAAAATCAGATTGAAGGAAGCTATAATAGCGAACAAAATGTTGTTGTAATTGAAGACTTAATAAGCACAGGCAATAGCAGTTTAGTAGCAGTAGATGCATTAAGAGAAGTTGATTTAAAAATTAAAGGAATGATAAGTATTTTCACATACGGATTTCCAACATCATATGAAAATTTCAAAAAAAACAAAGTTGAATTGCATACATTAAGTTCCTATGACATGCTTCTTGAACAGGCACTTTCAATAAACTACATAAACCAAAAAGATTATAAAATTCTTTCTGAATGGAAAAAAAATCCTCAAGAATGGGGGTAATTAAAATATAAATTATGAAATTAATTAGTAATATTTCAGAAATTGGAGTAATTAAATCTGTTTTATTTGAAAAACTATGTGTTATAGAGAATTATAAGAAAATTATGCCTGAAAATGTTTCAAAGTTTGAAATAATTGATTCAAATTCATTTATATTTTCAATAAAAGGAATGCCTTCAATTAAATTAAAATTTGGTGAAAAAATTGAATATTCTAAAATTATTTTACAATCTCTAGATTCTAAAATTAATTTTACACTTACTGCATTTCTAAATAAAATAGATTCAAAAAATACTTCTTTTCAACTTGAGTTCAATGGTGATTTAAATCCTATGATTCAAATGATGGTCAAAAGTCCTTTACAGTCATTTATAAATGATTTATCATTAAATACTTTGAAACTAGTTTAATGAAAAAATTCGCATTAGTTACAGGGGCAAGTTCAGGAATTGGTTTGCAAATATGTCACTCTTTAGCAAAAAGAGGTTATAATATAATTTTAACCTCAAGATCTGAAAATAAATTAAAAACAATTTCTGAAGAAATTAATTCTAAACACAGAGTTGAAACTACTTATTTTCCTTGTGATTTGGCCAATAAACAAGGTCCACAAAATATTTATAATTTTTGTGAATCTAAAAATTATCAAGTTGTTGTATTAGTTAATAATGCTGGATATGCACTTTCTGATGCTTTTGAAAAAAATTCAGTTGAAGATGAAGAAGATTGCATAAGAGTTTTAGGGACTTCTGTTGTTTCTTTGACTAAACTTTTTGTGCGTGAAATGATCAAAAATAATGAAGGAAAAATAATGATTGTTTCTTCAGTTGCTGCATTTGCTCCTCCAGCAGCAATTCAGGTCATGTATGGTCCACTTAAAACTTTCATGAATCGATTTAGTGAAGCTTTAAACATAAACTACAACTCAAAAGGAATAACATCCACAGCACTATGCCCTGGATATACAGTTACTAACTTTCATACAGCAAGTGGAGTTCAAGGCGAGATGGATAGTGTTCCAAAATTTTTAAAAAAATCTGCATCTAGAATTGCTGAGGAAGGTGTAGAAGGAATGTTAAAAGGAAAAAAAATTATTATACCTACAAAAACTTGGAAAATCGTGGTATTTCTAATTAAAATTGTTCCACAATTTATTTTTGATTTTCTATCTGGTATTTTGGCTCCTGGAAGATATGATGTTGAAAATTAAAAAAATGATATTCCCCACACAGTAACAATAGCCCAAAGAATATATTTCACTGCTTTTCCAAAAAGCATCCAAAATGCTACTTTATTAAAATTTATTCTAAAAAATCCTAAACTAATTGCAAGTGGATCTCCAATAAAAGGCAGACAACAAAGAAAAGCGAGTGAGCTTCCCCATTTATCAATTTTTGTTTTGAAGCCAGTGATTTTTTCTTTTTTAATCCTAAAAAACTTTTCAACAAAATACCACTTTCCTAAACTACCTAAATAGTAACTACTCAAGCCTCCGAGCCAGTTTCCAATAGTAGCAATTACAATACTTAATTTAATATCAAATCCTTGAGTTAATAATAAGCTTAAAACTATTTCAGAACTTAATGGAATAATTGTAGCTCCTAAAAAACTAGAAAGAAACAAACCTAAATAACCCCATTCTACAAAAGATTCCATATAAATTAATATATCATTTGAATTTCTTGAAAATTATAATTTTTTAAACTGTTATCAGCTGTTTTTATTTTTATAATTCCCATTTTATTAACAGAAATGATCTTTCCATTAAATTTTATATTGTGAGAATCTAAAAAAAAATTATTTTTATTAATACCATAGAGGTTTTTATGATAATTAAAAGTAAGTTTCTTAAAATCAAAAAGGGTTTTAGGATTTAGATAATCATATCTTTTTAAACTTTGAATAATTAAATTTACCAATCCCTCTAAATCATAATTAATTTTTGTAATCAGTTTCAATGAATATGCGTTTGGTAAATTTTTAAATTTTTCTTGATTAACATTAATGCCAAAACCAATAATTACATTATCAATTTTATCTCCTTTGACTCGTATTTCATTTAGAATTCCACATATTTTTTTACCTCCTGACAATATGTCGTTAGGCCATTTAATACTTAAGTCAGGGATTTTCAAAGATTTTAGAGTATTAATGATAAAAAGAGAAAACAACATATTTATACTAAATTGATCTTTAACTTTTAAATTTTCAGGGAATAAACAAATCGAAAATGCAATATTCTTATCTGGTTCTGAAAGCCAAGCCTTGCCTCTTTGACCTTTTCCTTTTGTTTGATTAAAAGTATATGAAATACAAGTATTTGTAATTGAATTTTCTTTAACATAATGTTTCAAATATTCATTTGTAGAATTAATGGCATCAAGTTTGATTATTTTCATTTAAACTATATTATTATAAAACTAAAATAGTAGAACTAAATATCCTAAATTTACATCTTTAAATAACTAATTTGAATACTGATAATTTAATTACAAGCATAATAGAAGGAATAGAAAATGTAAAAGGTCTTAATATTAATATTTTAGATTTAAGAGTTATAGAAAATGTAGCATGCAAATACTTTATAGTTTGCACAGGAAGTTCAAGTACTCAAGTAAACGCAATAACTGGGTCTGTGAGAAAATCTGTTAGTAAAGAGATTGGAGAAAAACCTTGGCATATTGAAGGATTAGAAAATAGTAAATGGGTTTTAATGGATTATGTGGATGTAGTTGTTCATGTATTTAATGAGGAAACTAGAGAGTATTATAAAATTGAAGAATTATGGGAAGAAGCAAATTCAACCCTAGTTGAAACAAAATATTAAAAATGAATATGAACAAAAATCCTATAAAGAAACCAAAATTTAATACATACTGGATATATTCATTAGTAGTTTTATTTTTTGTAAGTACTTATTTTTTAGGTGGGAGTGAAACAGCTAATTCTTCCAAAAGTATAAACATTTCAAGCTTTGAAAGATTTTTAAATAAAGGTGAGATTAAAGAAGTCACGGTAATCAATAAAAATTTAGCTCAAGTAACTCTTAATCGAGATGCGTTAAATAGTCCCGACCATAAAAATGCTAATTCAACTAATTTTTTAGGTCAAAAAAATCTAAACGGACCTCACTATGTTTTTGAAATTGGAGATCTTGAACTTTTTCAAAATAAACTTGAACAAGCTGAAGAAAAAGGAATTCAATTTAATTATGATTTCAAAACAATTGAAAATAAATTATTAGACTATATTTTGGGTTTTCTTCCACTAATAATATTAGTTGGCTTATGGTTCTTTTTCATGAGAAAAATGTCAGGAGGTGCTGGAGGAGGAGGATCTCAGATTTTTAGTATTGGAAAGTCAAAAGCTAAATTATTTGATGAAAAAACTGATGTTAAAACAACTTTTAAGGACGTAGCTGGGTTAGAAGGAGCTAAGGAAGAAGTTCAGGAGATTGTGGACTTTTTAAAAAACCCTACTAAATACACAAAATTAGGTGGTAAGATTCCAAAAGGAGCACTTCTAGTTGGATTGCCTGGTACTGGAAAAACACTTTTGGCTAAGGCAGTTGCTGGCGAAGCTAAAGTCCCGTTCTTTTCATTATCTGGATCTGATTTCGTTGAAATGTTTGTTGGGGTTGGAGCTTCTAGAGTTAGAGATTTGTTCAAACAAGCTAAGGATAAATCTCCAGCTATAATATTTATTGATGAAATCGATGCCATTGGAAGAGCCAGGGGGAAAAGTAATATGACTGGAGGAAATGATGAAAGAGAGAACACTTTAAATCAATTACTAACTGAAATGGATGGTTTTGGAACTAATACTAATGTTATAGTAATTGCAGCTACCAACAGAGCAGATGTTTTAGATAAAGCTTTAATGAGAGCTGGAAGGTTTGATAGACAAATTTATGTAGACCTACCTGATGTAAGAGAAAGAAATCAAATTTTTAAAGTACATCTAAAGCCGATCAAAACCATAAAAGGACTTGATACTGATTTTTTAGCAAAACAAACTCCAGGATTTTCAGGAGCAGATATTGCAAACGTTTGTAATGAAGCTGCGCTAATAGCAGCAAGAAAATTAAAGAAATCTGTTAATAAACAAGATTTTTTAGATGCTGTTGATAGAATTGTTGGTGGATTAGAAAAAAAGAATAAAATAATAACAGAATCTGAAAAGAAAACAATAGCATTTCACGAAGCAGGGCACGCAACTGTTAGTTGGATGTTGGAGCATGCTGCTCCACTTGTTAAAGTAACTATAGTTCCTAGAGGTCAATCATTAGGAGCAGCATGGTATTTGCCAGAAGAACGTCAAATAGTGAGAACAGAACAAATTCTTGATGAAATGTGTGCTGCACTTGGTGGAAGAGCTGCTGAAAAAGTTATGTTTAATAATATATCTACCGGAGCATTAAGTGACTTAGAAAAAGTGACTAAACAAGCTAGATCAATGGTTACAGTTTATGGTTTAAATGAAAAAATAGGAAATATTACCTATTATGATTCTAGTGGTCAAAATGATTATGGATTTACAAAACCTTACAGTGACGTTACAGCTCAAGTAATTGATAAAGAAATTTCCAATATAATTGAGAACCAGTACCAAAGAGCAATTAAGTTACTAAAAAAACACAAAAGTAAATTAATTGAGTTAGCAGATTTTTTACTTGAAAAAGAAGTTATTTTCAAAGAAGATTTAATTAGGATTTACGGAGAAAGACCATTCGATATTAAAACTGCTATTAAAAAAACTAAACTCAAAAAATAGTTTTATTTTAAATTATTAAAATTACAACTCAAAACATTAAGTTTTTCTATCTTTACAGATATAAAAATTGGTATTGAAAAAATTCATTAAATCTTTTTTTAATAAAAGTAGTCAGTTAAAAACTGAGGAAGTATCCGAGGGCAAATACATGCCAGAAAAAAAAGCACCAATTGAAGAAAGATTTACTTTTAATTTTACAGAAAATGGAGGGAAATTTTTGTATTGTGAAAATAAATCTGAATGTGACTCTTTTTTTTCACAAATAATTGCCGAAAATAAATGGAATGACGTTGAAATATTGTGTTATGATGACAGTTTATTAGATTTTTTTGTAGAAAAAGAAAAACTCAATATTTCTAAAACTAATTTAAATTCCAAGTTTTTTTTAACTAAATGTGAATTTTTGGTTGCCATTGACGGTAGTTTATTAATATGCGCAGAACAAATAAAATCACACAAGGTGAATGATCTTCCTAAAAACTTTATTGTATTTGCAAAGATTAGTCAATTTACAGAAACTCTAAGTGGGGGATTAAACGGGATTAAAAGTAAGTATCCTAATAACTTACCAACTAACATAACAACAATAAAGAATTTCAACAGTCATGAAAAAGAAAATACTAATTTCTTGACATACGGAAGTGCCGCTAAAAACCTTTATCTTCTTTTACTAGAAGATTCATAAAAATGAAAGAATTTTACACTAGATCCTTAACTGCTTTAGCTTATGCAATAGTTCTTTTATTTCCTTTGTTTTACAACCAATATCTCTTTTATATTGTTGGTTTTTTATGCAGTTTAGTCCTGGTTTTTGAATTTATAAAACTTATTTCTAATTACAACCACAAATTTTTATCCTCGGATTCTGGAAAATCTTATTTAATTCTTTACTTAACTTTTCCATTATATCTTTCTCTTTTTGTCTTATCAAAATATTCTGAATTTCAGCTTGGTTTTTTAATTGTTATAGTTTCTACCAATATTATACTTGGATTTTCACTTTTAAAAAAGAAATTATTTTCATTTTCAATACTTAAAAATCGTTTTATTGGCCATTTTTATTTAGTAGGGTCTCTTGTTATATTTTTTTCGATGTCTAATGTGAACAACTACTATGAGCCTTTAATTACTTTTAGTTTTTTATCACTAATATGGATTTCAGATTCAGCAGCTTATGTTTTTGGAGTGAATTTTGGTAAAAGACCTTTACTTAAATCTGTATCTCCAAAAAAGAGTATTGAGGGATTTCTTGGTGGATTATTTTTTTCTGTTCTCCTTTCAATAATGTTTAGCAAATACATCGAACTAAATTTTACATTATTACAATGGCTAATTATTGGAGTATTAACTAGTGCTTTAGGAGCATTAGGAGATTTAGTTCAATCCCAGTTTAAAAGAGAAGCTGGAGTAAAAGACAGTGGAAAATGGTTGCCCGGTCATGGAGGTCTTTATGATAGAATGGATAGTATTATATTTGCTGCACCATTTATATATTTAACTATAAAAACATTTATTTATGTTTCATAAGGAAGGTCATTTAATAATAGTCATAACCTTTATAATAGTAGCTATAATAAACCTATTTTTTAATTTAGTATTAGACAACCCATTTGTTTCAAAAATAATAGGTTTATCTTCTCTTGTTATACTTCTTTTAATTTTACAATTTTTCAGAAACCCAAAAAGATTAACTCAATTAAACGATTCATTAATTATTTCACCTGTTGATGGAAAGGTTGTAGCTATTGAAAAAGTTTATGAAAAAGAGTATTTTAAAGACGATAGAATTCAAGTTTCTATCTTTATGTCTCCTTTAAATGTTCATGTGACAAGATATGCAAATGGTGGAGTTGTTAAATTCAGTAAATACCATCCAGGTAAATACCTTGTAGCTTGGCATCCAAAATCATCTGAACTAAATGAAAGAACTACAGTAGTAGTTGAAAATAAATTTTTTGGGAAAGTTTTGTATAGACAAATTGCAGGAGCGTTAGCTAGAAGAATTGTTAATTATGCTAAAGTTGGTGATTCAGTTGTTCAGGGTGAGGATGCGGGATTTATTAAATTTGGATCTAGAGTAGATTTATTCCTCCCATTGAATTCTGAAATTAAAGTTAAACTTGACCAGTTAGTTGTTGGTGGAATTGATACTATTGCCGAAAATTAAAAAAATCATTTTTTCAACTTTAATTCAAGCATTTTAATTTTAGCCTTTGTGTCTTTTTCCTTTTTCATTTCATTCTTAACTACACTTTCAGGAGCATTATCAACAAATCTCTTATTACTAAGTTTTGATTGAACAGATTTTAAAAACCCTAAGTTATATTTCAAATCATCTTCTATTTTTTTTAAATCATCTTCAGATTCAAAATAATTTTTCACAAAATATTGTTTACTATCGACTATTAATGAGATTGAATTAGGATCTTCAATTGATAAGTCTTCCTTGATTTCGGAATTAGCCAACTTAAGAACAATGCTTTTATTCTTGTTTTTTAAAACAGAGCTTGAATACAACTCTATTCTTTCTTTATAAGAAATTCCTTTTTCATTTCTATATTTTCTTATGTTAGTAACAAGATTAGAAATATGATTAAAATCATTAAGTAATGATTCTTCAATTTTACTTGGCTTCGGCCAATCTTTAATAATTAACGGATCTTCCTCATCTTTTTTTATACCACTCCAAATTTCTTCAGAAATAAAGGGCATAAAAGGGTGTAAGATTATTAAACATTTTTCTAAAAAATACAATGTACTGTTGTATGTTGAACTATCAATAGGATTCCCTTGATTTGGCTTTACAATCTCTAAAAACCAAGAACAATAATCATCCCATACAAGTTTATAAATAGTCATTAAAGCATCTGAAATTCTATACTTTTTAAAATGATCATCAATCTCAATTAATTTAGAATTAAATTTGTTTTCAAACCATTCAATTGCTGCCATTGAGGATTCGTTTTGTTCTATAGAATCAGACACATTCCATGACTTGACTAGTCTATAAGAATTCCATATTTTATTTGAGAAATTTTTACCTTGTTGACATAAAGACTCATCAAATAAAAGATCATTACCTGCCGGTGCACTAAGCAAAAGACCTACTCTTACACTGTCAGCTCCAAAATCTTCTATTAATTTAAGAGCGTCAGGAGAATTACCAAGTTGTTTTGACATTTTTCTACCTTGTTTATCCCTAACTAAGCCAGTAAAGTAAACAGAGCTAAATGGTTTGGATTGTTTAAACTCAAATCCAGAAACGATCATTCTAGCAACCCAAAAAAACAATATATCAGGACCCGTAACTATATCATTAGTTGGATAATAATAATTGAAATCTTTATTTTTAGGATTTCTAATTCCATCAAAGACACTAATTGGCCATATCCAAGAGGAGAACCATGTATCTAAAACATCACTGTCTTGGACTAAATCTTCTTTACCTAAATTTGAATTTCCTGTTTTTTTCTTCGCTTTTTCAAGAGCTTTTTCAATATTTTCAGCAACAACAAAATCTTTGTTATTAGAGCCATAATAATAAACTGGAATTTGATGGCCCCACCAAAGTTGTCTAGAAATGTTCCAGTCTCTAATGTTTTCCATCCAATTTCTATACGTATTTTTAAATTTTTTAGGAAAAAGTTTAACCTGATCGTCATTAACCGCTTTGAGTGCTGGCTTTGAAATTTCTTCCATTTTTAAAAACCACTGGTCCGAGAGTTTGGGTTCTATAACACATTTTGTTCTTTCTGATTTACCAACTTTAGTTAAATAAGGTTCTACCTTAATTAAGGCACCCATATTTTTTAATTCGTCAGAAATCTTAGATCTTACAACAAACCTATCTTCTCCTTGGTAATGTAAACCGTACTTATTTAATGTACCATCATTATTTAAAATATCAATAATCTCAAGATTATGTTTGTCTCCAATTATTTTGTCGTTTTCACTATGAGCTGGAGTAACTTTTAAGCAACCTGTCCCGAACTCAAGATCAACATAATCATCAGTTATAATAGGTATTTCTTTATTTAGAATTGGAATTATAGCTTTTTTTCCTTTCAACTTTAAATACCTTTCATCACTAGGGTTTACAGCAATTGCAGTGTCACCAAAAATTGTTTCTGGTCGAGTTGTAGCTACACTTATAGTTTCCGATGAATTAGATATCTTGTATTTTATATAGAAAATTTTACTTTGAACTTCCTCATAAATCACTTCTTCATTAGACAGGGTTGTTTTAGCCTGGGGATCCCAGTTCACCATCCTATTCCCCTTATATATCAAATTTTTTTCAAATAAATCAACAAAAACCTTAATAACAGACTCTGACATTTCATCGTCTAATGTGAATTTCGTTCTCTCCCAGTCACAAGAACAACCTAATTTTTTTAACTGTTCTAAAATTAAACCTCCATGTTTATCTGTCCACTCCCAAGCATGACTTAAGAACTCTTCTCTGGATAAATCTTTTTTATCAATTCCATCATTCTTTAATTTTTCAACAACTTTTGCTTCTGTTGCGATAGATGCATGGTCTGTTCCAGGAACCCAACAAGCGTTAAAACCTTGTAGTCTTGCTCTTCTAATAAGTATGTCTTGGATAGTATTGTTTAACATATGGCCCATATGCAATATTCCTGTAACATTTGGAGGGGGAATTACAATAGTATAAGGAACCTTCTGATTTGGAGTAGAGTGAAAATAATTTTTTTCAGTCCAAAATTTATACCACTTTGATTCTAAATTTTTTGCGTCAAAGTTTTTTACGATATCCATCTATTTATTTGAATTATTTAGATGACAAAAGTAGTCAACTCTTAAGTAATTTAAAAGGTAAGTTGATTTTTTGTAATATGTATAAAAAGTCATAGTTTTAATTAAAATTGAAAACATGAAAAGAATAATATTAGTTATGTGTTTAGTATTGTTTACTATTTCACTACAATCTCAAGAAGAGTCCGCGGAAATATCATTTAAAGAAACCATTATTGATTATGGAATCATAGAAAATGGTGTGGATGGAAAAAGAACTTTTGAGTTTAAAAATATTGGTAATGCTCCACTAATTTTTTCTAGAATTTTTTCATCTTGTGGATGTACAATTCCAAAAAAGCCAGAAAAACCAATTCAAGCTGGTGAATCTGGAATAATTGAAGTAGAATACGACACAAAAAGAACTGGACTATTTCAAAAAGCAATTACTGTGAACTCTAATGCCAAAACTCCTAATGTTATTCTTAGAATTAAAGGGGAGGTCCTTGCTGAGCCAGAGGAAGATGACAGAGAAGAAGAAAAATAGATAAAATCTATTTTTTAATTGATGATTCAATTTGCGAAAAAAAATTAAAATATCTCTTAAAGACTTTAATAGTTTTGGGGTAGATGTAACTTCTACAGATTTTAATATTGCAAATTCTGAACATGAAATAGTAAAATTTCTTAAAAAAATTAACTTTAAAACCCCCATTATTTTAGGAGGAGGGACGAATATGCTTTTTAAAAAAAAGATTGATAAAAGTATACTTAAAATTAAAATCAAGGGAATAGAAATTCTAAATGAGACCAATGAATTTATTGAAATTTCTGTTGGAGCTGGTGAAGTTTGGAATAATTTAGTTGATTGGTGTGTTGAGAAAAATTATGGTGGCTTTGAAAACTTGAGCTTTATTCCAGGAAACGTTGGAAGCGCACCAATTCAGAACATTGGTGCTTATGGAGTTGAACTAAAAGATACTTTTATTAGTTGTAGAGCAATTTCTACCGATAATGGTTCCTTAAAAATTTTTAAAAATAGTGAATGTAAATTTTCTTATCGAAGTTCTATTTTTAAGGAAGATTTGAAAAAT
>Ga0115001_10000556_pt1 | contig 27808 bp, 21 predicted proteins | sample ArcticOcean_MG_C_12_FD_89869 | JGI IMG/M metagenome (GOLD analysis project Ga0115001, IMG submission 89869) | Marine microbial communities from western Arctic Ocean - ArcticOcean_MG_CB8_130 | ecosystem: Environmental > Aquatic > Marine > Oceanic | place: Arctic Ocean: Canada Basin | collected... | reverse complement strand
TGCATTAAGATCGTGGTAATTTGTTCTCTGGGTCATACATCGGCTTGTAACCGACTGATTCAACTCTCATTGGGAATTGCTCTCCCAGGTATTCCATCACCATTTCGCGACCCACTTCACAATACTCAAACGGGAGGTAACCAAGCCCAATATTTTTGCCAATAGTCGGACCATAGGCAATGCTGCTGAGGTAGGAACGCCGTCCTTTAGAGTCCACTGGTACCTCACCTGTTTTGGCATCCATCAATGGGCAATTGCCAACTGGATAACGGGCTATGCCATTAGAATCAATATTGTCGGTCATCGATAGCGTACATAAATAGGCGACTTGGTGTTCAAGTTCGCGTTGCTCCAGATAAGGTGCTTTGCCGTGGAAGTCAGCTTGCTTAACTACCGGGCGGGACAGACCTGCTTCATACAAATTATATTCGGTTAATAGGTCTGCGTTTTGCAAGCGCAGGCTTTTTTCCATACGTCGGCTGTTGGCATAGGTCTCGATTCCAACTGGGCACGCACCCTGTTCGAATATTAAGTCCCATAGTGATAGTCCATAACTAAACGGTACGTGTAACTCCCAGCCTTGCTCACCAACATAAGAAATACGAAAAGCTTCTACTGGAATACCTTTTAAAGACAGCTTTCGGGTGGCCGCAAATGGAAAACGATCGTTATCCCAAGCAGCGGGATCATCGGCAACGGCTTGAATGAGCTTACGAGCATTTGGACCCCAGACTCCCAAGCAAGCCATTTGATCAGATCGGTCGTCAATGTAGACATGCCAGTTATTATCTTCAGCCATACGTTTGAGCCAAATGTAGTCGCGATGACCTGCATCAGCTCCGTCAATTAAACGGTATCGGTCTTTTGCATGGCGAATCACGGTAAGGTCTGCCCTCACACCGCCCCGTTTGTCTAGGAAGTGAGTGTAAACCCCTTTGCCAATAGCGGTGTCGCCACCCACTTTTGCAGTACAGGCAAATTCCATCAGCGTTTCGGCATCGGGTCCAATAATGTCGTAAATGGCGAAGTGGGATAAGTTGATCATGCCGACGTTTTCTGACATCTCAAGATGTTCCGCATTGGACACCCGGCAGAAGTGACGGTTGTCCCATTCGTGCTCGCGTATGGGTGCTCGTTCGCCATATTTTTCTAGCAGATGTTCGTTGGCGGCATAACCATGCGCCCGCTCCCAGCCCGCTAATTCCATGAAGTAGCCGCCCAGCTCTTTCTCTCTAGTCCAAAACGGGCTGCGGCGCAGACCACGACCTTCTGTGTAAGGTTCACGGTTATGGACGGCGGGGTTGTAAATTTTAAATGCAGATTCGTAACAACGGTCGTGAATATAAGACGGTGTTTTTTGAATGGGATAGTGACGAGCCGTATCAATACCGTTGAAGTCCATTTTGGCAACGCCGTCTGTCATCCAATCGACCAACACTTTGGCGATGCCAGGTGCATCTTTAACCCATACGCCGATCGCATACCATAGCCCGCGGGTGAGTACCGATTCACCCACAGATGGATTGCCGTCGGTAGTGACCTGCAATAAGCCGTTAAACGAATGCTTTTCGTTGTAACCAATTTCGCCCAAAATAGGTGTCAGCTCCATAGCCCGTTCGAGTGGCTCCATGATTTGATCGAGTTCTAAATCGCGTTGCGATGGTGACCAATGTGTTTCACCTTTTTCGGGCAGGTTACGCGGATGTAGCAAACGAGGTTCTTTTTCTTCGTAGTAACCCCATTCAATCTGGCCACCTTCTGGTGTTGATGGGTCGCCCGTATCGCGCATATAGGCTGAGTTGCCCTGGTCACGCATGAGGGGATAGCCGATGTCTTTTCCGGTGCCTTCAAACTCAGTATAAGGTCCAAAGAATGCCAGTGGATGATCGACTGGCATAACTGGCAGGTCTTCACCGGCCATTTCTGCGATGGTACGGCCCCAGAGCCCGGCACATACAATGACGTGTTCAGCAGCAATATAACCCCGACTCGTATCAACCCCCACAATGCGGCCATCTTTTATGTCGAGACCGATCGCGTTGGTGTTGGCCCAAGATTGCGCCTGGCCAGTTTTGACTGCGTTGTCGACCAGAATACCAGCAACTGTTTGTGAACGCGGCTTAACTAAGCCAGCATCTGGATCCCACATAGCGCCTTGAATCATATCTTCTTCAAGTAGGGGAAATAGCGCTTTGGCTTCAGCTGCGCTAATCATTTTGACGTTAGTACCAAAGGCCTTGCCTGAGGCTACTTTACGTTTGAGTTCCATCATGCGGTCGTCATCACCAACTCGCGCAACTTCTAAACCACCGATACGAGAGTAATGTCCCATTTTGTCAAAGAAGTCGATGCTATATCCAGTGGTATAACAAACAAATTTGCTGTGATCAGTCGCATAACAAAAATCCGATGCATGTGAGGTTGATCCAATATCGGTGGGAACTGATGTCTTGTCGATGCCGACAATGTCATCCCAACCGCTTTCAACCAGATGATGCATTACTGATGAGCCGACAATACCACCGAGTCCGATAATAACGACATTGGCTTTTTCTGGGAACTGAGCCATGACTATTCTCCAATAGAAGCCGGTAAATACCGGCACAACTTCAAAACATTTGTAAAATTAAATAACCACCTTTAACTGAAAGATTTAAGCGTTATTCTGTAGTTTAAGGCTTGCAAGAACATTTATGAATCTATAGAAACCATCTATAGATCCATAGGTGACAATGAATTCACACCTGCACATTTGGTGGTATCATAATCATCCTGTGGGCTTGAGTATAAAACGTCAAAATTAACTTCTACAAGCACTTTGATGGATAAAGTCGCGAGGCTGACTAATGGTGTCGCATCTGGGAATTATTGGGTTTGAGTGACAGAACAAAATTCACTACCGCAAAGATTGGCTCAATGACTTGAAACTTATCTTAATAGGGATAGTATATTTTAATAGTTTAGACCAAATTAGCATTTAGATCGGTTGACCTGCCTAGGGCGTATTTTTATAAAGATCAAAGGTCAATAGTATAAGTCCAAAGCTCATAACGAGACGTATTGAGTAATAAAAATCGAAGTATTTCGATCCTGAAAATAAAAAAGTTGAGAATGTAATGAAAGTATTGGTTTGTGTTAAGCGCGTGCTAGACCCGCAGGTCAAAGCCCGAGTGAAGTCGGATGGTTCAGGTGTTGATCTTTCGAACGCCAAGATGACAATGAATCCTTTCTGTGAAAATGCACTAGAAGAAGCTTTACGCCTGCGAGAAGCAGGTTCAGCCGATGAGGTTGTGGTAGTGTCTGTGGGTGGTGGAAAGACGCAGGAAACGCTTCGGCACGGCTTGGCAATGGGCGCTGATCGCGCGATTAATATTACAACAGAAGAAGCTTTAGAGCCGCTCGCAATCGCAAGAGTTTTGAAGCACATTGTAGATCAGGAATTACCGGGCCTTGTGTTGGCTGGCAAACAGGCCATTGATGGTGATTCTAATCAAACGGCTCAAATGCTATCAGCCATGCTAGGTTGGTCTCAGAGTACTTTTATTTCAGAGTTCAAGCTCGATGGTGATACCGCCACTACAACACGTGAAGTTGATGCTGGCTTGGAAACAATCAGCGTTAAAATGCCCGCTGTGATTAGCGTTGATTTACGTTTAAATGAACCACGCTATGTCAAATTGCCTGACGTGATGAAAGCCAAACGTAAACCAATGGATACAATTGAATTAGATAGTTTAGGACTCGATACGGCAAACCGTTTAACGGTTCTTGACGTAGTCGAGCCTGAGGGTCGCGCTGCTGGTGTTATTGTTGCCAATGTAGCGGAACTGGTCGATAAGTTACGTAACGAAGCGAAGGTGATTTAATTATGAGTAATCTAGTAATCGTTGAACACGATAATAATGATGTGGCGGTGGCTACCTTGAATGCCATTACTGCGGCGCAACAAATCGGTGGAGACATTGATTTGTTGGTGGCGGGCGAAAACTGTCAAGCAGTTGCTGACAGCGCTGCACAAATTGCGGGTGTTTCAACAGTTAAGCTTGTTGACAACGCTATGTTTGGTCATCATATGGCAGAAAATTTAGCATTATTAATTGCGGATGTTGCTAAGGGCTATAGCCACGTATTGGCGTCGGCCACTACTTTTGGTAAAAACATTATGCCCCGCGCATCGGCATTGTTAGACGTGGCGCAAATTTCTGAAATAGTCGAAGTTAAGTCTCCTGATACTTTTGTTCGGCCTATTTATGCGGGTAACGCTTTAGCAACAGTTCAGTCATCAGATTCGATTAAAGTTATTACAGTGAGAACTATTAAGTTTGAAGCGGCTTCAGCTTCAGGTGGTTCTGCGTCTATCGAAACCCTTAACAGTGGCTCTGACTCAGGGCTTTCGGACTGGATATCTCAAGCAGTGTCTGGTGGTGACAAGGTTGAATTAACTTCAGCTGGTATTGTTGTCTCTGGTGGGCGTGGCATGCAAAATGGTGAAAACTTTACCCTGCTGCAGTCTGTTGCGGACAAGCTTGGTGCTGCAGTGGGTGCCTCTCGCGCAGCGGTTGACTCTGGGTTTGTTTCTAACGAACTTCAGGTAGGTCAAACGGGTAAAGTTATTGCCCCTGACTTGTATATTGCGGTTGGTATTTCAGGTGCAATTCAGCATTTAGCCGGTATGAAAGAAAGCAAAGTTATTGTTGCAATTAACAATGACAGTGAAGCACCAATCTTTCAAGTGTCAGATTATGGTTTGGTTGCTGACCTTTTTGATGCTGTACCAGAGTTCGATTCAGCACTTTAATTTGGTAAAAGCAATGAGCTCAAAGAGCCATTTAATCATGGCGAATTGTGTTTGGTTATAAAAGCCCGTTAGTGAGCATTTTCACTAGTGGGTTTTTTTATGCCTGAAGTTCATATTGGGTAAATTAAATCACCGCATCATTTTTTGTGATGTAGCAGTCAATTTTATGTATTGGTATTTTTTTTATAATGCCATTATGGTCAAATAGTTGTTTAGTTATTCAATAAAACTCTAATGAGGGAGCCTTTTTAATAACAAGTTGACCTGATATTTTTACTACGTTAGGGTGTTCTTAGTTTACTTGTTTAGTCAAAAAATCTTTTGGTTAACGAAAAATGTCCAGCGATAAAGAGGCACTCAACGGAATTATAAAAGCTTGAAAACCCAGAGGAGGGTTTACTCATAGTGTCAAACGATCAGCCATACGTTCAGTTCAAAAATGTCCAAAAAAGTTATGACGGCGTTATATTAGTCGTAAAAGGCTTTAACCTCGATGTTGCCGAAGGCGAGTTTATCACCATGCTTGGCCCGTCTGGTTCCGGCAAAACCACTTGTCTCATGATGCTGGCTGGATTCGAAACGGCGACCCATGGAGATATAATCCTTGATGGTCAGTCCATTAACGATGTCGCACCGCACAAGCGTAACATTGGTATGGTTTTTCAAAACTATGCCTTGTTCCCCCACATGACGGTTGCTGAAAATTTGATGTTTCCGTTAGAAGTGCGAAACATGCCAAAGTCAGATGCACAGAAGAAAGTTCAAAAAGCCCTCGATATGGTTCAAATGGGTAGCTTTGGACAGAGGCGTCCGGGGCAATTATCAGGCGGACAACAACAGCGGGTAGCAGTCGCTCGCGCATTAGTGTTCGACGCGAAGCTAGTTTTAATGGATGAGCCATTAGGGGCGCTAGATAAGCAGCTACGTGAACAGATGCAGTATGAAATTAAACATATACATGACAATCTTGGCGTCACCGTTGTGTATGTAACTCACGATCAGTCAGAAGCATTAACTATGTCAGATCGTATAGCTGTTTTTGACGATGGTGTTGTTAAACAACTGGCTTCACCCAGCGAATTATATGAAAAACCTGACAATGCCTTTGTTGCTCAGTTCATTGGTGAAAATAACACTTTGCGCGGTAAAATCACCAGTATTGATGGTAATGATTGTCGGGTTGACATTGATGGTCATGGGGAAATGATTGCGCAGGCCATTAATATTGGTGGTGTTGGTGATATGACAACCTTGTCATTGAGACCTGAAAGAGTTTGGCTTGATCCTGATGATACGTTCCCTAACGTATTCGAAGGTAAGGTCGAAGAACTCATTTATTTAGGCGATCACATTCGGACGCGAATGACTGTTTGTGGCCATGATGAGTTTATTGTAAAGATTCCAAATTCGACTGATCATAAAGACCTCCAAGTTGGAGATACTACTAAGATCGGTTGGAAAGTGGAGGATTGTCGAGCGCTTGACTGTACGGATTAGTCTGCACTTGATAGTTAGTCTTGAACTAACAAAAACGTAAGGCAATATAATTTTATAACTAACCGGAATACGGTGGAGATACCTAGATGAACAAATTTGTAAAACAAACCTTACTGGCAACTGCTGTAACAGCAGCCATGGTAAGTACAGCTTCGGCTAAAGAGTTAGTAATGGTTTCATGGGGTGGTGCGTATACAGCAAGTCAGCAAAAGGCATACCATGAGCCCTACATGGCTAATAATCCAGGCGTCACCATAATTAATGATGACTCGGGAAGTGGTGCGCTTGCAAAATTACGAGCAATGAAAGAAGCGGGTAACGTGACTTGGGATTTAATTGACATGACTGGATCTGCCGCAATGACGGCTTGTGAAGAAGGTTTGGCTGAAGAAATTGACCATGATAAAGTTTTAGCGAATGCCCCCGACGGCACTCCAGCAAGTGTCGATTTTGGTGATCTTATTATTTCACCCTGCTTTGTTCCACAAATTGTGTACTCAACTACATTTGGTTATCGTACTGATAAAGTGGGTTCAAATCCTCCAACTTCAATCAATGATGTTTTTGACCTAGAAAAATATCCAGGTAAACGTTCGCTTGAGAAAAGAGCGGTCAACAATATGGAATGGGCTTTGCTTGCTGACGGTGTTCCTTCAGATAAAGTGTATGACGTGCTTGCAACTGATGCTGGTGTCAAACGTGCTTTTGCAAAGTTAGACACAATCAAAGATAGCGTTGTATGGTGGGAAAAAGGAGCACAAACTCCACAGCTATTAGCTGATGGTGAAATTGTAATGGGTTCTACTTATAACGGCCGATTGTTTTCACTAATTGTTGAAGAAAAGCAACCAGTAGCAATGATGTGGGATTGGCAGGTATTTGATCTTGACGGCTGGATTGTTCCAAAAGGTACGAAGAACAAAGCTGAAGTGATGAAGTATCTTAAGTTTGCAACCGATACCCAACGTTTAGCTGATCAGTCGAAGTACATTTCTTATGGACCTGCTCGTGCGTCTTCTGCGCCATTGGTTGGTAAGCATGCTACTTTAGGTATTGATATGGCACCACATATGCCTACAGCACCTGCTAACTCGAAGAATACACTGCTTTATAACATTGAGTTTTGGGCAGATAATACGGATGACTTGAACGAAAAGTTCTATGCTTGGTTGGCTAACTAAGTCTTAAGTCTGTAAGAAATTTACGGCTAGTCACTGTTGAGAGTGCTAGCCGTATTTCCACGGATCAAAATATATGAACTCATCAGTAAAGCATAGTAATCCTTCAGTAATGGTCACTGCAGATGGCGTACCTTTAATGGTCAGCCTGTCTCGAGCCAAGCGTAAAGCTAAAATCCGTGCATTGCTTCTAGTAACGCCCTTGTTCCTGTTCATTTTAGTGACATTTTTCATCCCTATAGCCTCAATGTTACTTCGAAGTGTCGATAACGAGGTAGTCGAAGAAACGCTCAGTCGTACAGTCCCTATTCTGCAAGGATGGGATCAAACAGGTGACACCATTCCTGATGAAACTGTGTTTGTGGCATTACATCAAGATTTTGTAGACGGTTATAGAGAAAAAACAATTGGAAGTCCCGGACGTCGACTCAATTATGAAAAGCCAGGCTTTTCCAGTCTTTTTAGAAAGACCGCTCGAAAAGCAGAAAAATTTGAACCCCCGTATCAAGCGGCTTTTATTAAAGCGGATAAGAAATGGGGTGATATTAATTACTGGCGAGTATTAAAACGCGAAAGTGGACCCAGTACTGACTCCTATTATATGACAGCACTGGATTATGGGTATAATGATATAGGCGAACGCGTAGCTAAAGCGGATGACCAATCGATTTATGTTGACTTGTTTGGTAGAACTTTTTGGATAAGTTTTGTCATTACCAGTATCTGTTTGGTACTCGCCTTTCCCATTTCTTATTTATTGTCCATTCTACCCGCCAAAAGTAGCAATTTACTGATGATATTGGTCTTGTTACCTTTTTGGACTTCCTTACTGGTGCGTACCTCTGCTTGGATTGCGTTATTGCAGCAACAGGGTGTAATCAATGACATGTTGGTATGGGCGGGCTTTCTAGGGGACGATAATCGTCTGGCGATGATCCATAATCAGGCAGGCACTATCATTGCGATGGTTCATGTATTGTTGCCATTTATGGTATTACCATTATATAGCGTCATGAAAACAATACCCCAAAGCTATATGAGAGCCGCCCGTTCATTGGGTGCGAATCCGTTTACGGCTTTCGTAAGGGTCTATTTGCCAGGCACTATCCCGGGTATTGGCGCTGGCTCTATTCTAGTATTTATTATCTCTATAGGTTATTACATAACCCCTGCATTGGTCGGTGGACAAAGTGGTACGTTGATCAGTAACTTTATTGCCTACCATTTACAATCGTCCCTTAACTGGGGCTTAGCCGCTGCATTAGGTGCGATATTATTATTTGCTGTTTTTGCGCTTTACATTTTGTACGACAAAATTGTTGGTATCGACAACATGAAGCTAGGATAAAAAGCCATGGCACTTCCTTCTTATGCAGGCAAGCTCGAAACTACTTGGTATTACGTTTATCGAATAATTTGTGGGATGATTTTGTTTTTCTTAATAGCACCCATTGTTGTTATTATCCCTTTATCATTCAATGCAGAACCTTATTTCACTTTTTCCAAAGAAATGCTGGCATTTGACCCGGCAGGTTTTTCAACTAAATGGTACCAAGATTTTTTCTCTGATCGAAACTGGCAGGGTGCGGTCAAAAATAGCTTCATTATTGCTATATTTTCGACGATGATATCGGTAACACTCGGTACCGTTGCGGCACTTGGTTTAAGTCGGTCTGAAATGCCTTATAAAACATTGGTGATGGGGATTTTAATTTCACCCATGATCGTGCCACTGATTATATCTGCCGCGGGAATGTTTTTCTTCTACACAGAGATTGGACTCGCCTCGACCCACTTGGGCGTTATTTTGGCCCATGCGGCTTTAGCGACACCCTTTGTGGTTATTACGGTAACTGCTACTCTGGTTGGTTTTGATCAAAGTTTAACTCGAGCTGCTGCCACATTAGGTGCTTCACCCACGACAACCTTTTTTAGAGTTATTGTCCCTTTGATTTTACCCGGCGTGATTTCTGGTGGACTATTTGCCTTTGTTACCTCTTTTGATGAAGTGGTCGTGGTCAAGTTTGTCGGAAGCTATCAGCAGCGTACGATTCCATGGGCTATGTTTTCTGGCATTCGTGAACAAATTAGTCCAACTATTCTTGCAGTTGCGACGCTACTGGTTATCTTTTCAATTTGCTTGCTGACCGTAGTTGAACTATTACGTCGAAGAAATGAACGGCAACGTGGATTGAGCCCGGCTTAAAAAGTATAGTTGGGTTATTTGTTTTGAGAAAAATCGGCTGAAATTACGCCTGCATGAAGTAGAGCTTTTCGTTTAGGAATCCAAATATTATTATTTGGGATTTTAAATATTTGCTGAATAAAGTGTTCCGTAATATTTCTTGAACGGTAAAGTTTACGATCCTTCTCCTGTTCGTCTTCTATATTATAAAAGTTCTGAAAATTTTGCAGATTTTTGGATTCGACAGCATATTGATGAAACCCAAGTTTTCCATCTTTACCTAGATAACGTTTTTCGCCTCCGATGAATGCAATCGCACAAGCCGAGAGGCAGTAGCGAAAGCTATAGGTATCAAGTTTATACTGAGTGAAAATGGCCGCTAGGCCTCTTCCTTCATAGATGTTTCCACCTTTACTTTCGATGATTACACCTTTGGCATTGGGGTGCGTAAGCAAAAAACTGCGAACTGCACTTGTGACACCAAAATCCAATGTACCATTCAATACTAGGTGCTTTTTGTCTTCAATCCACTGAATACTATATTGTTTAGACTTTGCATCGGGTTGAAAATCTTGCCTATTCTTTTCAATCATAAGTGATTGAATTTGTCCTATAAAATGAATGATGATGATTATCAATACGATGACAATTGTTGTCTGAACTAAATTTAAGAGAATGGGACGGCCATAGTTTTTAAAATAATGATCAGTTGATCGCAAAACACCAGTGATCTGCCAAGGTAGTATTACTAGCCCTCCGGTAACCTGGTAAAAAAATAGAGCGTGAAGCTGTGTGGAATGATTAGAAAAAATCTGTTGAATGCAAAAAGGACCTACAGTGTGAACCACTAAGCTTAAGAGAATAAAGATAACCCAGAATGAAAAGCTGAGTGAATACTGGCCTTGCCAATGTTTATGAATAAAGCTCAATCTAGTGGTTACTGATTCATTATGATCATTGAACCTATAAAATCTGAAGATCACTAAATTGCTGTTTAGCCGATTGCATCTGGGTTTTCAAGCGAACAATAAACGATTGCCCAACTATTGATATTGGTTTATCAGTCGCCCAGATAATAGCAAGATCGAACGAAACGGTAGGTTCGAACTTTTTAGCGACTAAGTTGCCCATATTTTGAGAGGTGATGGTGAATGGATCGACTAAGCCTATGCCCAAACCGTTTTGTACAAACTTTAAAGCGGTATGAAATAAACGAGTTTGATATTGATTATTCCAGACGCAATTATTGGCTGCAAAAGCTTCTTGCAAGCGATGATAGGTCATATGTCCCGCGCCAAGCGTAACTAACGGTTCGCCGTCAAGATCTTCAGGTGTAATAATTGGCTTATGTGCCAAGGGATGATCATTAGGAATAACGCAAAAGCATTCATATGAAAATACTTCGCCCGCCAGATTATCGTGTCCAATGGGTGCTTCAGCAATTCCAATTTCAGTGAGATGACCCGACACTAATTCCTGAGTCATTGAAGAAGAGCGAGTTTGAAAAGAAATTTTGATGTCTGCTTTGTCATGAACAAATTGCTGTATTTGATCTGGAAGAAAGGCCATTGAAAGCTCGGGTAAAGCTGAAACGTCCAGCGTGCCAACATCTTGGGTACGAATGGCTTTTGCTTTTCGGCTCAGATGTTCGAAACTGGCAATAACGGTTTCAGTTGAACCCATTAGGCGCAGTGCCTCAGGCGTTGGGTGAAGTCGTCCGCTGAGACGAGTAAACAGCGCAAAACCGAGTTCGTGTTCTAGGCTACTAATTAAATTACTAACACCGGGTTGAGAAATGCCGAGGCGCTTAGCTGCTTGAGTGACAGTGCCGGTATCCATAATGGTGTGGAAGGCTTGAATTTGTCTAAACTGTAACATGACTTTATGCTATCACTTTTTATGATAGCAAATACATAAAATTATATTATTCCAAATAGCATACAAAGTCTATAATCCGCAAAATTAGAAATTCTAATATAGATTCAGCATACCTACGTTATGAGTAAAAAATATGAGTAAGTACTCGATATTCTCGCTAGCGCGAAACGCAATGAGCTTTCACCAAAATTGGGAGAAGGTATGGCGCAGTCCTGAGCCTAAAAAACAATATGATGTAATTATTGTCGGTGGTGGTGGCCACGGTCTAGCAACGGCTTATTATTTGGCAAAAGAACACGGTATCAAAAATATTGCTGTGCTTGAAAAAGGCTGGATTGGTGGTGGTAACACGGGGCGTAACACAACAATTGTGCGCTCCAACTATCTCTGGGATGAATCGGCTCATCTCTATGAAAAAGCCATGAAATTATGGGAAGGACTCAGTCAAGACTTAAATTATAACGTCATGTTCAGCCAGCGTGGTGTCTATAACCTGGGTCATAATTTGCAGGATATGAGAGACATTGAGCGTCGCGTTAACGCCAATCGGTTAAATGGCATTGATGGTTATGTTGTCGGTCCAGAAGAAATTAAACGCGCCATACCCGCTCTCAATGTTGATGCTGGTTGTCGTTATCCGGTACTAGGAGCCTCATTCCAGCCACGGGCAGGTGTGGCCCGGCATGATGCAGTTGCTTGGGGCTTTGCTCGGGGTGCTGATCAACATGGTGTCGATATTATTCAAAATTGTGAAGTAACCGCTATCCGACAAGAAAATGGTGAGGTGACTGGTGTCGAAACATCTAAGGGTACAATTTTAGCGAAGAAAGTGGGTGTTGTAGTGGCAGGACATTGTTCAGTTTTAGCGGACATGGCTGGTTTTCGCATGCCTATCGAAAGTCACCCGCTGCAGGCATTAGTATCTGAACCAATCAAGCCAGTATTAGACACCGTGGTGATGTCCAATGCTGTTCATGGCTATGTAAGCCAGTCGGATAAAGGTGACCTAGTCATTGGTGCAGGTATCGATAGTTATACTGGTTACGGTCAGCGTGGAAGTTTTTCAGGTATCGAACATACGGTTGCTGCCATTATCGAAATGTTTCCTATCTTTAGCCGTGTTCGAATGAACCGTCAATGGGGCGGTATCGTTGATACCACACCTGACGCTTGCCCCATTATTGGTAACACACCGGTCAAGGGTTTGTACTTCAATTGTGGTTGGGGTACGGGGGGATTTAAAGCGACTCCTGGTTCTGGCTGGGTATTTGCTCACAATATTGCTACTGGCGCACCTCACGAGTTAAATGCGGCGTTTGGATTGGATCGATTCACCTCGGGCTTTTTAATCGATGAACACGGCGCTGCTGGCGTTGCTCATTAGGAGATCTTGATATGTTATTAATTGAATGTCCGTGGTGCGGTGAGCGCGACGAATCTGAATTTTCTTATGCTGGAGAAGCGCATATTGCGCGTCCACTAGAAACCGAAAAACTGAGTGACGAAGAGTGGGCAAACTACCTGTTTTTACGTAAGAATATAAAAGGCTTACATCGCGAGCTGTGGAATCACGCTGCTGGTTGCAGACGTTATTTTAATGTTGAAAGAAACACGGTTAGCTACAAAATCAGCGGTAGTTATAAAATAGGCGAGCAGGGCCCTGTAGGAGACGATACATGAGTCAGTCATTTCGTATAGCGCAGGGTGGTCGAATAGATCGCGATAATCAGCTGAAGTTTAGTTTTAACGGCAAAACGTATACTGGACAAGCGGGTGACACGCTGGCGTCGGCATTGCTTGCTAACGGCATACACATGGTCGGCCGTAGTTGGAAATATCACCGACCACGCGGTATTTTAAGTGCTGGTGCTGAAGAGCCAAATGCGATTTTTCAGCTTGAAAAAGGTGAAAAAACAATCCCGAATGCTCGGGCTACACAAGTTGAATTATATGATGATTTAGACGCATCTAGTGTTAACTGTTGGCCGAGTCTTGACTTTGATTTGCTCTCAATTAACAGTAAAGTGAGCCGCATGTTACCGGCAGGATTTTACTACAAAACATTTATGTGGCCTAAATCTATGTGGATGAAATATGAGCATATTATTCGCAAGGCAAGTGGCCTTGGTAAGTCACCTGAAGTCAATGACTCTGATCGTTATGAGCATAGTCATCGTCACTGTGACGTCTTAATTGCGGGTGGTGGCGTTGCTGGACTCACTGCAGCATTAGCTGCAGGCCGAGCTGGAGCAAGAGTTATTCTGGTTGATGAGCAATCTGAATTTGGTGGTATGGCGCTGTCAAGTTATGACAAGATTGATGGTCAGCCAGTGAGTGACTGGATCCAAGCCGCTGTCGCCGAGTTACAAGAATTGCCAGAGGTCATGTTGTTACCACGCAGTACTGCTTATGGTTACCACGATTACAATTTTCTCACAATTAATCAGCGCTTGACTGATCATCTGGCCCTTAATAATCGAAAAGGTGGACGTGAAAAGTTATGGCACATTCGGGCCCATCAAGTCGTGCTAGCGACGGGTGCAATGGAGCGTCCTTTGGTGCACTCTAATAATGATCGCCCCGGCATCATGTTAGCCTCTGCTGTTTCAACCTACGTCAATCGATACGCGGTAAAGCCTGGCGAACGAGCGGTTATATTCACTAATAATGACAGCGCCTATCAAACTGCACTTGATCTGAATGCCGCTGGTGCTCAAGTTGTAGCCGTGGTTGATGCACGAAGTCAGTCATCAAGTGAACTGGCTAATATGGTTCGCAGTGCGGGTATAGAAGTAATGAATAGCTGTGCAGTGGTCGACACTTCGGGTGGTAAGCGTTTACAGTCCGTTCAAGTAATGAGCTTATCAAGTGATGGTCAATCGGTGAGTGGGCAGCGCAGAACATTGAGTTGTGATTTACTTGCAGTATCGGGTGGTTGGAGTCCCGTTGTGCACTTAAGTTCACAGTCTGGCGCAAAAGCCGTATGGAATGAAGAGGCTGCTATGTTTATACCCGGTGAGCCTGTCCAGCAACAGGCATCTGTTGGTTCAGCGAATGGCACGCTCGAATTGAAATTGTCACTCATTGAGGCCGCCAACGCAGGTAACGCAGCTGCCAAAGCCTGCGGCTTTGATTCCAATATGAAAGCGCCACAGTCAGATGCTGTCAACAGTGACCCTATTATGCCACTATGGTTAGTGCCTTCTGATAAAGAGAAGGGCAGAGAGCCTAAAGCATTCATCGATTTACAAAATGATGTTGGCTCAGCAGACATTGAACTAGCGGCCCGTGAGGGCTTTCATTCGGTCGAACACGTTAAACGCTATACTGCTATGGGCTTTGGTACGGACCAAGGCAAAACTGGCAATATCAATGGTATGGGTATTTTGGCCAAAACATTAAACCAAACGATTGCAGAAACAGGCACCACCACTTATCGGCCTAACTATACGCCCGTCACTTTTGGTTCAATGGCAGGACAAAACTTAGGCAGTCGTCTATTTGATCCAGCCCGAAAAACGGCAATGCATGGTTGGCATGAAGAAAACGGCGCTGAGTTCGAAGATGTCGGTCAGTGGAAGCGCCCTTGGTATTATCCAAAGGCCGGTGAAACCATTCATGATGCAGTTAATCGAGAATGTTTAGCGACTCGTAACAGTGTTGGAATTTTAGACGCGTCAACGCTTGGTAAAATTGAAATCAAAGGCAAAGATTCGGCTCAGTTCTTAGAGATGATGTACACCAATAACTGGATGAAACTGCCTGTTGGCATGGCCCGTTATGGATTTATGTTGGGTGAAGATGGCATGGTAATGGACGATGGTGTCACCATTCGTTTAGCCGAAGATCATTTTTATATGCACACAACATCTGGTGGTGCTGCGGGTGTCCTGAGCTCAATGGAGCGTTGGTTACAAACTGAATGGCCCGAAATGGAAGTGTTCCTAACATCTGTTACTGACCACTGGGCAACTGCTGCGGTTGTTGGGCCTAATAGTCGAAAAGTTGTTTCAGCCATTTGTGAGGGTATTGATTTTAGTGCTGAAGCCTTTCCGTTTATGGCATCACGTGTTGGTAAAATAGGCGAGTTGGAATGTCGGGTTAATCGAATTAGCTTCTCAGGTGAGCTGGCTTATGAAGTCAATCTACCGGCTAACTATGGACGTTTCATGTGGGAAAAGCTAATGGAAGCTGGTGCGAAATATGACATTACACCTTACGGTACTGAAACAATGCATGTACTGCGTGCTGAAAAAGGCTATGTAATTGTTGGTCAGGATACTGACGGTTCTATCACGGTTGATGATTTGGGTATGAGTTGGGCGGTGTCAAAAACTAAGGTAGACTTTCTCGGTAAGCGTTCATTAACCCGCCCAGACACGGCACGCACTGATCGTAAGCAACTAGTCGGATTGTTAACCGAAGAGCCTGATAGTGTTTTGCCAGAAGGTGCCCAACTGGTTAATGATCCAGGTGCAGCAACACCAGTACCGATGGTAGGTCACGTTAGCTCAAGCTATTATAGTGCTTGTTGTGGCCATTCAATCGCAATGGCGTTAGTGAAAGATGGGCGTCGGCGAATGGGCGAAACCGTTTATGCACCTTTAGCAGATGGCCGTGTATTAAAGGCAACCATTACTCAACCTTTGTTTTACGACAAAGAAGGAGCTAAATCTAATGTCTGATTTATTCCATCAGCAAAGTCCCATCGTTCAAATTAAGTTGACCGAACCAAAGGCTAATCAACCACTAGTAAGGGAAATTCCGTTTCAGGGTTTCTTGAATTTACGGGGTAGGCCAAACAATCCAGATTTCATGACCGCCGTCAAAAAAGTGCTCGGTTGCTCATTGCCTATCGAAGCGAATACAGTTGTCGTATCGGGTGATTATAAAATCTATTGGTTAGGCCCCGACGAGTGGCTAGTGATAACGCCGACCGAGCAGCAACGCAAGGTTCAATCAGAGTTGATATCAGCATTAGGTGTCATTTTTTCATCCGTTGTTGATAACAGTAGTGGTGTCACCATAATAAATATTACGGGTGATAATGCCGCGAATTTAATTGCCAGAGATTGTCCGTTGGACTTACACTCAACTGTTTTCAAAGCAGGTCAATGTGCACAAACTCGGCTAGCAAAATCAGGCGCGATGATTGCGCCCTTACTTGATGGATCAGGATTCGAATTAATTATTCGCCGAAGTTTTGCTGACTACTTATTGTTGTGGATGCAGGATGCATTGATAGAGTTTGAGGCTTAGCACTTCTTTTAACGACGGCGGGATCCAAGTCCCGCTTTCATTACTGTGACTCAACTAAAAATCGAACTGAGTCTACTCTAAGAGTAAGGTCTCATACTCCGTGCGTTCGCGTGTAGCCATTAGCTTTGGGTGGCTGCCAATCAACCAGTGTTGATTCATTGGGTTTGTAAATCTCTACTAATAAAGGATAGCAAGCTGTACTGTCATCAGAATGGCTGCTACCACAGTTGCCGCCCGGACAGGTAGATAGCGCACCAACCAAATCAATCTCAGCAAAAAATTCAATAAAGTCACCGGGTCGAACTGGGCTAGCCTTCATGAAGTACTGGTGTGTATCAAGCGTAAAACCAGTGCACATAAATACATTAAGAACGTCGTGGATATGAGTTTCGGCTTCATCAAGGCTGATGTTTTCTGTCGATGCCAGAGCGCGCGTCAAATTAGAGTGACAGCAATGATGATAATCAACCCCGTTAAGCATTGAGTTGGTATAAGGATCGCACCGAGTGCCAATCACATCGTGAACGCCTGCACCGTCTTCATCCCAGCCATACCAGTCTAATGTATCGTGAGTAATCGTTGCCAGAGGTCTCAGGTTGGGCAAGTTGCTCCAAAGACGATCGCCTGTACTCACGTGGCTGGCATGAAGTTGTCTGGTCTTACCGCTAAAAAAATGTTCAGATAAATCATTGGCGTTCCATAAGTTAAGGTCACCAACTTGAGGGCCTTCAGTACTGACAATACGGAAAAAATGACCTGCAGGTACATTGAAAGAAGAGGCATCTCGTGGTGCTACGGTGGTTTCATCGCATTTTTTCATTGATGTGCGAGCCCGTTCGTATAAATCATGATCATAGACAGGCAGTTTGTCTAGGCTGTAGCAGATAATGGGTTTCTCTGAACGACGTTGCTCAGCATCAACCGGTGGCTGGTTCAATTTAGGCATTATGATCCTATGATGATTACTGTGATTGATTATGGTTTGAATGGGTACTAACGCAATGAATGATTCTAATGGTGAAAAGTTTTATGGCGTATAAAACAGATCATCTCCCGTATTTTGAGTGTAGTTATTCTCGTAACCTCGGCATTAATTCAACTAAATTACAAGGTCGAGTTCTGTGATCTAGCTGGGCGTTAATCAACTTAGTCCAGGCATCCTTACAGGCTCCTGGTGACCCAGGCATGCAAAACAAGTAAGTGCCATTAGCAACCCCGGCCAAAGCCCTTGACTGTAATGTAGAGGTGCCAATCGTGTCATAGGATAGATTGCGAAACATTTCACCAAAGCCTTCAATAGTCTTATCAAACAGCGGAGTGACAGCCTCTGGAGTGCCGTCACGGCCAGTGACGCCAGTGCCTCCAGTGGTGAGAACAACTTGAATAGATTCATCTGCGATCCATCTAGATATCACTTCTCGAATTTGATATTTGTCATCAGCTACAATGGATTTCTGTGAGAGCTGATGACCATCTTCAGTCAGATGGCGAACTAATAAATCACCCGATTTATCGTTGGATGCCTCGCGTGAATCCGATATGGTTAATACCGCAATATTTAAAGCAATGAATTCGCGTGTTTCACTCATAAGTATTTTCCTTGGTCTAAGATGATGTGACTATCTGTGCAATTCTGTACACTGAGTTTAACTTTATTTTGGATTTTGAGAAAGCTACATCCAGTCAAGCCATTAAGCATTACTAGATAAAGCTGTAACTTTATTCACGAGAAAATTTTCACATGGATTATTAATGAACACTCTTGAAACAATACTTCGTCAAGCTCAATTACAATTAAAAACTATTGTGTTAGCTGAAGGTGAAGATATTCGTGTCATAAAAGCCGCAGTTCGTGCGACTGATGATGGCATCGCAAACTGCATTCTAGTTGGCAACGAAGCTAACATTAAACGAGAGGCTGCCATTCAGCAGCTCTCACTGAGCAATATTCGTATAGAGGATCCGCAAACCTCAAAACAGTCTGATGCCTACGCAAAAACTCTATTGGTACTGCGTGAAAAGAAGGGTATGAAAATAAACGTTGCCCGCAAGCTAGTAAAAGATCCGCTGCACTTCGCTGACCTCATGTTGCAAGTAGGTGATGCTGATGGCTCAATTGCTGGCGCTCGCTATTCAACGGGTGACCGAGTTCGTTCAGCGCTACAAATTATCGGCATTGCACCTGGCTTCAAAACCGTTTCCAGCTTCTTTCTAATGCTATTCGAAGCGTCGCATCACAATCCCAAGCGAGCTATGATTTTTTCTGACTGTGCCATGGTCGTTGATCCCACGGCCGAACAGCTTGCCGAAATAGCACTCGCAGCCGCTGAGAATATGACGCATTTTTTCGACATTCAGGCGAGAGTAGCTATGTTGTCTTTCTCGACCAATGGAAGCGCCAAACATCCGTCTGTTGACAAGGTTCGAGCTGCGACTAAACTTCTTAAGCAGCATAATCCAGCACTGTCTGTTGATGGGGACGTCCAACTTGATGCGGCCATTGTGCCATCGGTAGCGGCACAGAAAGCGCCTGATTCAAATAACAAAGGAGATGCAAATGTGCTGATTTTTCCTGACTTAAATGCAGCGAACATTGGTTACAAAATTGCACAGAGACTTGGTGGTGCTGAAGCCATTGGTCCAATAATGCAAGGATTAAATAAACCGGCTAATGATTTGTCACGCGGTTGTTGTTCAAATGATGTTTATTACCTGATTGCTTTAACGGCCGTTCAAGCCCAATAACGCTAGACAAATCTCATATGATATAGACTGGTTTCAGTTGGTTGTATCCCATCAGTTGATTCGCCTAAAATACAGTCTTTCAAAAATGTGACTCTAATCTGTATGGCTTTCACGCAAGCTCTAAATCAACGACCATAAACCTTAAGAGTCAGATCGCCAATCGCAAGCGGGCCCAATGGCAGTGGCAATAATAACCGACTCTAGGAATAGCTCACCGTCAACGTCATCTTTAACATGTGTGTTCTCATAGGTTAAAGTAACGTCTGGATTCTTAACTCCGGCGCTGACTGCTTTCGCTTTGGCTTCGTCTAAAACTATTTCTTCGGCACATTGCTTGGCTTCTTTGAGCGTATCAAAAGTTTGTGGATGATCATTATGAAATAAACGAAAAATACCATGCATCGGCTGAGTGACAGTGACCTGAGAGCGCTGCACGATGCTACCCATTACCGCACCAAAAGCATTGGCAACATCGGCATGCTTGGGTAGATGCAAACCAATGTGTAACCGGTCAGCTACCTCACCATAATAACCAGAAGCAGGTGCGCCGACGGCAACAATTGGGTAGCCTTTGGCAAATTCGAGTTTAAACAATGGATTGTCTTTTTCATGTTGACTTTGATCAAGCACCATTTTGGTCAGTAGTTCGGTGACGGATTGAGTTCGACCAACTCGAGTTAAATCGGATTCGTTTAAACCCACTTCAATTAATAAACGACAGATGGTGGCATTTACCAAATCGTAAACTTGATTGCAGGCGTTTTGTACGTCGTCAGCTTGCCAATTACCGTAGCCATAGAGATAACGCATTTGACGCATCCAAATTCGGGCTGATAACTCAGCGCCTGTCGAGCTCCAATGGGAATTGATACCAAGAACATGAACCGCATCGGTTGGAGTAAAGCCGCTATAAATAGCGAGACCCAGCCTCTTTAGACGAGCCAAAGCACGAGCATATTCGCGGTTTTCGACCACAAGTGAATCAAGCTCAACCGGGCCATTGCCTAATAACTCCCAAGCCTCTAATTCGATAGGGTTTAACTGATTCAATAGGGCTTGATTGTTTTCTAAACGCATGACAAAACGATTGCTTCGAGCGCTTACCATGCCAGATAATTGAGTTTCTAATTTAGAGATTATTTCAGGGTGTAAATGAGCAAGTAGGCTGGTTGGTACAACCCGTCTAGGCCCAATGCTTAAACCCTTGTGACCGCCAAAGCGAACTTCGCTATCGCCGCCCAGTCCAATAGAACTGACCCGCACTGCTTCGACCATAGGCTGCCAGTCGCCAATCATTGCACCATCCGCACAGAGTTCTGGTTGGCCATTGGTGACTATTGCAATATCAGTAGTGGTACCACCCATATCAGCCACAATGGCATTTTGCAATCCGCTCAATTGACAGGCGCCAATTACACTTGCTGCTGGGCCCGATAGCACCGTGCCGATAGGCTTTTCAATGGCATTTTTTAAGCTGGCTAGTGAACCATCGCCCTTGACAATCATTAGTGGCGCGACGACCTTATGTTGATTGAGCACCTTTAACACCGAACCTATCAACTCTTTAATTGGAGGTACCATTCGCGCATTAAGCGCGGCGGTTAATGCGCGCCTAGGGGCACCTAAGCTGGACGCAAGTTCATTACCACAGATGACTGGCATATCAGTTAACTCAGTCACCAGTGCTTTTAAGCGAACTTCATGACTAGAGTTTCGAGTTCCAAATAGGCTTGATATAGCAAAGGCTGACACTTGATTCTTGAGTTTCAAGATGGCAGTACGCGCCGCTTTTTCATTTAAAGGCTGTTGCTCAACACCCACTGCATCGTAGCCACCATCGAGAATAACAACAAACTGGGCTGGCAATATGTCAAGTAAACCACTTTGTTTTACTTGAGCGTCATTATAGCCAGGCAGCAATACGCAAACAGGTGCTCCTAAATCTTCAACCACCGAATTAGTTGTTAGTGTGGTGGAGAGGGATACCATAGACACTCGCTTGAGTTTGTCTGCGGGTAGTTTTGCAATTACTTCTCCAATACCAATGACCAAATCAAAGCGAGTTGTCAGACTTTTCTGAGCAGCAATAATTGTTTTATTATCATCGACCAACACTGCATCAGTAAAAGTGCCACCGGTATCAATGCCCAAACGCAGTGACATACCTTAATCCTCAATTAGTTTTAGACATTATGTTTAAATAGTATAAGAATTTATAGAACTCATCGAAGGAAGGGGTTGGTAATCACGACTAAGAAATGCTGTATAACGACAACTATATGGATACAGGAGACAATCCAGGAATGAGTAATTATAGTTTTTTCCAGAGCGGTTTTAAACTGAACCACGGCCAATTTTGCCAGATCCACCACTTTGCTTTTTAGCAGCTATACTGAATTCATCATATAAAGTGATAGCGCAGTTTAAGTGATGGTGTATTTCTTCAATTATGAAAAGGATATGCACTGACTGCTGATCTCTTTACTTGAACGCATAGTGATCTTTAACTGTTCGAACCTATTTAATTTTTATAGGACCTATTGGCCATTCAAATTAGAAAAAAGAGTTCGCTGCAGGGGCGTATTTGAATTTACTTCCATTTCACTGGCCTTATTCACCTTTGTCCAATAATAAGCTCTTTATAAGGATCAATTCATGAGTAAACGCTTGCAAGAACAGGTCAATCTGATTTCCGATACACTTGAAAAAAACTCTGATAGTAGTGTTTCAGGTTTTCTTGAGTCTATGTCACCTGCAGAAATTTCCCGAGTTATTGAGTCGCTACCGTTAGATTTGAGAGGTCCCTTGTGGCGGCAGGTAACCCTCCTTAAAAAGGGAGAAGTGTTGCTGGAGTTGCAAGGCATACTTCGTAGTAGCCTAATAAAGCAAACGGATGAACAAGAACTGATCGCCTGTTTGTCTGTCATGCAAATGGATGAAATTGCTGATTTAGACGATTATTTACCGATGTCCGTCGTAAGTGCGATGGTGAAAACAATGGACATCCAACGGCGCGAACGTTATGAACAAGTAAAGCTTTACCCAGATGATGTCGCGGGTGGATTAATGGATGTAGACGCCACCGCGGTTCGTGGAGATGTCTCTTTTAGTGCCGTTTTTCGTTACCTACGTCGTTTACGTCAGAGAGAAGGTTCCCTACCTGAACATCTTGACAGTTTGATGGTCATCGATCGACACAATCGTTTTATGGGCACGTTACCGTTGAGCAACCTTGTTTCATATGATACCTCCACAACGGTGAGTGATGTCATGATTTGTAATGTTGTAGGCATTACGCCTTTGACTTCAGCACTTGAAGTGACTCGAATTTTTGAAGATCAGGACTTGCTGTCAGCCCCAGTGATTGACGATAAGGGTTATCTCGTTGGGCGTATAACGGTTGATGATGTTATTAATGTAATACGTGATCAAGCTGACCGTGAAGTTTTAGGACGGGCGGGTTTAGATCAACATGAGGATATGTTTGCGCCAGTCATCAATAGTTCGTTGCGCCGAGCGATATGGCTGGGTATTAATCTACTGACGGCTTTTTTGGCGGCTTGGGTGATTGGTTTATTTGAAGGCTCGATTGAGAAAATGGTGGCACTGGCCGTACTTATGCCGGTAGTTGCTAGCATGGGCGGTGTGGCCGGAAGCCAAACGCTGACGCTAGTGACGCGGGGTATGGCGCTCGATCAAATTAGTCGACGCAACATATGGAAACTGGCGGCACACGAACTCGCTATCGGTGGGTTTAATGGTGTTTTTTGGGCTGCTGTGGTTGCTGTGGTTGCATACTATTGGTTCAACGATTTAATGCTTGGACTGGTTTTTGGCGCCGCTATGTTGATTGTTATTTTTATAGGTGCCTTAGTGGGAACATTTATTCCGTTGATATTAAAACGAATAGGCGTGGACCCTGCATTGGCGGGTGGAGTCGTACTCACAACCGCAACGGATGCCATTGGTTTTTTTGCATTTTTAGGCTTAGCTACCGTCATGTTATTTTAATCAAAATGAACGAGACAATGATAGATGTCGTGGTAAAAATTATTTCATGATCTATATTTTAGGGGTTCGTCGTGAAATATTATTCAGATGTAACGCTCTTGCAACATAAAGTCCGCCTACGGTTATCAAAAATATACCGATCCAAGATAAGGTTGAAGGCAAAGTATCGAAAAAGAGATAACCAAAAATAACGGCGGATACAATTTCGAAATAAGTGAAAGGGGCTAGGGTAGACGCATCGGCATAAACGAATGCATAGACCAGTAGAACCTGATTGATGGTACCGGCAAAAACCAACAGGCCAATATACAGCCAAGCTTCAGCAGGAACTGGCAACCATGCGCTGGGTAATAAAAGTGACAGCGCGGCAGTCGCACACAACGCGCCAAAAAAAGCGGTAATAAGTGGTGGAGAAATAGAACCCAGTTTACGATTCAGAGCCAATTGTATGCTGATAACAACGGCGCAAATAAAGATATATACGGTACCAATATTGATCTGATTAAATTCGGGTCGGATCACCATTAATACTCCTAAAAATCCGGTGATGATGCCAACCCAAACTGCCCAGTTGGCGCGCTCCCTAAGAAACAGCACTGCGATTATCACCAGCAGAAAAGGGTAAGCATAAAGAATTGCAATTGCGTCTGCATAGTCAACTGTTTGCGACCCTATTACAAAAAATGAGGTGCCGGCCGCCATTGTTAAACCTCGTATTACCTGAACCAATGGCCGCGCAGGTTTTAGTCCTTTGAAGCCATATCGCCAAATCAAATAGGGAGCCAGAATAATACTCATGCCAGCAAACCGAAACCAAGCCACTTGAGTTGCAGAGATTTGGTCTCCGAGGATTTTCATTGTTACCCCAGTGAAGGCGGCAATCGATACACCCAGCAGTATCATGATAATGCCACGTGAGTGAGAAGCCCCTTTGATTTGATTGTTATGACTGTTCATTCAGTGAGCATAGTTTAGCGTGAGTTTTTTTATAATATATAAATAAGCTGTGAGATAACTGTCTGTCGAGTGCTTGAAATAAAAAAAGTACCTTAGCAAATATGAGATTGACCTTTGTTAAATCGGCTTGGGGAAATATCCTTTGCTTCGACACCCATAGACAGCATCTCTGTAGATAATTTACCCGTGGTAATAATAGATGCCGTAGTGACACCTAGTGCTGGAGACATCATGATGCCATAGCCACCTTGTCCGGCAAGCCAGAAAAAGTCTTCAACCTTGGAGTCATAGCCGACAACGGGTATGTCGTCTGGTGCAAAGGTTCGAAGACCTGCCCAACTGTGCTCAACTTGTTGCACATTAATCTGGGTTCGACTTTCGAGCCAGTCGACTAAAATAGCGATATCCAAATCCTCAGGCCAGGCATCTTGCGGTTCAATGGGTGTTTCATCACCGGGAGAAACCATAATTTTTCCGACTTCTGGTTTGATGTAGTTGTTACAATCAGCAAAATCAATCGCTGGCAGATGCCTTGACGTTGCAATGTGCTGAGGCAGGTCGACAATGATCGCAGTTCTGCGTTTGGCAACAAGCTGAGTGGGCGCTGCTCCCACCATCATTGCAATCTGATCAGCCCATGCTCCGGCTGCATTAATGAGTGTTTTACCCTGAATAGTTTGGCCATTACCCGATACTTGCCAAGCACCATCCTTACGCAGAATATGTTCAACTCGCATGGAACAGAGAACATTGCCGCCTGCCCGTTTGAGTGATCCTAGGTAGCCCTGATGCAAAGTTGCAACTTCGATATCAGCGACATCAACCTCAAACGTTGCTGATTCAACTTGCTTAGGGTCCAACAGCGGTGCTAGTTCGCAGGCTTCAGCTGCAGTCAGGCTTTCGATCGTTGCTGCTGGTTCTGATTGCTCCAAAATGGGTTTCAGTTTTTCAGTGTCACCGGGCATTGCAACCGTTAACAGCCCTCGTGGTGTCAACAACGGTACATGACAAAATTTAGACGGTGGGTTTAGGAGGAAAGATTTACTAGCCTGAGTAATACGCCTCACCACTGCGTTACCATAGTTTGGTTCATATAGTGCTGCTGATCGACCCGTGCTGTGATAGCCGGGCATACTTTCAGCTTCAATGACGACAACCGTGCCATGCGCCGATAGTTCAAACGCTGCTGCAGTCCCGGATATGCCAGCACCAATAACTAAATAATCATAAATCATGTGGTACGCATTTTCTAAATATACCCATCAAACACCTTTAAAAAATAATAGCGTGGCAAAAAATACCTTTTAATCATACTAATAGTAATAAAGGTATTACCTTTGACCTGTTCGTTCAAGCGTACCTATCTAATAGATCGTATTTCTGTTCGAATTGAGTTACGTATTGATAAAGGTAAATTCGCCTTGAGCGTTTTGGCAACAGCAACTCAGGTTAGAAACCGTTAGGTTAAGCCCAAATGACTTTAATTCTTTGATCTGGCATTATTCACCATGGTTTCAAATTAGGAATTTCATAAGATGAGTTTTAAAGTACTGACTGCAGAAGTTTTTCATGAGACAAATACCTTCAGCAGGCATAAAACAGATGAGACTGCATTTCGCAATCGCTTTTTTTTAATGGGTGAGGCTGCCCTCAAAGAACGGGGTGATGCCAATACGGAGTTAGCTGGATTTCTAGATGCCAGCCAAACATATAATTGGGAACTGACACCGGTTTTGAGTGTCAACGCTGGGCCAAGCGGTCGAGTCACCCAGGCCGCTTTCGATTGGTTTTGTGACCCCATTGTGGCTAAAGCATCTGATGGCAATTTTGACGGTGTCCTGTTGGCGCTTCATGGCGCAATGGTACCAGATTTTTGTGAAGATGGTGAAGGTGAACTATTACGACGGATCCGTCAGGTAATCGACCGATCTATACCCATCGCCATTACGCTTGACCTGCACGCCAATGTTACGCACCAAATGGTTGAGCAGGCTGATATTATTGTTTCATTCAAAACCTATCCTCATATAGACATGCGTCAGATCGCTCGTCAGGCAGGTAATATTCTAGAAAGAACAATGTTAGGTACTATCTCTCCGCGTACTGTTATGGCACGTGTACCGATGCTCGAAGAGGTTAATGGTGGACGCACAGATATTGGTCCAATGCTTGATCGTATCGAGAAGGCGCTCGCCTATGAAAAAGAAAAAGATGTCTTTGCAGTCAGTATTAACGCCGGCTTTGCGAGTGCTGATATCAGCGAAGTTGGACCAACAGTGTTGGTGACTGGACAAGGTGATTTTGATGCCCATCAAAGTTTTGCCCAGGCAATAGCGGATGATATCTGGAATAAGCGCGATGAAGTACTTAATCGCTATTGGAGTGTCGAAGAGGCTGCCGACTATGCAGCCGCCTTCGAATCTAAAAAAGGGCCACTGCTCATTGCTGACTATGCGGATAATCCGGGTGCCGGTGCTTATGGTGACTCAACTGCACTGCTTAAAGCTTTGCTGGCAGCCGACATAAAAAACACCTGTTTTGGACCCATAGTTGATGCGGATGTCGTCAAGCAATTACAGCAGTTTGCTATCGGTTCAGTTGCTAAAATTGCGCTGGGTGGCAAGACAGAACCCACGTTTGGCGGCGGACCCTTGGTTGTTAACGCAACGTTAAAATTGCTGTCCAATGGTAACTTTGTCGGAGACGGACCGATGATGGCTAACCTAAAGGACAGTTTTGGCGATTTGGCCGTTGTTCGTGTCGGTGAGATTGATATCGTCGTTACCACGTTGGCACGACAGATGTTAGACCTTCAGCAATTCAGGGCATTCGGCATAGAGCCTGAGCAAAAAACGATCGTAGCGATAAAATCGATGCAACACTTTAGAGCCGCATTTGAGCCAATTGCAGGCGAGGTAATCATTTGTGATAGCGGTGCACTGTGTACGCCACAGTACGACCGCTTATCGTATAAAAATGTGGCAAGACCTATTTTCCCACTGAATAACGTTTTGTAGTGGGAAAGGATCATTTGATAAGTTTTTTACCATGGCTCGACCAGAACATGATGAATTTCTGTCACTCTTTGGCTTGGCTACGACGAATAATGTTTGACGGCAATGAAATATTCATCTTATTAAAAGGCTCATTATTTTAGGCTGCCTGACAGTAAATGAAAGAAAGGTTGTTAAAAGAATACCCAATAATAATTTGAGTAAAGGGGTGTCCAAAGCTCCGCCACCTCCGCCACTGGTAGTTGAAGGACCTGTGACTACAAACACATTTGTTGTTGATTTTGCT
>Ga0115001_10000555_pt1 | contig 27808 bp, 25 predicted proteins | sample ArcticOcean_MG_C_12_FD_89869 | JGI IMG/M metagenome (GOLD analysis project Ga0115001, IMG submission 89869) | Marine microbial communities from western Arctic Ocean - ArcticOcean_MG_CB8_130 | ecosystem: Environmental > Aquatic > Marine > Oceanic | place: Arctic Ocean: Canada Basin | collected... | reverse complement strand
AATGGCTATGAAGAATGGTCAAACGAAGTCTTATATAGTGGTATTTCTGGTGAACAATTGAAAACTTCAATCTTTATTGGTCCTACTTATTATCAGAGATTAAAAATTATGGTCGCCGATAAGGTACATAGTAGAGGAACGGGTCCCCTACAGGGATTAACTAGACAACCGGCTGCAGGTAGATCTAATAATGGTGGTTTAAGGATAGGTGAGATGGAGCGTGATAGTATTTTGGGTCATGGTGCTTCTGGATTCTTACAAGAATCAATGATGGAGAGATCTGATAAATATGAAGTAAATATAGATCGTAAGACTGGATTAATATCCAAGGGTTTAACAGTTGATGATGATAAAGTTCAGATGCCGTATTCTATGAAAATGTTATTACAAGAAATTCAAGCAATGAGTATCGCCCCACGATTGATCACAGATACAAATATAGAAAATCCTCATGTTCATGAATTCATTGAACAAGGATTTAAATTATAGGATCATAAATCCTTTAATAACGTTTTCAGATCATATAATTTCCTTATTGTTTCTAAATTATTTTTCAATTGATATGTATCATAATACAAAGTGATACTTCTCATATTTAATTCTGAGAATTTATAGAGAATAGTATCAATTTCTTGACTGATATTTTTAGAGTATCTTTTTAAAAGAATAGGATTATATTTAGTTTTCAATGAATTAGAATCCGAAAATAATTCATTCTGCCATAAAATTATTAATTGATTCCATAAAAGCGAGAAATTATTAGGACCATCATAATCTTTACATTTTCTTGTACGTAATGGGTAATGATTCGTACCCTCAAAAGTCTTAACATATATCTTTTCACAAAAACAGACAGTCATCTAAGAAGTCCGTTTATACTATGATAAATTATTTTTTTTAGTTTTTCTTTTTCTTTTTCTTTTTCTTTTCTTTTCTTTTTCTTTCCTTTTCGTTTTGCGTCTTTTAGTTTTTTGTCGTTTTTTCTTGGTGAGGGGGGGTTTTTGTGAGGCGATGGTGGCGCCTATCACGATTTCCGGCACAGGCTCTGAGCCGGGATCCGGTCCGCCGAACAAAAACGGCGGTGGCGCGAGCGAGGACCAGCGCTTCCACTCATCCAGTTCCAAGCGATTTCCTTCGTATATTAGGAATGATTCATCTGGTATCTCCATCTCTTCTAAATCATTATTTATTTGTTCTAAAAGATCGTGGACAAGCATTAATTCTTCACATACTCTCATTAACGCCAGTCTCTTAAATGATGCGACTAATCTATTATGTTTTTTCAAGTACATTTTGTCATTTACCATTGTGCCCAGTGGCCCAACGCAATCCTCCGAAGAGAAATGCGTATAGTCAAGTTCCTGCGTGCCGAACTTTTCATACACAGAACATTCATAATAACCTTGTTCATTTCTAGTTCCAGGGAAAATTAATATGAGGCCAAAAATAAGCGGATGGATGGGTTCACTCATAGGTGCATCGTGTAGTATAAGGAAACCGCCTTCTGGATGTTGACCCACATCATCCCTAGTCCCGCGCCACGACTTTTCAAAATATAATGGGATATCTGCTTGGTCTGGGACTTTTAGTATTATTTTGTCATTTCGCCTTAAATTAAACTGATGCTTTTTCTTAACTATTATTAATTGAGAAGGCGGATCAATATGACTTTCTGGAATTTGTTGAACAAAATCTTCTAAGTATTTGCCCACCAACCCATCTTCTGTTCCTTCGCCAGCTCCAAACCGCGGACACGAAAAGCCCGACTCAAAACCAGACGTAAATCTAATAATTTCACCTAATTCTCCATCTGATTTCCCTTCTTCCAACAAATCAACCCGTATGCAAATCTCCGACGTTACGGGGAAGCCGACGTGGTCGGTAGGAACTGTCTCAAGACGTTCTCGGGTTTCCTGGGATAGCGCTCTGTTGCCCATATCGTTTCGGTCGTAGACGAGGATGGCATTTAATTCTTGCGGTGGACGGGACGCGACGACATTTCTGACTCTGAATATAATAGTTTCCTCACCATCAGTCTCAAATGTAATTGAAACCAGATCATTCTTATCCAATTTCATTATATATATAAAATTTATTAAATTCCCTGACAGGGTTTAAATGATTTCTTCTTAGTTCTCTTTTTCTTCTTAGTTCTCTTTTTCTTCTTAGATCTTCTCTTCTTATTTCTCTTTTTTCTACTACGGGATAAGGTTACCTTTTTTCTGCCTCCGCCACCCGAAGCTGGTGTCCACCCACTTTCCACTACGTCTTGTTCTTCATCGGGGGCGTCGGGAAGAATCTTTTCAAATTCTTTTATATCTTTTTCTTTTACATAAATTTCTCGTTTAACGCCTCCGAGTATGTCCGTGAAACTGATCTTCCACCAGCCCTTCTCCTTTGATACGAGAGTAAATGTATTTTTGTCTTCAGCCTCTGAATATTCTTGTAATACTCCTTGATACAGCCACGGTTGATTGTCTTGTTGCCAAATAGCAGCATAATTCCGATCATAAACCTTATCTGGTAATTCTCCGCGTATCACATCCCCCACTGACATCGTCTGACCCATTCTTTTAAGATATATATATAAAAAATAAATTAATATCCGAGTAATTCACTTTGATAATTATATGAATTTTTCAGTAAACTATTCATATAAAAGATTTCCCCTTGCTGATCTATAATTAATTTACGACAAAAATCCATCAGATAAGGATGGTTCGTATGAAGGAGAAGACGTCTACTCATATCTACGGCGACCTGATGATGAGGAATCATATGTTCTAGATAACTTTTATCTGTGATTATCATACCTTTCATATGAGAAGAGTGATCGTTCGGTTTGAAGAACAGAGGATTACAAGGTCCATCTTTAGCTTTCGACATTTTAGGAGAATGTAGATCCATTTTCGTAATAAAATCTTCTTTAAAAGAATTCTGAGAAGAAAAGATAGATGTGGGTAATTTACTTTTCATGAGACCCATCTCCCATATTTCATATTTTTGTTTTCTTATAATATCTCTACATAAGTGTAACATGATTGGATCGGTTGATTTAGGTATTAACATATCACTCATATCTATCGCGACCTGATGATGTGGTATCATGTGTACGAGATATTCTATATCTGTTAATTTATCAGTACACGGATTTGATCCTATAGGTTCAACCATTGTGTTACCAGCCATCTTCTTACCAGCCATCTTCGAATGATCCATAGTATCCATTTGCTTCGCAGGAGAATGATTCATCTTTGGCTGAGAATTATAATTTATCCTCCAGTGTCCGCTCATTATATATATTAAATTTATATTAAATTCCCTGACAGGGTTTAAATGATTTCCGATGATAAATAGAGGGACCATATTCTTTCAATGCTTCCATATGAGCTTTCGTTCCATATCCTTTGTTATTCTTGAGATCATATTTATTCAGATCTGTATTAGCGGAACATAGATTCATAATATATTCATCGTGATATTCTTTCGCTAAGATTGATGCTGCTGCGATATTAAGATATTTATCGTCTCCACCCGGGATACAGACATGAGGTATATATTCAAAATTATTTTTTTCCATATAGGTATGAAAAGTATTTCCATCAACTAATAAACGATCAACATTGAGTACCGATGTAATATTATCAACGCATTTTTCCATACCTTCCATCGTTGCTTCCAGAATATTAACTTTATCTATTCTTTCTACATCTATATATTCTACACAATGAGCGATACTATTATCTTCTATATACTTTCTTAGAACAGCTCTAACATTAGGTGAACATTTTTTAGAATCTTTAATTTCGTATGGCGGAGGATAATCATTGATATCATTCATGATAACAGCTCCAATAAAAACAGGACCCATTAGTGAACCCCTACCGGCTTCATCTAAACCTATTTCTAACTTTCCTTGTTCATAATATTGTTGCATAGAGTGTTAATTAATATTAAATTTATCTATTTAAATAATATAGATGCCTAAAACAAGGAAGAAAAAGAAAGGTGATGTAGGTATTCGGTTAAAACCTATTGAAAATAATTTATTAGAAAATTATAATGAATTCTCTAGTAGGAGAAAGAAAACCAGAAAGAAAAAGAAAAAGAAAATCAAAAAACCTAAAAAAACTACGAAGAGTATTGAGATACATAAGAATAAAGATCCGCTCCTTGAAATAATCGGAGCACAAAAAGAAAAAAAGCAAAATGTGAATGAGATACAAATTAAAGAATTAGATGATGAGATACAAATTAAAGAATTAGATGATGAGACAGATAATAATTTAAATAGTGAATATATATCTGAAATAAAGAAAGTGAAGGTTGAGAAGAAGGCTCAGGATTTATCTGAAACGGATCCGAATGTGAAAAAACTTACGATAACTGCTTCCATAGAACCAGAAAAAAAGAAAAAAGGACATAATGTTAAGTTAGAATAAATATATATTTTTTATCTTTTAATTTATAAATGGATTTAATAGTAAATTATGAGGAATCAAAATCTTTTGATAATTTATTATATTTAGCGAAACCAGTTTATGGCGGGTGGGTTACATTTACGGCTCATTTATCTCATAAATATAAGATACCAATTTATAAAATTTGTACGAGGAATGAAACTTCAAAAAGAGATTATGGTTATGAATGTCAGTATCAAAATATAGATGTTGGTAAAGTTATTCAGTTAAAAAATATATTAATTACGGCGATTGATAAACATTATTATGAATATTTACATTTATTCCCTGAGAATACTAAAATAATTATTCATGATCCCACGGAATGTAAGCCAAATAAAAAGAATCCCAATCCGCTTGTTCAGACAACAGATAAAAATAGTAATATTTTACTGAATCATTTTAAAGTGATTACAATTAGGGAATCGGTTCAAGAATATTTAATGAATCAATTCTCAGTGAAATCTTTATTTATGCCGCATCCTTTCTTTTCTTATAAGATTCCTAAGATAGAAGGTTTAGGTTATAAATGTGTATCAATTGCGAGGATAGATTTTGATAAACATACCGATATTTTATTGAAAGCGAATCAATTATTAGAGAATAAATCTGATCATATTTATTTATTCGGAGCTGAAAATAGATTATATGTTCATCATAAATTAAAAGAATTAAATATTGAAGAATATTGGAAAGGAAAATTTCCTAAAAATTTATCACCCACTTTCAACGATTGTAGTATTTTAAAAGATGCGAAATATATGATTGATATGTCTATCATTAAGGGAGACGGAGGAGGGACTCAGTATACATTCTTAGAAGCGATTCATCAGGATACAGTCTTAATACTACATTCAGATTGGATAGATAAGGGAACATTATTTAAATCAGGTGTAAATTGTATCGGCGTTTCAACAGCAGAAGAGTTGGCTGAAGTTATTAAGAATGATTTATCATCATCAAAGTATTCTGAGATTTTAATGAATAGTAAAAAGATCTTAGAGAATCATGTTTAGAAGATGGAACCATTTGTATCATGAAAATAACCGTCACGATTTATTCCGTGTACTTGAACATCAAGTGGTAATCTCCCGAACTTTGTTATACAATAATTACCAGGAGAACAGACTAGATCTCTTATTTGCATTAATAATAAACCTAACCAATTATAACCTCTTTGGCCGTCGTCAGGTTTCACTTGATTCCAAGTATCAGGGTTAAAATCTGAAATATTCCAATCTGCCGCGGAGCCCTTTGCTGCTCCATCTCCCCAATATCCATCGTTATCTCCGGCATTTTCAATTAATAATTTCCCGCGGGTTCCGCACAAAACTTGTTTACAATATTCATTCCTATTAAATTTAAAAAGCAAAGTATTATACATTACTTTCATCTTAACGTCTACCCAATCTGGTCTTTCTAAACCCTTAGAGCCGATCTCTTGCCAAGCCCATTGTGGTCCGATCCCAGTTGCACTAAATGCCGTCCCCAAATTTTTAGACGCCTCCCATAGCCGCTGCCTATCGGGACCTTCAACACATTTATGTACTTGAAAACGATGCTCTGCTGACTTCCACCATCTTATACCATCATGGAATAAATATTGAACATGATCTGGGCCGACCGTTGGGCGACGAGCCGGAATATCAGGAATTAATAGGCCGCCCGGGTTCCCAAGCGAATGCGCATGTCGGTCTATTTCAACACCAGCTTGATGATCTTTTCTATCCCAATAATTAGTCAGTTCATAATATGCCTTTTGTCCAAGGGGAACATCAGCATTTTTATTACTATAAAACTTAACGACTTCGCTGGATGAGTGAGCTGGTCCTGCTGCAGCTGCTCTAGGAGCGCCTCCTGCTGCTGGATCATGTGCCCCTGCCTGAGCCAGATCAAATTTACTTACCCATGACCAATTAGGCACATGATTCACCCAATAATGTAGACCACGCCGTCTACGCCCTTCCCTCCCTACTTCCATTGTCTTTTCATTATTTCGCCCACCCCTTGATGTTCCAGAATAAATCGTTATTGAAGACCCGGACTGGATATCCATCTTATATGACCCGTCATCATTCCGGGCCGTAACCTGCTTTGACAAAGTTATAGTTTGTGGTGCTCCTGCTCCTGCTCCTGCTCCTGCTCCTGCTCCTGCTCCTGCTCCTGCTGGCGCTGGTGCTGGTGATGGTGGTGGCGCGTATCCGCCTGTCGGGTATACACCTGCTGCCACGACCTGTTGTGCTTGTTGAGCTTGCTGTTGTGCTTGTTGAGCTTGCTGTTGTGCCCAATTCTGCTTCGCCATCATATCCACCAGGGCCTGCTGCTGCTGTGCTGCTGCTGCTGCATCTATTATGCCTTTGATTACTCCCAACTCTCTTTGAAGCCTGACGCGGTAGTCATTGTATGTTTGCCATGCCGCTATTTTTTCTGGGGGGAAGATATCATCTATTACCAGATCAACCCCCCCGTCACGCGCCAACACCATATTAACAGTATACATATTATCATATTGTTTCTCTTTCATAGATTTCTTTATCTCGTTCCACACTAGGGAATCGCCGATATCGTTTATGAAACTAGTTAACCACGCCTCCACATCCGGGCCCAGTGAAACTGGCGCTGGCATAACTGGCGCTGGCATAACTGGCGCTGGCATAACTGGCGCAGATGGCTTTTCCCAAGTTGTAGTTTGCGTGTTATGATTCACATAGTAAGGTGTTGTACCTTGAAAACGCATTTCCCAGCCATCTGGTAGTTGACCAGGTGTTGGCATTGAGGCCAATGAGGCTGCCATCCCCGCGGCAAGGTCGGGATCGTCAGCCCCTGCCCCTGCCGCCGTTCCAGGGGCTAAGGAGGCCGCAATCGCCGCAGCCACCTGTCTCTCATCCTCTTGTTCTCGGGTTAGTTGCGTTGGTTGTACCCGTGCTGCCGGGGGGGTGAAGTGGGGGACGGGTGGAGGTCCTGAGGCCTGACCCACTATTTCAACGACTTTTCTCAGCTGGCCCGTAGGCGAGATCTGCTGCATATCCATTGTGCCGAAATTATGTGTTATTGTTATTTGGTGGCCGCTATCAAGAGTGATGGTTTTCATGTACGCGTTTTCTCTGATAATACTTGAGATGGCGTCGTCAATTTGTTGATTCACAGTTTTGTCATAATGGAAGGGATCTTGGCCTTCTGCTATTGCTTGATAACGTTTGCCCCCCCCTCTCATTTTATTTTTTCTAATCTTACGTCTAGTATTTCCATACTTCTTTGTATACTTTCTCTTGTTCTTCCTTGTATACTTCTTTCTAGAAACTCTCTTTTTAGAAACTCTGATATTTCTTTTCTTAGTTCGTTTCGCCATTTAATATAAATAGAATATATTTTTTTTTAACAATAATTCATAGCGAAGACTAGCTTTTTACTAGGCACCTTATGAATATAATCTTTAATAGTTGTCCAGGTTGTCGGCTGTTTTTCCTGTAAATAATTATGATGAACATCATAAACTAAAGGTTTTAGGTGATAAGGAATATCATTCTTTTCTAAACTCTTGTGAATAAATACATTCTTATAGGTAGTAAATAATTCATTACTCAGATGATGTAATTTTTCTTTGTATGAATTAAAAAGATGACTATGTTCGGGAAAATATCGTAGATATTTCTTAAGATTATTATTTCTCCGTAACTCAATATAATTAAGCATATGATTATTCATGTTAATTTTTAGATTCTTTACTTCTTCAAAATAAGGATTTAACCACTTATATCTAAAAGATCCGCATTTAATCGTATATCCTTTGATATGATAAGGAATTACAGGTCCTTCATAAAATTTCATAAAATCTTCTTTATCTTTATACTGATCAACTATCTCACAATCTAACTCTTTGAAATCAGAAAGATTGAGACGTTGAATATGAGTATCAGTATATTTGTAAACTTCAACGAGAAGTAATGTATTTTCATAAATAGGAGAAACATTTCTATTTTCTGTATGTCTCATGACAAACGAATAAGACATAGTTTTATCTAAACTATTTTCATCTAAAGTAGAGCATTCATCAAACATTTCTCTGAATGATTTCTTATCTTGCCATTTATTATATCCGCCGATTTCAGAACGAGTACTAATTGTCCACTTATCATTGTGATTAAATAGATTGATCATCGTCCCATCCAAAAGAGTTTCATAAACTATATCATTTACAGATGATATTTCTGAAGTATCAGTTAAATCAAATGATTTAACCGGAGGCAAGCATACTACTTTATTTTCTTTGTTTACGACTGCTCCTCTTAGGAATAATTTATAAAAATCGGTATTTGATTCATAGAGAGGTTTCTTATCATAGGGATAAGAGATAATTTTAAGATCTTTAAAAGTATTCACTTTAAAACCTTGTTTCCTAAATTCTGAAATGTAATTGGGATGAGAGTTTATATATGCTTGTAGTTCCATAGTTGGATAGTTATATAAGTTAATTTATTTTTAAATATTAAACTAAATATATATATACATATATATATGAGTTCATTGATTGAGTCTGATACATCCCCCGATCGCGGAATAATTCTGGGTGTGGTTATTAAGTTGGCTAAGATAATCTCTGGTATGCTGCTGGTCGGGCTACTAGTCGGGCTACCAGTCGGGCTGATATACTCAAAGATAAGGGATTATCTTAAGGGGAAGAAGAAGACTGATCCTGTAATTGATACGGCAACTAATCAGGCAACTAATCAGGCAACTAATCCGGCAACTAATCAGGCAACTAATCCGGCAACTGATCCGGACGCTGCTGATCCGGTCGCTGCTGATCCGGTCGCAACTAATCAGGCAACTAATCAGGCAACTAATCAGGCAACTAATCAGGCAACTAATCAGGCAACTAATCAGGCAACTAATCAATCTGTCGACTGCGATGACACTGCGGGGGCATGGGGTACATGCTCTGTCTCGTGTGGGACAGGCACTCAGAGCCGCACCGTCACTGTCCGGACACCTAGCGCGAACGGGGGTACTCCGTGCCGAGAACCTACGCAGGACTGCAATATCCAGGAATGTCCGACCTGTACAGTTCCAGATTGTACTAATGGGTATACTATAAAAAGTCCATCTCCTCAATGTGCGACAGACCAATGTACTCAGTCTGAATGCTGTGATGCACCTGTTGTGCCATCGTGTACACTACCTGGGGCGGCGGAAACCGGTTATATATATGGTGTTAGCAAAGCAGTTACTGGTAATGGTCCTGATACTACGGATATAACGTGTGATGCGAGTCAAGGTTGGTATCTTCCTTCTGGGAGTGTTATCGGTGCGAATTGTGCTGTCTCTGACAACGAGTATACACTTAATGGTTGTGTGCAAGGATGTAAAAAACCCTCGGGGAATATGGTTGGGTATAACCTGCCGGAGAACAGTACTTCACCCGTCGGATCTGGATTGCCGTTGACAAGTGGTACTTGTAGCTATAGTTCAGATACACCTACAGTTCAATGTGATATTCCAGGGTCTATGTATGTACCGCAAGGATGTGACACGACTCCGACATGTACTCCTTCTATTTGTGATCCAAATACAACCGCTATTTCACCTTCTCCTTTATGCCGAGATGATCCATGTACTCCGCAAGAATGTTGTACAGCTGTGACACCCACATGTACGACACCAGCTGATGATGGTTATCTTCTTGATGACGCTGTAAATCTCAGTATGGGTGATACATCGGGTGCAATCTGTAATGAAGAGCACGGTTATCGGCTAAGTGGTGCGATAAGTGTCTCTTGTCTCAGTGAAGGTGCCGATTATACTTTATCAGGTTGTACTAAGGGGTGTTTGAAACCGGTTGCAGGGAACTTACCAGAATATAATTTGTCTGGAGCACCCAATTGGTTAGCAGATGAGACTTTAGAGAGTCCACTTCTGCCGGCGGCAGATTGCATAGCGGGCTACGTAGGAACACCGGTGGCGACCTGTAATGTGGATAATGCGAATACTATTGATTATTATACGGTTGATGGTTGCACTGCCGTGCCCCCCGATCCAGGTCCAGGTCCAGGAACCGATCCAGGTCCAGGATCAGGATCAGGTCCAGGATCAGGATCAGGTCCAGGATCAGGATCAGGTCAGTGTGTAGACGATGATACATGGACAGCTGGTGGAGCAACTTGTGCCTCCATAGCGCTATCGGGTTCTCCGGCAGTTGGACGGTGGCGATGCGAAAACAGTGTGGGTGACCGGGGTGTGTCCGCTTTAGTCGCGTGTCCCGTGACCTGCGGTGATTTAACCGGTCAACCCTGTGTTGCAACTGGCGCCCCTGCTGCACCTGCTGCTGAACAGTGTGTAGACGACAGCTCTTTCGTCATCGGGAACAAAATACCGCTCGCGAGCGACGGGCAAAGGTGTGCTGATATAGGTGCATTAATTCCCACCGGTCCCGGGGAAGATGCCATACGTCTCGCTGTCTGTCCCACCGGACCCCGGCGGGGGGTGTCCCATTATTATGGTTCAACTAATGACTCACTTCTTCAGCAGCCGGTGTCGCCCCTTTGGGGCGTGTTCACGGTCGGTGCGGGCGACGCATGTAAAGTTACCTGTGACACTTGTCCTGACTCTCTTCCAGTTGAGCCAGTTACTCAAGCGACCGCATTACCCGCATGTGCAGATATAATGGTGTCGGGTGTAGTACCCAGCGGCAGCGCCGGCAATAGTGTTGGCGTGCCCGGCATGAGCGAGACCGAGTGTATAAATCTTTGTTCAAGTCAAGCGGACTGTGGTTCTGTTTCATATAGGGGCTCTGGTTACCGCTGTTATACATATAATGGAGAGTATGAGCAGACCATCCCGAGAGGTTATAATTATTACCCCGAGAAATGTCAACCGAGTTAATAAATTAATTTCATTTTAAGATTAATATTTTTTAAAAAAATATCCATTACTTATAATAATGGATACAGAAGACGAAATTCCAATTCATCCAGATACCGATAATCCATTATTTGATGAAATGAATGATGATAATATTTTAGAAGAAGACGTGGGTCAAGTGCAGGTTCAGGGTCAAGAGCAAGAAGTTGAGATTCCAGGCGTTTCAGGTAATGAAGAATATGGTAGTTATAATGAATTACCAGAAGATGGGGAAGAGATACAGAGCGCTTATGATATTGGAGATACACTTATACTCTTATTGAAATCAAAAGATGCTCCTTTTTTAGGAAATATTACTGAAATACTACCAACCGAAAATTTATTAAAGATAGTGGATGAAGATGACCGAGAATTTCTTTTTCTGTTTGAGAATGGCGAAATTTTAATGAATACTGATAGTTATGAAATAATTGATCTGATTAAAGTTAGAATATATGATCCAGTGACAGACGGTAAAGATGACAATGAATATAAAGAAATAGATTTTGATTCCGAAATCATGCTTGATAAAAATTATAGTGATTTGGCTAAAAAGGATGATCTCTTATCTTCATTGATTCACTCAATGAATATTTATGATAATAGTTATAAAATAAAACAAGTTCAAGAGACACTTGATATTATCTTAGAAATGATTAATTATAAAGAAGAATCTATTCATTCTATTCCTCATTTTATGATTCCTATAGTAGATGATAATCTAAAAGCATATGATAGTATCGGGTTGAAATTAGAAATGGAATTAACAGATGAAATCAATAATTTAACAAATATCACGAGTTATAAAGAATATATTAACAATAATATAAAATATAGTAAGCCAATTGAAACGACAAATGGGTATGGTTTGGTGACAGAAGAATATAGTAATACTTATTTAAGAAATTGTTTACAAGATGATACTTGTTTCTCTATTAATGGTAGTTATACTTATGACGAACGTAAAAATAATGAACTTATTAAATGTTCAGAAGAAAACATTGTATTACCGAATCGTTTAAGATTCGTAGGATTATTAGAAGAACCTTTCAATGAATTTCTTTATTCTGTTAACTATTCAACAATGAATAAATTCAGTGTATTTGAAAAATATATTTATGAGAAATTAAATTCAGAGTTAAACATGTATAAAAAGGATAAAATAAAGACTTCAAATATAATTAATGGTGATAATGAGGAGAGAGATACAGATAAATATTTATTACATAGTTTAGATGAAAATAATTATGATAAAATAGATTCCGAGATAAACGATTTATATTCGGAATTAGGTAGTTTATTACTAAATGATGAGACGATACGAGATAAATTATATAATTACGATGATATTGAAAAAGCATTATTTAAGTATGAAGCAACGTTATGTGATTTATCTTTAAAAGACAGGGGAAAAATTAGCGAAACATTATCAAAGAATATCAAAACATATAAAAAGCATCGTTATTATTATAAAAAAGATGAGAGTGATTTAGAAGTGAAACGAACCAATATAGATGATATTGTAAGAGTAAAATTGGCTTATGATTTAATTTTTTCAATGAAGCGTAGGGACTCAAGGAATGAATATTTAAGTAAATTTATAGATATTTTCACTCGTAGTTCTGATAAGGAATATGAGGATAGTGATTATTTATATAATAAATATACCGATGAAAAAATATTATGTAAGCACTATTTGTATGAATGTAATATATCAAATGATAATGATGTTTTTGAGAGTATGAAAAGTATCTATGGCTCAGCACCTGAAGATGGTATCATCTCGTGTAGGATATGTGGTTGTAGTTTATGTAATGAAGATGCTTCATTATTTGATGGTTATGAGGGTGATAGACCCTTGCAAGTGGGTGAAGTATTGAAATCAGGGACAGAGGAAGATTTGGTAAGAACAGAAACATTTGATAAATATGAAAAATATGTAAAAATAATAGAAGATTTGAGTGATAGTATCGGTATAGATTTAGTAGATGATGATAAGTATGAAATATTATTATCATTTGAGTTATTAGAGAATGATATTTTATCTGATAAACGCTATGGCATGATGAATGTAAGTAATACGGATATCCATCCTCGTGTAAATAAAAAGATAAAAAATCTAAAGACTCTGGAAAAGAAAGAGAAAGACAAGAAAAAAAAGAAAGAATATAAGACTCAACGGGAAAATATAATCTACGAGTTTCAGAGATGGTTAAAGAATACAAATATACTCTTGATGCTAACTGCTTTGTTATTATTAATCGTTCAGACATCGGTTCCGACCTATTTTACAAATAGTAAAAATTCATATATTGTCTTAAATATCAAGGATAAAAAGTTAAACAATGGGGTTATCAATTATATGTGTGCAAAACTAAAACGTCTCTGTTCTAAATATAATACAGAAGAATTATGGAACGATGGTTTAGATTTATCCAATGAAAAAGAATATAATACAAATAGCGTTGAGATTCAATTGGGTTTAATAGTTCAATATTTATTAAATCCAAACTTCCCAAGAATAGTTAGCAGAGTATCAAAATTAGAAGATTATATTTATAGTAAAAAAGCAGAATATTTAAGACCCGAATGGACGACTTTCAAGCCTCTTTCAAAAAACGTATCAGTTTTAGAAACAAATAAATTTTTACATGATATAAGTGATAGTAATATTAGTTTTCATCGTAGGATATATGGTGGTTATACGGTTGAAAATAGTAGTTTTATAAGAGGTAAAAGTATATCCGAAAAGATAAATATATCGGAGGGTTTAAATATTCCGGAAATAGAGATCTATAAAAATAATAGTTTCAAAGTTTTATTAAGAACCGTCGTATCATTATATGGTATTCATGATAAAAACTTATTCATAAGCATGACCATTGATAAATTTATCAATGATAGTTTATTAGGAGAAGAGATACTTAACATTTTCGGAAAAAATGATAATGATAAATTAGATATTCATAAATTAAGAACAAAAATTATACCTGATTTATTAGCCTTATATGGTTCTGATAATAATAAGATAGCTTCTTGTTATTCTGCTGAAAGATCTTGTAATGAATATATTCATAATTTGATTAATAATTATGACTTACCTATATTGAATACTAAACCGAAGCGAATCTATATGTATAAATTACCCGAAATATATCCATCTTTACCATTCGGTAGATTAGCAGAAATGAAACGATATGATTTAGATGGTAATGAAATACCGAATAGCGTAGAGCGATTATTTAGGATTTATGTGAAAGATGAAATGGGCTACACTCTCAAAAAATATGAAGATTCATCTTACAAGGAATACTATCCTAAATTAGCATTAACAGATCACCCGAGAGTAGAAAAAATAAAATTCAAATCATATGATAAAAATAAAGAAAATTTTGATCTTATTTTAGAACTATTGAGAAAGAAGGGTTCCTTACCTTTCGTTGGTTTATTAAAACCGAGAAAAGAATATGATTTAGATAGTATTAATAATCTCGTTTTACTGAATAGATTAGAAAATAGATTTAGGGATTATTTAGATAAACACGATCAATCAAAATTATATGATATCTTTCAAAGTATAGCGACTTATCCTGAAAAGTCAATAAGTGATAAATTAGATCTAGATGCCAAGAGTGAATTTTCTGATTTAGTATTAAAAACCGAAGAATATAGTAATACTATTTCTAAATTTTTAACAGGTTCGGATAAGATAACGACTGATCAAAAGCGTAGATTTATAGGTGTTTTTAAAGATTTCAATAAAGGAAAGATATTATTTAATAGTGATAATTTAGATAATATTTTAGGTTTATTTATAAGAGATGATAATTTAAGACATAAACATTTATATGATTACTTCGGTGATATAAGGACTATTTTATCAAGATTAAGAGAAAAAGATAAACATAAGATTACCTTGCCTAAATCTTGGAAATGTAGCGACAGTGTCATTAATGAATATAATAAGTTCATGGATAGAGATGACAATGATGTATATTTATATTTACATAATAATATTTTCATGAAGACAAAAGATAGATCTACGGGTTTTAATATTTACAGAGATAAAAATGAATATTTTAGATTTTTGAGTAATAAATTAGGTGATATGTTTCTAGATTTAGATTTAGTAAAGGGTTCTGATAGTATGAAATTTAATAATAGGTATTCTGATATTTATATGAAATATCATTTTATGAAGTTTCTGAATAGTATAGTTGATATCATAAGATCATTAATAGAAGAGAGAACCGATGTAACCGAAGACGCGAATGATTTATTCCAATCCTTGGAAATGAGAGATGAGGAAATCGTAGATGATATGATAGAAGTATTCAGTATGTTCCTGATGGATTTAATTACACATATCATGTTTCAGCATTACGATCCATCGTGGTTATTTTTAAACGAGCAGAAATTAGATTTAGCAAATCGTTTATCAAAACAAAAAGAAAGAGAAAAACAAATTATTATTGATAAATTAGATGGCGCGACGCGAGAAGAAAGATTGGCGATAATGGAGAAAAATAAAATGGGAATTTCTTTATTTTATAAGATCGGTTCAGAAAAAGCGGGAGAGTATGTGAATAGTGGTGAATATAATACACAAACCGAAAACGAACGAGCAGAGAGATTAAATGAAATTTATCAAGGAGCTAATTTGGAATTAGAGACTCTACAGGGTGAAACTTCAGATGTCATTGATACTCATGGTAGAGTAGATGAAGAAGAAGGATATGATTATGACGAGGAATACGATCCCGAAGATACTACCTATGGGTCAGAAGGGTTAGACGGTGAACAAGAAATGGAATTTAATGAATGAAATATATGACATAGAGACATATATATTATCCTAAAAAATAAAAATAATAAATATTGATAGTGATGGGATTCGAACCCACGAAGCATATGCAAGCGATCTTGAGTCGCTCCCCTTTGACCGCTCGGGAACACTATCTTTACCTCATGTGGGACTTGAACCCACAACCTCCCGATTAGAAGTCGGATGCGCTATCCTATTGCGCCAATGAGGCAGTTGCTTATCTCCTAAATAAGTCTTTGATGCTAGAGGGGGGATTTGAACCCCCGAAGCGTGTCGCAATAGATCTTAAGTCTATCCCCTTTGACCAAACTCGGGAACCCTAGCTTTTACTATAACGATTTGATACTTTTCCAAACCGAATTACTTAAGGCAATTAATCTGACTCCTCCGACAGGGCTCGAACCTGTGACCTACCGGTTAACAGCCGGGTGCTCTGCCTGCTGAGCTACGGAGGAATTAATTACTTGAGGTAATCACTCTTCGTGCCCACCGTGGGACTTGAACCCACGACCACAAGATTAAAAGTCTTGCGCTCTACCGACTGAGCTAGACGGGCTATATCCTTCACTATCGGATATGGTTATCCTGAGCGGGGCTCGAACCCGCGACCTCGAGCTCATAAGACTCACGCTCTAACCAACTGAGCTACCAGGACTGAGATATCAGTTCTTATAAGAACTCCGTGTTCCTCTTCTACAATTACTCTACTAATCTATTCTTTAAATAAAGATCAGTATTTAAACTTATTATTGTTCTTTACGAAGTTGAATCCCTAAAAATTTGATTTAGTGTTTATATATTCTTACACATAAACAACAACACAACAACAGAACAGTAACAGAACAACAGAACATCAGTAACAGAACAACAGTAACAATGTCTCTCTCCTACGAACTCAACGGTGCTCTCAAGGAAGACATCGGTGCCATCATCGGCGCGGGAGCTCAGGGTCTGAAGAAGGTGATTAAGGAATCCTGGGCCATGTATGACCGCTTTCAGGCATCGGAGAACCGCGTTGAAGAAGAGAAGCCCAAGCTCCGAATCCTTCTCAAGGATCACGAAGAAGGAGTTACCGCCGAGATCGTTTCGGAATCGGAAACGATTCGGAAGCTCACTAAGCGATCGCTTGATAAGCATGTCAGTGAGTGTCAAAAGAGGAAGTCACTCGGATCAAAGGAGTTCTTCGTGGAGTTCCCCGAACGACTTCTCGGTATGATCATCGGTAAGAAGGGATCAGGTCTCAATCGTATCCTGAAGGAAGCAATCTACCAAGACAAGAAGATTGTGATTCACAGGGATGATGTTGAGACAGCGAGGACCGCTCGCCTTCGCGTGAGTCAACTCGGCGTCGGAAAGGACGAGAAGGGATGCAGCAAGAACATCATTGATTTCGTTGATCAGCGAGCAAATCGTTCCTTCCTCGGTTGGCCTCCATCGGAAGATGACAAGTACGAGCAGTACATCACTCTTACTCTGACTTTTGACCGAAACGCGAAGTCATTCACCGATCAATCACTCTTCATTGAGCGTCTTAGTGGTGTTATCAATGAAAGAGTTCAGCAGATTATGAACCAAGACGAGGAGCAGATGGACGAGATCAACGAGTGCCTTGGATTTGAATCAGATTAGAGATAAGAAAAATTAAATAATTCATCAATCGTTTTAGTTATACCTGTATTCATTATCATTTTTTTTCCACTTATCATTATTCCATCTGTAGTATACATATTTTTTATGAAATCATTGGAGCAATATTGATTATCTCTACCACACGTACATTTGATAGATCCATCATTTTTAACACCATTATAAACACCATTCGGAAAACAAGGATCGGCTTCATTAAATTCTCTACTTTTCATATTATCACGATAAACACAACCGATACATGCTTGAATACATTTACCGGACTTAGGACAACGACTATATCCTTCTGGACACGCGCCCTTCGGTACCGATGATTCGCCTGGACCATTATCAGTGATAAATGAATTACTATTTTGAAAACCTTCGTGACCAAAGTTAGCCCCGTGACCAAAGTTAGCCCCGTGACCAAAGTTAGCCCCGTGACCAAAGTTAGCTAAAGAAGCATCCTTTTTATGAATGGGTATACTATCTTTACGAGAAGAAGCATTATGATTATCAATATTGTAATATGAAAATCCTCTCTGAACAGCTATATCATTCATTCTAGCAGTTTCTTTAACATCTTCGGGTAATTCCTGTCTCATCGGGTTATCTCCGCAATTAAACCGATAAGGACTCGTATTATCTCCCACACATTTACGTAACATATCTGATGCAGGTTGATAATCGCTATCTAAATAAAAACATCTACTCTGTTCCTCCATTGAAGTCATTTATTTTATAGATATAAAAATAAATTTGATTAAACTATCTATTAGAATAAATAGATACATGGATAAACCCGAAATAATAGAAACGAACACCTGTGGATATATTAAAGTTGATAAATTATTTATCAATGATGTAAAAGATCTCAAAGAAGAATATCTTAAGATCAAAGAAAGTATTATAAACGAAATTTTAAAAGAAAATAAAATTACTCCTAATAAGTAGATACTTATTAATAAATGAATAAATCAAAAAGTCTTAACGAGATAACCGAGGCGAAGCTGATCTCCCTTGGGGGAACATATAAGATCAAAAAGTCTAAAAGTTTATCAGATATCCAAAAATATGATTTTATCTTTGAGGAATTTTTTGAAGGAGATGGACCTCTGGGTATCAGTTTTATTAATAAAGATGATAAAGTTATAATTAGGAATATCTTAAAGGGATCCGTAGCAGATGAAACATATGGTCTCTATACAGGTATGATAGTTAGTACAGTGAATAATATTGATATAGAATTATATTCTTATAATCAGATCTTAGATATGATAAATACTTCGTGGTATAAAGAGAGTAGTGTTGATATACAATTTAAAAAACCAATTTATAACGATCTGTTAAAAATGTTAGTGAAACATAACTTACTTAATTATTATGATAATTTTATAGAATTGGGTGCGAGAACAACAGGAGATTTTGACTATATTGAGATGAGTGATTTATGTAAAATGAAAATGACAAAAGATGAAATTAGTATATTCTTAAAACTATTTCCTAAACTAAGGACAAGTCTGAACCTATCTTAAATTTCTATTTAAATATATTATCTTTTTTTATTATAAATGAAAACGATTTATTATTATCAAACATTCGTAGGATTACACGATTTAATGAATCATGTTCAAGATATAGATGTTATTATTGTTTCCTCTATACATTTCGGAAAGGATAAAAATAATCAGAAAAAAATTTTCTTAAATGATAATATTCCCTATGATCCTGTATTCAATGAAATGTGGTTAGAAACTGAGAAATTATCTGTTCAAGGGACAACTATCATGTTAATGATGGGTGGAGCTGGTTTCGCTTACAAAGAATTATTTAGTGATTTTGATACATATTATCCTCTTTTAAAGAGACTAATCACTAAAAAGTCGTGGATTAGAGGTATTGATTTAGATGTTGAAGAGAATACGAGCATAGAAAATATAAAAATGTTAATCAATCAATTAGTAAAGGATTTTGTTATCAATGACAATGATTTTATTATAACTATGGCACCAGTATCATCTACATTAATTACCGATGGCTCATCATTCGCTGGTTTTAATTATAAAGAATTATATAATTCTGAGGAGGGTAAATATATTCATTGGTTTAATACACAATGTTATAATTCTTTTTCATATGATACTTATGAATCAATCATAAAAAATGGTTATCCACCTGAAAAGATTGTAATGGGTATGGAATCGGGTCAGTTTAATGAATCCTCTTTTAATGGAGCATTAGAAGAAATCAAAAAGATAAAAAATAAATATCCTGATTTTTCAGGTGTATTTGACTGGGAATATCTAAATGCCCCACCAGATAAAACTGATCCGTCGCAGTGGTCTAAACGAATGAAACAAATTTAAATTCATTTAAAAGATTATTCATAGATAAATTATATAAATATGGTAGCAATTGGAATTGATCTTGGAACAACATATAGTTGCGTTGGTTGGTGGAAGGATAACCGATGTGAAATTATAGCGAATGATCAAGGGAACCGAACTACTCCTTCTTATGTATCATTTAATAGTGAAGAAAGATTAATCGGTGATGGAGCGAAGAACCAAGCATCAATGAATCCTGAAAATACTATTTATGATGCGAAGCGATTAATCGGGCGTAAGTTTGATGATGCTGCTGTTCAGTCTGATATTAAGAATTTTCCATTCAAAGTGATCTCGGATGATAATAAACCCAAAATTATAGCGACATATAAGAATGAATTAAAGACATTTCAACCCGAAGAAATTTCATCTATGATCTTAACTAAAATGAAAGAGGTTGCAGAATCTTATATCGGTGAGACGGTAACTGGCGCGGTAATCACGGTTCCGGCATATTTCAATGATGCTCAGAGGCAGGCGACTAAGGATGCGGGTATGATCGCTGGTTTAAATATTTTACGAATTATCAATGAACCGACGGCGGCGGCGATTGCTTATGGTTTGGATAAGAAGGATGAAGAGAAGAATGTATTAATTTTTGATTTGGGTGGAGGAACTTTTGATGTTTCGTTATTATCAATAGATGATGGTATTTTTGAGGTAAAAGCAACGGCGGGGGATACTCATCTTGGTGGTGAGGATTTTGATAATATGCTTATGAAATATTTCATTGACGAATTTAAAAGGAAACATAAGGTGGATCTCAGTGATAATAAGAGATCATTAACAAGACTGAAGACGGCATGCGAGAAGGCCAAACGAACTCTTTCATCTTCTTCTTCCGCGACTCTAGAATTAGAATCATTGTTTGAGGGAATTGATTTTTTCACGAGTATTTCAAAGGCAAGATTTGAATCTCTATGTATGAATTTATTTCAGAAATGTATTAATCCTGTAACAAGAGTTCTTCAAGATGCGGGAATTTCTAAATCTAATGTTCACGAAATAGTTCTCGTCGGTGGGTCTACACGTATTCCGAAGGTTCAGGAACTATTAGTTTCTTTTTTCAATGGTAAAGAACTTAATAAGGGTATTAATCCTGATGAAGCCGTTGCTTATGGGGCGGCTGTTCAGGCTGCGATCCTATCGGGTGGTACATCGGGAGACGATGCGGCGGATCAAATCTTACTCTTAGATGTAGCTCCATTATCACTGGGTATTGAGACTGCGGGAGGTGTGATGACTAAACTCATTGATAGGAATACGACGATTCCGGCGAAAAAATCTCAAACTTTCTCAACATATGAAGATAATCAGGATTCAGTTATGATTCAAGTCTTTGAGGGTGAGAGAGCAATGACAAAAGATAATAATGAATTAGGTAATTTTAAGCTAGAGGGCATTCCTCCGGCTCGTAGAGGTATTCCTCAGATTGAGGTATCATTTGATATTGATGCGAATGGTATTATGAATATTGAGGCTCTTGATAAGGGTTCAGGTAAAATTCAGAATATTACAATTAAGAATGACAAGGGTAGATTAACTCAAGAAGATATTGAGAGAATGGTTAATGAAGGTGAAAAATATAAAGAAGAGGATAACATGTATAAGGAAACCATTGAAAGCAAGAATAAATTAGACGCTCTCATTTATCAGACTAAATCAACCATAGAGAATGATGAAATTAAAAGTAAACTAGAGGAAAGCGAATTAAAATTAGTTTCGGATCTCCTTATAGAAACCGAACTATGGTTAGATAGTGATCACACAAAGGGAGAATACGAAACTAAAATGACAGAAGTAAATGGTAAAATTAATCCTATTATGATGAAGGTATATAGTGAAGGGTCTGGTCCTGGTCACGAATCGGTGAACATGACATCAGAACCAACCGAACCAACAGAACCTGATAGTGTTCAAATGGATCCTGGTCCAACGTTGGACGAAGTAGATTAAATCCATCTTCCCCGCTGGGTGGTCCACTCATCTTATTTGAAATATAATTTAAAGTAATAGAGTATACAATAATATAATATGGATCGTGAAAAATCAATGAATGAATACGAAATAAATTATAGTTATAGTTTATTCATTGTTATAAATCATATCGCTTCATACTATGCATTTAGTTATATGGAGAACTATACTGATATCTTTCAAGTATTCCTTTGGTATCAAATATGTGGATTAGGTGTAACAGCAGGATTACATCGTTTATGGTCTCATAAATCTTATAAAGCAAAAACACCTACAAAAGTACTCCTTATGATTCTAGCATCTGCGTCTAATCAGGGGTCAATTTATCATTGGTCGCGAGATCATAGAGTTCATCATAAATTTTCAGATACTGATGCTGATCCTCATAATATAAATAGGGGTTTCTTTTATTCTCACGTGGGATGGATCCTATTAAAAACAAATAAACTGACAATTGAAGAAGGTAAAAAATTAGATTTAAGCGATTTAGAAGATGATAAGATCGTAATGTTGGATAAATATCTATGGCCCTATGATGATATATTCTTTTGCTACATATTACCTGGTATTTATACTTATATCTATTATGATTCATTTATGAAAGGATTATTTTTATTTGGATTTTTAAGATGGACGATACAGTCGCATGCTACATGGTGTGTGAACTCGGTGGCTCATTCGTTTGGTGATAGACCCTTTCGCAAAGATATTAAGCCCGCTGAAAATAAATGGATATCTTTGGTAGCTTTAGGAGAAGGATGGCATAATTGGCATCATACCTATCCTTATGATTATGCTTGTTCAGATGAAGGTATCTTTCTAAGATGGAATCCAACAAAATTATTCATTGATGTTTTAGGATTTTTCGGTCAAACATATGATCATAAAAGAAAAGTTATCTCAAAATAAATAAATCCATATCATATAATGAAAGATATAAGTTGTTTAATCGGTATAACCATGTTAATAGGAAGTTTATCTATGACTATTATGAAGAAAGATACTACTATTTTTAGAAAGTTTAATGATCTTCTAAACAAGGAACAGAAGATGATTTATGAAGAAATAGTTAGAGAAAGATTAATGATTTATTTTACGGGTATGATCATAGGACTTGGTCTAGGTATCTATTATTACACGGGTTCTAAAGATAAATATAAATTATGTAAATTCTTAGCGATTATCTATGTCGTGAAACTAGGCTTTTATTATTTTTATCCTAAGAAACCCTTAATGTTGTATTCATTAACAGATCAAAAACAAGTTGAAGCATGGGCGAATATTTATGAGGAAATGAAATCTAAATATAAAAAATCATTGATGATCGGATTTGTAGGGTATTTGCTGATTAGTTACAATTATTAGATGATAAAGGGATTATGTCTCGGATATGTACTGGTCTTCAATGTCGCACCAGCCACCCGGCATCACTCAAGCTGGTGACGTACCTCCATTAGGGCTACGAGACCACCAGCGGCACGGATGGTCCCAAACTTTGGGATATACGCGATATCATTAAGTTTATCTTTCAACGTTATGTTATCCTTGTCCCATCCCGCGATTCCCCATTCTTCTGCTTTGCTCTTCGCTTCTTGCACCGCTGGAAATCGCAAGGATAATGACCGAATACCTTTCTTCGTGGCGATGTATCGTAGTTCATGCTTATGGGGACTTACGACCATCCTGTGGGCGCGGTCACGCGGACGCCATCGCCGAAAATTATTCCGCATGAATTCCCTACTATTGATATAATCGGAATTCCATAGGCAAATATTCTGAGCGAATTCTCCGAGAGAGTGGGGGACATGATCGGTTGGAGCACCTGGTTTCTCTAACCAGAGCAAGTCAATATATTGTCGCCGAGACCGCTCAGTATTCTGAGAGATAACTTCAAACTTGTCTACTTGCCATTGCTTAGCCACGTTCATGGAGATGTCCATATTGCCGGTGAGAACGTAGATCAGGTGAGCGACCACCGACAAATCAGTGTCGTTGTATTTGGGTTTTGAGACTTTTGCGCGACTGGCGATGGAATCTTGTTTGAGAGACATGTCTTCTTTCGTATGTTGTTCAGTTGTGTTGATATATCTTATCAGTGAATCAAATTTATGATTAAGATAATAAACTTTTGGAAGTATTGGGTCGTTATAATTATTAATTACCTATTAATATATCTCTTATTATAAAAATCTTTGAGTGACTGATCTAAATTATCAGAAACATTATTGGTTTTCAGATAAGGATTAAATTCTTTAACATAATTTTTTCTATTCATACTTGTTTTATAAGAAACAAGAATTAAAGGTATCATCATACAATCCCTTGTTTCATATTGCAGATGATAGGGAATCATATAAAATTTGCCAGACTTTCTAAGTAGTACATCCTTCATTTTTAAGATAGATTGATTCATACTTTCAATAGTATTTATAGTTATTTTTTTAAATAATATAATAAAGAATGGAATTAAATAGCGTAGAACCTGGTCAGACTGATTTTTTAGAGATGTTAAATTCACTGGTAAATAATCAAAATATTATTCTGAGAACTGAACTAATTAATACTGAAGAAACGAATCATAATGGTTGTAGTGAGGAATTTATAAACAATATAGAAGAGAGAGATGTAGATGATATCTTTCTTAAACTTGGGAAACAATGTAGTATTTGTTTAGAGGATTTTAAATTAAACGATAAATATATGATATTACCATGTTCCATAGGTGAAGATAATCAAGAGCATGTATTTCATTGTGGTAATGAACATTGTTCGGGTATTAAAGAGTGGTTAAAACGAAATAATAGTTGTCCTTTATGTCGTAAAGAATTTCCAAAGGAAGAAGCTATACTTAATCCGAATGCCCTTGAGAATCGTCTTACGGATATCATTACCAATTATATCAGTGAAATTGAAGAATCAAGCGAACAAAGAGATATTCAACTAGCAATAGAAGCTTCGTTAAACGATTAAAATATAGTCCTATTGATATCAAGGAATATAAATAAGTTATAAAAATGATATTAATAACTTATTTAATTCAAATGAGTCAGATACAGAATGTAGATTCCGCACCCGATTATATTCTGAAATTTATTCGTAGTAATATGGAGCAATTATGTGTAATCTATGAAGAAGGACTATCTAATAATCCTGAATTAGAGAAAGGTATAATTATTTTTCAGTGTTCAGAAAAAGAAAACAAAATGGACGTTCAATTCGCGAATGATGAAATGATGTGTGAAATCTTAGAAAAAGAATCGGTCGTGAATTTAAAAAATAATATTCAGGAGAATAAAAAATTATTCTTTATTCAAGATTTAGATATTAATAGTGTTTTTTTAATTCAAGTGTAACGATTCAATCCATAAAGTCTAGACGCTCGCCTGCAAACTCCAACTTTTCTCCGTTACATCATTATCATCATCATCATCATCATTATCATCATCATTATCATCATCATCATCTTCACTAGATTCTTCCCACAATGTTGACTTCTCAACGTCATCGCTTTCTGTCTTTTTATAAGATTCTTTCCTTATACAGATTCTATAAATGATACCGAGACACATAATTATCATAATTGTAATCGTATAAGATAGATATATTATTAGATGAGGATTTTTATCATTTTCTGAAGAGCGATAAATAATTTCTTCAATTGTGGGACAATTTGACCCTTCTTCGTCTATTTTATTGATATCCATTTGCCAATGACCCCTATAATCATTCACAATCATTTGATATAATGAGTAAGTATCGCCGTCTCGGTAGGCCGCATCACAATCAATATTCACGACTTCACAGCAACCATATTCTGTAGATTCACATAGATCATTATGATTTATATCGGAATCAGAATAATCATATGTTAACCAAGAACTATAAGTTGGACATTCATTCATTTGATAGAAATAATATGTAGGGATAATCGTATCATCTATACCCTCATGACACCACCGGGGAAAGAGACAGGTTTTTATCCTATAAAAGTCAATGATCGCGATTAAGGTTATGATTAGAGTGGATAGAATTGATATTCTTTTATAAAATGAAACTTCTTCTTCCGTGAAGAGATTAGAAACGCGTGAAAATATTCCCGTAAAACAGATAATTAAATCGCAATAGATTGCCAAACGGAAATGATCCAAGGGATCATTCTGAAAATTATCAGACGGCTCAAGACTATAATCCACCTCACATACATGATCGTGAATTGAGCAATGAGATGAGATCGTGTAATTCCCGAACATCGTTAACTATGAATTTTGTTTATGATTCATCTTTAAAATAAAAAATCAAATTTAGTAATATAACGATTTAGCTATCATTTGAATGCTTCAGTGAAGGAACTATAAAGACCGGTTAATTTAGATACTAAACCGTGACCATAAGATGTATTCTCGTCGGATCTAGGATACAGAGTCAGGTTTTGTTCTGGATATATTTCGGATCTTTCGGATCTAGGAGACAGAGTCAGGTTTTGTTCTGGAGGTGGCGGAACGCACTTAGGATAATCATATGTTCGTGATTGTTTGGATTCATTTATATAACATAATTCATCATTTCCCAAGACAACACTCCACTTAAGTAATCCATCTTTTTTCAACCAATATTTCGCAAGTGAAATATCGTTTTTTATTTCGCGATCTCTATCCGAGAGATTTCGGCTCGGTTCCATTTTAGGGGAAACACCGGGGTATGGATCTACTAAAGAATCTACTACAAAATCTACTAAAGAATCTACTATAGAATCTACTATAGAATCTACTGTGTCTACAGAAGGTTCACAGGTCTTGGCCTTATAGCAATGCTTACATATACTATATTCACAATTCGCACAGTGATGTAAAATATCTACTCGGTCGCAGATATCGCAATGACTCCTTGGTCCACGATTGAGAGAGAACTCATGACCAGTATCAGAACAAAGGGGGGTCAGCGTAAAGTCCATGTGAACACGAACAAAATGTTTATATGAAGGTCTAATAAATATAAATAGAATCAAATTTAACTATAAAAATTCTTCTGTTCTTCTTTAATTACTTCAAAGTTCTTGGGATCATTTTTGTCTACGATCTCTATGAATTCATCCAGGATATCATTAATGTCATCGCAATCCCGATTATAAAATAAAAATTCTTGTAGCATTGCTGTTGTATATTCTTTATGAGATATCCCTTTATAAAATTCTTTGAACTTATCAGAATGATCGGGTAAGAAAGTATTAAACATCTTTTCAGTTTGATATTTATCGGCATAATCTAATTTGATCTTATTATCAATGCGACAAGATCTTATCATTGCAAAATCTAATACTTCTGGTTTATTCGCTGTTAAGAATAACATCGTACCCTCTACACAGGTGAAACCGTCTAAACAGTTTAAAAATGCTTGTAATGTAATACCATTGCGATCATCTCCTTCTTTTCTTTCTGCGTCAAAGAGAGTATCAATATCCTCAATCACTATAATCCTTTCTTTTTCTTCGTTATCATTGATATAAGAAAAAGCGTCTACTAAATTTGTATCTAGCATATCCTTTGAAATCGGTAAAATATATAAATCGCAATCCAATTGAGATGCGATAGATTTAATCAAACTCGTCTTACCTGTCCCAGGTGGACCATGAATAAGTT
>Ga0115001_10000551_pt1 | contig 27888 bp, 36 predicted proteins | sample ArcticOcean_MG_C_12_FD_89869 | JGI IMG/M metagenome (GOLD analysis project Ga0115001, IMG submission 89869) | Marine microbial communities from western Arctic Ocean - ArcticOcean_MG_CB8_130 | ecosystem: Environmental > Aquatic > Marine > Oceanic | place: Arctic Ocean: Canada Basin | collected... | reverse complement strand
TGCTCAACAAATTTATAGAGCGTTAGATAAGTTAATTGAAATAGGAAAAATTCATAAGATAGAAAGTAGAAATGCTTTTGTGGCTTGTAAAAATTCAAATTGTGTGATGTCAAAGGCAACAGCTTTCTCTATTTGCGAAAGCTGTGAACAAGTAGAAGAAATTAATGATAAAAATCTTTCAAGATATTTAGCAGGTTATAATGATAAAACAGGTATGAAATACCAAAAATATAATTTAGAATTTTTTGGATTATGTAAAAAATGTAAAAAATAAAAATTTTTTTTTAACATTTACTATGACACACTCTTGAAACAACAGTATATAAATCTTATGGTCGGCATTATATTTTACAACGTTTTTAATTAGGTTGGCGGTCCCAAGGGGAATCGAACCCCTCTTTCGAGGATGAAAACCACGTGTCCTAACCGATAGACGATGGGACCTAATTTTTGTTATTTAATAACAGAAATATCATCAATAATAAACTCTACATTTCGCTCTCCGCGCCACTCATTCAGACTTAATTTTCCAACTATGTCGAATGGTTTGATATTTTTCTTGAGTAGGTATGACCCTAATTCTGTTTCTACTGTATTAAAGCTAATAGTTTTTAAAGTACTCGAATCTGAACCCACAAGAACATTTTTTATATGCTTTTCACCAACAATTTTGGAATTCACTAACTTAACATCTCTTATTACAAACCTTGGCTCAGGATTTCCAGAACCGAAGGGTGCTAATAAATTTACTTTTTCAAAAAATTCAATATTAATTGCTGAAGGAGCAATTTCTGCGTCAAAATAGTAATTCTTCTTTTCCTCTAGATTAATATTTATTGATTTAAACTTTTTGAAAACAAATTCTTTAAACTCATTAATCTTATTAATATTGATAGTAAATCCAGCTGCCATTTTATGCCCACCGCCTTTAGTTAATATACCACTTTGTACGGCACCTATAACTGTTGAACCTAAATCGAAACCATGGATAGACCTGCCCGAGCCTTTTCCAATTCCTTTATTAACAGAAATAATAATTGCTGGTTTGTTGAATTTTTCTTTAATTCTGGCTGCTATAATTCCAATAACACCTTCATGCCAATTTTCACCATGGAGTATAATTACAGGGTCCGAGCTATTTTCATATTTTGTGTTCAAAATTTTTTTTAATAATTCAGATTCTAAAATTTGCCTCTCTTTATTGAAAGTATTTAAATCTAACGCAAGTTTAAACGTGTCTTTTGGATTTTTATTTAATAATAAATTTGCTCCATGTGTAGATTTTCCAACCCTGCCCCCTGCGTTAATTCTAGGACCTAATACATATCCTAAATGATATGATGTTATTTTACTTTCAATGTTGGAGACTTCTATTAATGTTTTTAAACCTAAGTTTTTTTTTTTTTTTATAATCTTAAAACCTTGGTGCACTATTGCACGATTTAAACCCACCAAGGGGACTACATCACAAATGGTACCCAAGGAAACAAGATCTAGAATATCCAATAGCTCAGGCTCGTTAATTGAATTATCTGAAAACCAGTTTCGATCACGTAGTTTTTTATTTAAAGCTATTAAAAACATAAAACATACTCCAGCAGCACACAAATAATTTAGGTCTGATCTATCGTCAAACCTATTAGGATTAACAATCGAGTGAGCGGACGGTAATTTAGTCTCTGATTGGTGATGATCAAGTATGATAACATCAATATTTCTTTTCTTAGCGAAATCCATAGGACCATAGGAAAGTGTGCCACAATCAACAGTAAAAATTAAATTTACACCTAGATCGATAAAATTTAAAAAAGCTTTTTCATTTGGACCAAACCCCTCATTTTTTCTATCAGGTATATAAATTTCAAAAGGAATATTTAGTAATTCAAAATATTTACCCAAGATTGCTGTAGAAGTTGCGCCGTCAACATCGTAATCACCGAATATGCCAATCTTCTCAGTATTAAGAATAGCTTTTTCTGTTCTTACAATCGCTTTATCCATATCTTTTAAAACATATGGATTTGGCAAAATATTTTTAATCGTAGGTTCTAAAAAAAATTTAACATCTTCTTTCTTAATTTTTCTTATTGAAAGAAGTTTTGCTACAATTTCATCTAAAAAATAATTAGTCTTAAGAAAATCAATCTCATCAGAATCGAATTCCTTAGATGCCCAATTTTTACCACTTACAGAATATGCATTCATTTCTTATAAATGTTAGTGATAGTTTTGTTTGTTTTCTGACTTTTGTGCAAGGCTAATGTAGTAACTTCAAATCTATCTTCAGAATTTTTAATTCCTTTAGCTAAGTCTCCATCTGTTACACCACTAGCACAAAAAATTACATCTCCTTTTACTATCTCATCAATGTTATATTTCTTTTCAATGTCAGTAATTCCAAGTTTTTTTGCTCTAATAATTTCATCCTTATCTAGAATCAAGCGCCCTTGAAATTGTCCACCAAAACAAGAAAGTGCAGCAGCTACAATGACTCCTTCAGGACCACCACCAGTACTTATATAAATGTCATTTTTTGGATTGGTGCCTATAACAGATAATCCTCCAGCTATATCACCATCAGTAATAAAGTTTATTTTAACTTTCATTTGTTCAAGAGCTTTCACTATATGTTTGTGTCTAGACCTTTTCATTACACACGCACTCAGTTCTGATATTTTCTTATTTTTTGCTTCAGCAAGTAAGTAAAAATTTTTTTCTATGCTATTATCTAAGTCTAACAAATTTTTCGGCAAGTTTGATCCTATTATAATTTTTTCCATATAAGTATCTGGTGCAGAGAGTAAATTACCTTTCTCTGTAACTGCTAAAACTGAAAAAGCATTTGGTAAACCTTTTGATGTAAAAGTTGTACCTTCTAGGGGATCAACAGCTATATCAAATTCTGGGCCCTTATTAAGGCCAACTTTTTCCCCGATATGAAGCATGGGTGCCTTATCCATTTCACCCTCACCAATTACAATGGTTGCTTTCATATTAATTTTATTTAATTCACCTCTCATTTTATCAACTGCTCCTTTATCTGCTGCAATTTTGTCACCCATACCAATGAATGGAGATGCTCCATAAGCTCCAAATTCCGTTGCTTTTATAAATTTTTTTAAATAGCTTTTTTCAATAGCCATTAAATTTTTTCTATTCTGATAAATTTAGGAGTATTAATAATATATTTTTTAACTTTTAATGTAGATAAAATTCTCACAAAAGCTGAATTTTTTGCTTCATGAGTAACAAAAATTATAGAGGCATTTTTTTTATTTATTGTGGGGTTTTGGATTAATCTTTTTATAGATACATTATTTTTTGCCATTACTTTTGTTATATCTGATAAAATACCGTGTTTGTCCATAACATCTAACCGTAAATAAACAGAAAATTTTTTATCATCTACACTTTCGAATGAAGCAAATTTCCGTTTTTTACTTGATATAACGAAAGGAAATTTTACATTTCCTCTTAGCACAGAGCATAAATCTGATATTAACGAAGACGTTGTTGGCCCAGAGCCGGCACCTTCTCCTTGTAAGACGCTTTGTCCAACAGGACTTGATTCAACAATTACAGCATTCAAAACACCATTAATTTTTGCTATATATGAATTACTTTTTATAAACGCTGGATGAACTCTCTGGATAATTTTATTCTTATTAGATTCTGCAAAACCAACAAGTTTTATTTTATAGCCTAATTGATTTGCGTTATTTATATCAACTTGATCAATATTTTTAATTCCCTCAATTAGTATTGATTTGTTATTAATAAAAGAATTGAACGAAAGTGCAGTTAAAATTTTTAATTTAGAAGCAACATCTTCACCACTTAAATCAGATGTTGGGTTAGACTCGGCATATCCTAGTTTTTTGGCCTTGAATAACGAATCTTTATATTCAAGTTTATCTTTATCCATTGAGGATAAAATATAATTAGATGTACCGTTGAGTATTCCATAAATTCTACTAATGTTGTTTGCAATCAAACCTTCTTTGATAGAACGTATAATTGGAATTCCACCGCAGACAGCAGCTTCAAACTCAAGATTAACTTTATTTTTTTCAGCAATTTTTGCTAACTGATCTCCATATTTTGCAATCAATGATTTATTTGCTGTTATGACGTGTTTTTTGTTTTTTAGTGCATCAAAAACCAATTTTTTAGCAACACCTTCAGCACCACCAATTAGTTCTATTATAATATCAACTTCCTTTATTTTAGGAGCTAATAAGCAATTCTTTAGCCACATTTTTTTTGGAATTTTGAAAGATCTCTTTTTAGTTAATGATTTAGCAGAAACATAAAGAATGTTAGGAACTATGTTAGTTTTATTAAATAAAATTTTTTTATTTTTTTTTAAATAATTATAAAAATAAGATCCAATATTTCCCAATCCAACAATTACAATGTTCATCTTTTTATTCATTTAAATTTTAGTTTGACGCAATGTTAGGAAATGGTTTGTCTTTTCCTTTTTTTATTAATAGTTCAGCAATTTTTTCGATGTCACAATCTTTGATTTCATCACATATATTTTTCACATTTTTAGAATTGGCTGCATTAATGGAAGAAACATTCTTAGTATTTTTAATTATTGGTTTTTTTTCTTCAGGAATTTTATCAACAACTTTATCAACCTGTTCTCTGTTATTTTTAATTTCATTTTTTATAGATTTTATATTATTTTTTTTTAATTTTGCTGTATTATTTTTTTCTTTATTTTCTCGAACTTTCCGCTCCTTTAACAATCTGATTTTATCTACTTTTAATTGTTCCTCCTCAAGTTTTTTCTTGATTTTTTCGTCTTTTTTAGAATTTCTATTAACATTTTTTTTTACGAGAGAAGTATCTGTGTTTAGCTTAACTAAATCTGCAGTTTTATTTTTTTTATTTTTTTGGGTTTTAATTTCAATTGATAAATTTTTAGAAAAATATTCTTTAAACTCTTTTTTATCAATGCATGGATGATCCCCACAAACATATTCTTTTTTTACTGTATTACACGATAAAACTAATAAATAAAAAAAAACGTAAATTAATCTCATTTTAAACCTAGAATTTCATCAAAATTATACATTAGATTCATATTTTGTATGGCTTGTCCAGAAGCACCTTTAACTAAATTATCTATAGCTGAAAAAATAACAATCTTATTTTTATGTCTTGTTTTGCAAATAGAGATTTCACAATTATTTGTGTTCAATACATTCCCATTACCCATAGGCGTATTGATTTTGTGTAAAACAACAAATTTATTCCTAGAATGAAATTTTTTGAGAACAGAATGTACTTCTTCGATTTTAACATTTTTTTTAGTTTCTAAATAGATAGAAGATAAAATACCTCTAAATGTGGGAAGTAAATGTGGGTTGAAAATATACTGAACATTATTTTTTGAATATTTTTTAAATTCCTGGTCTAGTTCAGCCATGTGTCTATGTTTTACAATCCCATAAGCAAATATAGAAGCATAAAAATTTTTATGTAAAAATTTTAATTTGTAATTTTTTCCGGCACCAGAGTAACCAGACTTTGAATCTATTGTTATATTTTTAGTGTTTAATAAAGATTTTTTTAAAAGTGGAAGTATTGCCAACTGAATCGAGGTAGGATAGCACCCAGGGTTTGCAATTATTCTAAATTTTTTTATTTCAGATTTTGTAAATTCAGGGATTGAATAAATTGACTTATTAATTAAATCTTTAGCTTTATGAATAATAGAATACCAAGTTTTATATTTGCTAAAATCTTTTATTCTAAAATCTGCAGACAGATCGATAAATTTTAAGTATTCGTAATGATAAAGTTTTTTTACTATTTTTTGAGCCATCCCATTTGGCAAAGATAGAAATAGTAAATCTACTTTATTCCAATTAACTTTTACTAAATTTGATATTTTAGGTAAATTTTTATTAATTCTTTTATCAAAATTTTTTATACTTTTTCCTAAATTTTTTTGTGCACATAAATATGAAATATTTACTTTTGGGTGTTTTGATAAATAGTAAACTAAATCCAAACCGACATATCCAGTGGCACCGGCAACAACAACATTAATTTTATTTTGTGACATAAAATATTTATATCACCGATGAAATTAATAGGAAATTTAAATGATCTATCTCTTAGAAAATTGGAAGCTTCTTCTAGCTTTTTTACGACCGTATTTTTTTCTCTCCACTACTCTTGAGTCACGTGTTGTCAATTTCTCTTTTTTTAAAGCTGTTTTTAAATTTTCATCATGTAGTACTAGAGCTCTTGATATACCATGAATTATTGCACCGGCCTGACCTGAGTGACCACCGCCTTTTACTGATGCCCTAACATCGTAAGAAGTCGCTACATTTGAAAGTTCTAAAGGACGCATTACGATAATTTGATGAACAGGTCTCTTAAAATACTCATTCATTACAATTCCATTAACATGGATCGTTCCAGATCCTTTTTTAACCCAAACCTTTGCGATTGATCTTTTTCTTCTTCCTGTTGCATACTTACTATCTTTAAAATCTAATTTGATTTTTTTCGGTTTAGTATTTTTTAAAGCAACTTGTGTTTCCATTAAATGCTTACTGTGTTTTTCTTGTTAAGTTCTTTAAAGTTTATAACTGTCGGATTTTGCACTTCGTGCGGATGTTTTTCACCTTTGTAAATTTTTAATTTTGTCAGTTGTTTTTTTGCTAAAGAACCGCCGGGTAACATTCTTTTTACAGCGAGTTTTAAAACATCATCAATTTTATCTTTTTCTGCTAATCTTGATGGAGTGATTACTTTAATTCCGCCGGGGTGACCAGTGTGTCTGTAATAAATTTTATTAGCATATTTTTTACCAGTAAATTTTATTTTATCAATATTAGTTATGATTATAAAATCACCGTTATCCATATGTGGGTTAAAGGTTGCTTTATTTTTTCCTCTTAAAACTTTCGATATATACGCAGCAAGTCTTCCAACAACAGCATTTTCTGCGTTGATAAGATACCAATCATTTTTAATTTCTTTTTTTTTTATAAAGGGTGTCATTTAAATTAGGGCTTAATTACTAACAAAGAACTATAATGTCAATTAAATATAGCTATCGAGAAAGTATTAAATGTTTAAATTATCAATGTATTAAGATCTTATTGATCGATGATATAGTTGTAAAGAGCAAGTTACAAGAAAAATACTAGAGATTTGATGAGATGAAGCTAAAAACATGTTTAGGTTAGATAGCAAAGTAGATACACCTAGCAAGACCTGTAAAATTATAAAAAATAAAAAAATTAAATATGAATTGTACAATCTATTAATTTTATTTCTGTAAATAAAAAAACCCAAGTAAACGGTAAAAATAAATACAAGATAAGCAATATTTCTATGCATGAACTGCACAAAGCTTGGTTTATTAAAATTAAATAAATCTTTTAATAAATGGTCATTAGGAAAATAATTGCCATTCATAAGGGGCCAAGTTTGATATATTCTACCAGCATCAAGACCAGAGACAAAGGCACCTATAATAATTTGAGCAAAAATTAAAAAAATTAATATTTTTAAAACTAAGAATTTTGAGTTTATTTGTAAAAAAATTATATTTTTTTTTGTAAGATTGTTAATAAAAATCCACACCAAAGAAGAAAAAATAATAAAAGCAGTAAACAAATGAAATGCCAGCCTGTAATGACTTACAGTAACATTGTTTGTTAAGCCACTTTTGACCATATACCAGCCTATTAAACCTTGAGATAAAATTAAAATAAATATCAAAAGAAAATTAATAATTAATTTTTTATCCAAAACATTTTTAAAGATTAGGTATAAAAAAGGGACTAGAAAAGACAACCCTATAAGTCTACCAAGCAATCTATGATAATACTCCCAAAGAAATATAGTTTTAAATTCTTCTATAGTCATTTTAGAATTTAGCAAAATAAACTGGGGAATTTCTTTATATTTGAGAAAATATTTCTCCCAATCAGCATCAGTAAACGGTGGTAAAATACCTCTAAACAATTCCCACTCTGTAATTGATAAACCTGACTCTGTAAGTCTTGTCAGTCCACCAACAACAATTATTGATGCGACTAGTAATATCAAAAACACCAACCAACTTGAAAAAAATGTATGGTATTTTTTATTTTTCAACATATATATTTAATATATAATTTATATAAAAATTAAATATGCTTTAAATGTCGCTATGAAGAAAGTAAGTATTAAAAAAATTAGAGAAAAACTTGATAAACTTGATATTAAACTTTTACATATCATCAAAAAACGTTCTATTTTAGTTGATCAAGTAGTTAAATTAAAAAAAACAAAAAAAGAAATAGTCGATAAAAAAAGAATTAGCTTTATTTTAATGAGAATAAAAAAAAGATCTATAAAATCTGGTATAGACCCAATGATCACAGTAGGTATTTGGAAAGAAATGATTAAGTGTTTTATTAAATACGAATATAAAAATTTTAAAAAGAAATAATTTATTTGCTGTGTGGTGGTAATTTTTTTTCTACAAAGATTTCATGTTTTCGAGTAACAGGATTGTACTTGCTAACTCTTAACTTATCTTTGACTTTCTCACCTTTTGTTGGTTTTCTTGTGTAATAAAAAAAAGCACTATTAGGTGATTTTTCTGGAACAAGTCTAACTTTAATATGTGATTTTTTAGCCATTTAATTTTTTAATTCTATTTAAAATTATTTTTGATTTTGATTTTATTTTTTTTTTATAATATTCAGCTTTTATACTTGATGCTTTTGTGTCGTCAAGTTCTTTAACATCTTTATTCATTAATTTTATCGTCCCTTTTATGGTTAAGCCTTGTTCTTTTAAAAGAAAAATTATCATTTTAAGAACTTCCATATTTTTTGCAGAATAGTAGCGTCTATTACCAGATAAAATTGTAGGTTTTAATTGTTTAAATTTTTTTTCCCAAAATCGTAAAATGTGAGTTGCAGGTTTTTCATTTTTTTTATTTTTTAGCCCCAGCATTTTAGCAGCTTGTGAGATGTTGAGCATTTGGTTTCTATTTTTCAACATTTGCATTAACCTTAGTGCTTAAATTAGTTGATGTTTTAAAAACTAAAACTTTCCTTTCTGAGATTTCGTGGTCAATTTTATTTCTAGGATTTCTTCCAATCCGTGTATTTTTTTTTTTTAAACAGAAAGAACCAAAATTTTTAATTTTAAGATAATTTTCTTTAATTAAACTATTTATTGTAATAGAAATTATATCATCTACTAAGTTTGCCGCTAAAGAAGATGGTATGCCAGCGAGATTAAATATTTTATCTGCTATATTTCTTTTATTTGTATTGTCTCTATTTGCTGACTTCATTAATGTGACTTAAATTATTTTTAATTTTATTCATTAAATCTCCTTTTATAATTCGATAACACAGGTCAATTGAATAATAAAAACCAACTGCATCTGTTGATCCGTGGCTTTTAACAACAGGTCCTTTTAAGCCTAAAAAAATTGCTCCATTAAATTTTCTTGGGTCTAATTTTTCTTTAAATTTTTTTAACGCAAAAAAGGAAAACAAAATAGAAAATTTAGATAGTAAAGTTGAAGTAAGAGATTTTTTTAATGAATCGGTTATAAATTTAGCAGTACCTTCGGCTGTTTTGAGTGCTATATTACCTGTAAAACCGTCAGTAACTATTACATTTGATTCTCCGGTTGTGATTTTATTTCCCTCTATGAACCCGTTAAAAACAAAGTCGCCAGAAGTACTAATTTCTTTAAGTTTTGAAAAAGCTTTTTTTAAAGTATCAGTGCCCTTCATTTCTTCAGATCCTATATTTAACAATGCTACCTTTGGAGTGTCTTCAGGAAATAAAGATTTATACAATGCCGCGCCCATTTCAGAGAAATCAACTAAATTTTTTTCATCACATTCAACATTCGCACCTAAATCTAAAACAACATTCATATTTTTTTCATTTGGCCATAGACCAGCTAGAGCTGGTTTACTTACGGATTCGATTGTCTTAAGTAACATTCTCGAGATAACAAATAAAACCCCAGTATTTCCAGCTGATAAAGTTATATTGGAATTAGATATAATTTGAGAATTAATAGAGTTCCACATACTACTATCTTTAGAGTTTTTAATTGCCGTTAATGGAGTTTCTGCATCAGAAACCACTGTGTTCGTTGAAAAAATTTTGTACATTTCATTTGAAATTTTATGTCTGGATATCTCTTTTTTTATTAAATCTTCGTTTCCAAAAATATTAAAAAAAATATCCTCGTGTTTGATATTCTTTTTTAAAAATAATGAAATACCTTCAATATTTTTATACGGAGCGTTTTCGCCTCCCATTGCATCTATTGCAATTATAATTTTGCTATTCATGATTTAAGTAGATTTAGACTATACGTCTAAGATTTTTTTTCCGTTATAATAGCCAGTTTTCAAATCAACATGGTGTGATAATCTGTATTCACCACTTTTTTTATCCTCTACTATATTTATAGATTTAACACGATGATGAGATCTTCTCATGTTTCTTTTTGAAGGTGTAGTTTTACGTTTTGGTACTGCCATTTTGTTTTAAATATTTAAAATTAATTTGTCCTTTTAACATATTATCTGCGTTCAATTCAAAGCAAAAATTATAAAAATTATTGAAATAAGTAGTTAAATTAGTAATTAAAATTGGTGTATTTACCTGCGTGGGCTCAAAATATGTTTCTAAAACTTTGTCATTAGTTACAAAATCATTTATTTTAGATTTTTTAATTTTTAAAACTATATCGTAAAAAATTCTAGTTAGTGTTTTCATCTTCTTATTTACAGTAACATCTCCGTAACCAAGTTCTCTTATGTGATATTCGATATTTAAAAAAATATTATCAAAAATTTCTTGCGAGAATTTTATTTTTTTTTCTTTGAAAATGATCAGTATTATTGAAAAATGAACAAAAATAAGATTAATTCTTGTCTCAAAATTGTCTTTTAACATAGTTTCTTTATAGAAAAAAAAATTACGTGATAATTCAACTAATTTGTTATAAAGAGGGTTGTAATGACTTTGGTAAGTAGAGAACATTATAAAAAACTTTATATCATATTTTTTTTATTTCTTCTAAATAACTGTCAACTCAAAGAACCTAACAATCGACATGGTGTTAATTTTTTAGATAATAGAGAAAAAACCCTTACAATCGGTAAAGATAATCAAAATGATGTTATAAAATTAATTGGTCGTCCTCATTCAAAATCAATAAGAAATGATGAAACTTGGATCTATTTTGAAAGAACTATAACAAGAGGAAAATTAATTAAATTAGGACAAAATGTTCTTAAAAAAAATAATATTTTAGAACTTAAATTCGATAAATATGGAATTTTATCCAGTAAAAAATTTTATAACAAAGAAAGCATGAACAAAGTTAAATACTCAGAAAGAAAAACAGAAAATGAAGTTACATCACAGAGTTTTGTTTCAAAATTTTTATCTAGTATAAGACAAAAAATGTACGGTAAAAGAAAATTTTAATCTCTAGTGTGCTATTACAGCCAACAATAGAAGTGCAACAATATTTGTAATTTTAATCATTGGGTTTATAGCAGGTCCAGCTGTATCTTTGTAAGGGTCCCCAACGGTATCACCTGTAACCGCCGCTTTGTGAGCTTCTGAACCTTTTCCACCAAAATTACCATCTTCAATATATTTTTTTGCATTGTCCCATGCTCCACCGCCGGCGGTCATAGAGATAGCCAAAAACAATCCGGTTATAATAACACCGAGTAGCATTGCACCCAACGTAGAAAGAGCAGCACTCATTCCACCAATTGGCAAAATAATAAAATATAATACGACTGGTGATAATACTGGAAGAAGTGAAGGTATAATCATTTCTTTAATTGCTGCTTTAGTTAAAAGATCAACTAATCTTCCGTAATCTGGTTTTCTAGTACCTTTCATAATTCCTGGGATCTTTTTAAATTGTCTCCTTACTTCAACTACTACAGCACCACCTGCTCTGCCAACAGCTTGCATGCCCATAGAACCAAAAAGATAAGGCAACATTCCACCAACTAGTAAACCAACTACAACAAATGGATTCGATAAATCAAAGCTTACTACAACGCCTTCTAGAGCCGAGCCTTTAACCCCAGAAAAAAATTTAATATCTTCAGTATATGCAGCGAATAAAACTAATGCACCTAATCCTGCTGATCCTATTGCATAACCTTTAGTAACTGCTTTCGTTGTGTTCCCAACAGCGTCTAATGCATCTGTGGTTTTTCTTACACTATTTGGTAATTTTGCCATTTCTGCAATTCCACCAGCGTTATCGGTTACAGGCCCATAAGCATCTAAAGCGACTACCATGCCCGTTAAAGCGAGCATAGATGTTACGGCAATAGCAATACCGAAAAGGCCAGCTATGCTGTTTGTATATAAAATTCCAATTACAATTATTAAAGCAGGTACTGCTGTAGCCTCCATAGAAACAGCTAAACCTTGTATTACATTTGTTCCGTGTCCAGTTGTAGATGACTGAGCTATTGATTTAACAGGTCTATAATTAGTTCCAGTATAGTATTCTGTAATCCATATTAATAATCCAGTTATAACTAAACCAGCTACTCCACAAATATATAAATCTAATCCAGTAAAACTTTTATTTGATACATTAAACTCTGTTTCTAAACCTATCACAGATTCAGTGACTGGGTATAGAATAACAAGAGACAAAACTGCAGTTACAATAAAACCCTTATAAAGAGCGTTCATAATATTTTTAGTTTTACCAAGCTTAACAAAGAAAGTTCCAGCTATAGAGGTAAGAATGCAAGATCCGCCAATTGCCAAAGGGTACACCATCATGGAAGCATTGGTTGTAAAGAAGATAGAAGCAAGAACCATTGTAGCAACAATTGTTACTGCATAAGTTTCAAATAAATCTGCTGCCATGCCCGCACAATCACCAACATTATCTCCAACATTGTCCGCTATTACCGCGGGGTTTCTTGGATCGTCTTCAGGGATACCGGCCTCAACTTTACCTACTAGGTCCGCACCAACATCGGCTCCTTTAGTGAAAATACCACCGCCTAGTCTTGCGAAAATAGAGATTAGTGATGCACCAAATCCTAAAGCCACTAAAGCGTTTATAATTTCTCTGTTATCAACGTTTAGATCTATCAGGATCAAATAATAAATTGCTATTGATAGAAGAGCTAAACCCGCAACAAGTAATCCAGTTATTGCACCAGATTTAAATGCCATGGTAAGTCCTGATTGTAAACCTTTTCTTGCAGCTTCTGCTGTTCTAACGTTTGCTTTAACTGATATCAACATACCAACATAACCAGCTATACCTGAGAGTGTTGCGCCGATAAAATATCCCAGTCCTACTAAGGGGCTAAAAAAATAACTTACTATTGCTAAAACAACTAGACCTACAATAGCTATTGTTATGTATTGTCTTTTTAAATAAGCTTTTGCACCTATTTGAATAGCTTCAGCAATTTCTTGCATCTTAGAATTACCCGGACTTGCTTTTAAAATTTGTTTAGAAAGTAAATAGCTATAAAAAACAGCTATCAGACCTGTAAAGATTATTACGTAAAGTAATTCGTTAATTGAATTCATAAGTTTGCATAAATGCCAAAAAAAAACATTAAACGCAAGAAATACTTTAAAATATTAAAGATTTATACCCGATCAAATTATAGCGGTTTTTCTGATACTTTGCGATATTTTGTCTAAAATTGCATTTACAAATTTTATTTGAGCTTTTTCTAAGAAAAACTCTGATGTTTTTACATACTCATTAATAATAACCTTAGTGGGGCTATTGTGTTTAAACATTAATTCAAAAACTCCAGCAAAAATAATAATTTTTAGTAATTTATCCGTCCTCTTTAGATCTAGATCTTTAGCTAAGTATTTAGATATAGTTTCTTCTATCAGATCATTTCTTTCAATGGTACCTTGAACAACATCCTTTATAAATTTTTTATATTGACTTTTTGGATATTCAATTACTGCTTCAGGATTTAAAGAATTGCCATAAAGTTTTTGAATTACTCTTACTCTTGGACTTACACTTTGTTTGTTATTTGACATTTATAACTTCACTTACCGCTACCGCTGCCTCATAACCTTTATTGTCTCTTTTTCTAGCTTGTTTTTCATTAATGCATGTAATAACTGCATTACCTATAGGTTTTTTATATAAAATAGACAATTGAATTAAACCATTAGTTATTGCTGTTGATATAAAATCAAAATTAGGTGTTTCCCCTTTAATAATTGATCCTACGGCAATAAATCCATCATATTTATTTATATTTTTAGAAATAAGCACTGGTATTTCAAATGCTCCAGGTACTTCTAAAATTTTATATAATATTTTTCTTTTAATTAGTTCATTTGTTGCACTTTTTAATAGTTGAGAAGTGCTGTTATATTTAGATCGAACTATACAAATTTTAATTTTTTTTTTCATTTAATTATTTCTTGTTTGGCAATCTTAATTCCATATCCATCCAAGCCAATGATTTTTTTTCTAGACCTAGAAACTAATATCATGTTTTTAATTTTAAAATCTTTTATTATTTGAGCACCAATACCGTAGTATCTCAAAATATTAGTACTTTTCACATTTTCATCACTAATAATTTTTGAACCTTGATTTTTTATTATAATTAAAGCAAAATTATTAAACCTAGAAAGATATTTAATTGAATTTAAATAAAGATTATTATTTAGCTTTTCAATTCCATTGCTTATGTTAACAGAAATTACTCTAACTCTTACTGACTTTCTGATGTTAAATTTACCTTTACTTAATACATAATGTTCTAATCCATCTAATATATTTTTATAAATACTTAAATTAAAAAAACCAAACTTTTTTATTTTAAGTTTTTTATTTAAAATATTAAATATTAACTTTTCATTTTTTAATCTATGAGAAATTAAATCTTCTATACTGGCTATCTTTAAATTATGTTTTCTTGCAAACTTTAAAAGATCATCCAATCTAGCCATTCTTCCATCTTCATTCATAACTTCACAGATAACTGAGCTTGGATTTAATTTTGCTAATTTAGATATATCTACAGAAGCTTCAGTGTGACCTGCTCTCTCTAAAACACCGCCATTTCTTGCAACTAATGGAAAAACATGCCCCGGTGAGACAATATCTTTTTTTTTTGAGCTTTTGCTTATTGCTACTTTTATTGTTTTAGCTCTATCAAAAGCAGAAATGCCAGTTGTTATTCCCCTTTTGGCTTCTATAGAAACAGTAAAGGCAGTTTGCATACGCGCTTTATTTACAGCTGACATCAATGGTAGTGATAATTTTCTTACTTGTTTCTTTGTGAGTGCTAAACATATTAAACCTCTGCCGTGTTTAGCCATGAAATTAATACTTTTTGAGTTTGCTTTAGACGCAGGTATAACTAGGTCGCCTTCATTTTCTCTACTTTTATTATCTACTAAAATAAAAATTTTACCTTTTTTTGCATCTTTAATAATTGCACTGATGGGAGATAATGAAATTTTTTTCATAACTATCTTTTTAAATTAAGTAAATATTTACTAAAGATATCAAATTCAATATTAACTTTATCATTTTTTTTTAAACTTATTAAATTAGTCAATTTAAGAGTGTGTGGAATAATATTTATTTCAAATTCTCTTTTTTTTATTTTTGAAATTGTTAATGATACTCCGTTGATAGCTATAGATCCCTTCTCAACAAGATATTTTTGAAAATTTTTTTTTATTTCAAATACTACAATCCAAGTTTTATTTGCTTTTGTAATATTTGTAACCTTTCCGGTTGTGTCTGTGTGACCTTGCACATAATGACCTGAAATCTTATTGCCATAATTTAGAGATTTTTCAACATTTATAGTGGCGCCAATTTTAATAGATTTAAAATTTGTTTTATTAAGGGTTTCTTCAGAAAGATAAAAAGAAACTAATTTTTTATTTATCTTTGTGATAGTTAAACAAGTACCATTACAACATAATGATGCCCCAAGTTCAGATTTTCTAAAAATTAAATTAGTTTTTAAAACTATTTCTAATGAATTTTTGTTGTATAATATTTCTTTAACTATACCACTGTTATATATTATCCCATTAAACATTATATTTTTACTTTATATAAACTATCATCTTTTAAGTTAACTTTAATTTTGTTCTTTTCAAGAATCTTAATTTTTTTTAAATAAAAAGGTACAGAGTTATTCAAACCTTTTTTGCCTAGGTTTGCTGGAGATCTAAATAAATAAAAATTTCTAATAAAATTATATTTTATTAATTTATCTAAGAAAGTAATACCAGACTCAACTAAAATTCTATTAAACCCCAATTTTTTTATCTCATACAAAATATTTTTTAAGTTTGTTGAATCACAGTTTAACTGTTTTATTTTTATAATTTTAACTCCAATTTGTTTAAAAAAATTTTCTTTTAATAAATTACTTGAATTTGTCAAAATATAAATTTTTCTTTTTTTAATATTAAAAATTGCAGAATTTTTTTTAATACTTAAAAAACGATCTAACACAATTAAGTCAGGTGATTTTTTCTCTAATCCCTCAACGCGACAATTTAAAAGAGGGTTATCATCGTTGATTGTTTTGGATGTTGTTAAAAGACAATCGTATTTAGATCTTAAGAAGTTTGCTAGCCTTCGAGATTTTATATTCGTAATCCATTGATGTTTTTTATTGATACTAAAAAAGTCTTTTGATACAGCCAACCTGCCGTCAACAAAAGGTAGTTCTTTTGATTTTTGAATAAAATAACTCTTATAAAAATTTTTAGCAAAATCTTTTAATACAAATTTCTTAGTATTTATTTTTTGTATTTTTAATTCTTTTGATGCTAAGTTTTTAGATCTTGGGTCAATATCGTTTATTGAAAATATAACTCGATTAATTTTTTTACGTATTATTTTTTTTGTACAAGGTGGTGTTTTACCATAATGACTACAAGGTTCCAATGTCACATACATGTCTGAATTTTTATAGCTTAGTTTTTTTTTTAATGCATTTGATTCAGCGTGAGGTCTTCCGTTTAAAGAAGTACAGCCTGAAGATATAACTGAATTATTTTTTACAACAACTACACCAACAGATGGGTTTGTGCTTGTGGAACCTAAGTTTATATCAGCTTGTTGGTATGCAAGCTTTATATAGAAAGAATCTTTAGTCAGCTTTATAGACATTTAAGTTGCCAACAAATTGTTCAAAATCTTTTGCTTCTTTAAAATTTTTATAAACTGAAGCAAAACGAACATAGGCAACTTGATCTAAACCTGAAAGTCCTTCCATAATAACTTTTCCAATTGTTGCGGTTGGTATTTCACTTTCACCAAGTCCTTCTAAATTTCTTACCAACTTAGAAATAAACTTTTCAATAGTGTCACTATCAATAGGTCTTTTTCTCAAAGCTATTCTTATTGATTTTGAAATTTTATCTCGATCAAATGGTGCACGTTTACCACTCCCTTTTATAACAGTCAGTTCCTGAAACTGAACTCTTTCAAAAGTAGTGAATCTCTCTTTTCTTTCACATCCACAAAGTCTTCTTCTTCTAATTGCAGTACCGTCCTCTGTTGGTCTTGAATCAACAACGGATGTATCTTTTTCTTTACAAAATGGACAAAGCATAGTTATTTTTTAATTATTGACTACTATATATAGGAAAAGAAGTACAAAGATCAATTATCTCTTTTTGCACCTCAACTTCGGCTTTAGAATTATTTTCAGGGTTTTTCGCTAGTTCTTTAAGTAATTTAGAAATTAATTGTCCAACTATAGTAAATTCTTTTGGTCCAAATCCTCTCGTTGTTGAAGCTGGAGTTCCAAGTCTAACACCCGAGGTAATCATTGGACTTTGAGTGTCAAAAGGAATTGAATTTTTGTTGCATGTTATATTGGCTTTGCCTAAGCTTGCCTCTGCACTTTTACCTGTTAATTTGAAATTTCTTAAATCCACAAGCATTAAATGTGTGTCTGTACCACCTGAAAATATTTTAAAATCGTTTTTAACTAATGTTTCAGAAAGTATTTTGGCATTTTCAACAACTTTTTCAGCATAATCTTTAAAATTTTTTTCTAAAGCTTCTTTAAAGCAAACTGCTTTAGCGGCTATCACATGCATCAAAGGTCCACCTTGAAGACCAGGAAATATTGCAGAATTAAATTTTTTAATAAGTTCTTCGCTGTTAGTTAAGATTATTCCGCCTCTTGGGCCACGTAGAACTTTATGGGTGGTAGATGTAACAACATCCGCATACTCAATTGGATTGGGATACACTCCACCGGCAACAAGTCCTGAAAAGTGTGCCATGTCGACCAAAAGATATGCTTTTACTTTGTTTGCAATTTCTCTAAATTTTTTGAAATCTATAATTCTTGAATATGCACTTCCTCCAGCAATAATAATTTTTGGATTATTTTCTAAAGCTAATTTTTCAACCTTATCATAATCAATCAAGCCAGTTTCAGGGTTAACGTCATAATGAATTGCATTAAACCATTTACCAGATTGTGCTGGTTTGGCACCATGAGTTAGATGTCCACCTGAATTTAAACTCATTCCTAAAATTGTATCTCCAGGTTTAATTAACGCTAGATATACCGCACCGTTAGCTTGGGCACCTGAATGTGGTTGTACGTTTGCAAACTTGCAATTAAATAATTTTGTAACTCTTTCAATTGCAAGATTTTCGGCTATATCAACAAATTCACAACCGCCATAATATCTTTTTCCAGAATAGCCTTCGGCGTATTTGTTTGTTAATACAGAACCTTGAGCTTCAAGTATAGCTCTAGAAACCATATTTTCAGAAGCAATGAGTTCTACATGATTTATTTGTCTATTGTATTCTTTGGTTATAGATTCATAAAGATCTAAATCACTACTTGATAAGTCTCTATTGAAAAAATTGTTTATGTTTTCTTTGTTCATAAATTAAATTTTATTTATTCTTTTTTGATGTCTGCCATTCTCAAATTTTGTACTCAAAAAAAAATTTATAAAATTCAAAGCCTCTTTGTTTTTTAAAATTCTCGATCCTAAACAAATAATGTTAGCATTATTGTGCTTTCTAGAAAGAATCGTACTTTTTTTACTATAGCATTGAGCTGCTCTAATTCCTTTAAACTTATTTGCAGTGATTGCCATACCTGTACCTGAACCACATACTAAAATACCTGTATCACTTTTTTTTAAAAGTACTCTTTTTGCCACTTTTTTAGCATAGTCAGGATAATCAACAGAATTCGACGTAAATGGCCCAAGATCTATTACAGAAATATCTTTATCAATCAAAAAATCTTTAATTTTTTCTTTCATATCGTACCCAGCATGATCAGAGGCTATACATATTTTTGAAAACAATATTTTTTTGATCATCTAACTATTTAATAAACTACTTTTATATATACTGATAATATTATATTTGTCACAGAATATAAACTTATAATAAAATATTATGAAATTTATCGGTACATATCCGAATCTTAGAATGAGACGTAACCGAAAGGCTGATTGGGTAAGGAGATTAGTCTCAGAGCACAATTTATCTGCTAATGATTTAATTCTTCCGCTATTTGTTAAAGATGGAAACAAAAAAAAAGAAACTATTCAATCTATGCCTAACGTATTTCGTTATTCTATAAATGAATTAAAATCAGTTGTAGAGAAAGCTTGTAAATTAAAAATTCCTCTTATAGCGCTTTTTCCCTACACTAATTCAAATAAAAAAAATAATACTGGAAAAGAAGCGTTAAATAAAAATAATTTAATTTGCAAAGCTTTAAAGGTTATAAAAAAAGAATTTAAAAATGATATTGGTGTAATGTGTGATGTTGCACTTGACCCTTACACAAGTCATGGGCATGACGGAATAATCAAAAATAATAAAATTGATAATGACTTAACCATAGATATTTTGATAAAACAGTCTGTACTTCAAGCACAAATGGAATGTGATATTATTGCCCCATCAGACATGATGGATGGTAGAGTTGGTAAAATAAGAGCTGCTTTAGATAAAAAAGGTTTTAAAGATACTCACATTGTTTCATACGCTGTTAAATATGCTTCTAATTTTTATGGACCTTTTAGAGATGCTGTTGGCTCAAAAAAAAAATTAAAAGGTAATAAAAAAACTTATCAAATGGACTATAGAAATTCTAGTGAAGCCATAAGAGAAGTTGCACTAGACATAAAGGAAGGAGCAGACATAGTGATGGTTAAACCTGGGCTTCCTTATCTGGATATTATAAGATCAGTAAAAGATAATTTTAAAATACCTATTTTTTCCTATCAAGTCTCTGGGGAGTACTCATTAATTAGAAATGGTATTAAAAAAGGAATTATAGAGGAAGAGGCAATCCTTGAAAGTTTAATTTCTTTAAAACGTGCTGGATCAAATGCAATAGTTAGTTACTTTTCGTTAGATGTTGCAAATCAATTAAAATAATTTTCTAAAATTATCCTAGATTTTGGAAATAATAAATTGTTTGGTAAAAAAAATTTGTTTGTTAAAATATTTCTTGTAAAACTCAAAGCAGTTGTAATTTCTCTAGAATCTAAAATATTTATTTTTTTCTGTGAAAGCAGAAAATTTGGCACTTGGTATTTTACATTATCAATTTCAATTGTAGTTTGAGTATTGTTATTATTAAATTTGTCAAAAAATTGCTCAAGATAGGGGTCAAAACCAAGTTCTTTTAACAAAACTAATTCCCAATAAATATAATGGATTATCCAATCATCTTTATCAAAATTCTTTAACAAATCATCTAATGCATTATATAATTTTTTATTGGGTTGAGCTTCTGGAAGAAGTAAGTTGAGAATAGAAGAAGAAGATAACAGTGCAGTTGTTTTTTTTTTATCATTAAAATATTTTGGTGAAATTGCTTCTACCAATTCTGTTTTAAAATATCCCAAACTATTTTCTGATTTTGATGAGTATATAATAAATATCTTATTCGATATTTGAAGAAAGTTTCTAATTTTTCTTGAGCTCCCACCATAAACGATACCACTAACTTTACCACGCGTATTAGTAAATACGTTAATTATATTTGCATTTTCTCTAAACTTTATTTTTGAGAGCAAAAAACCTTCATCCTGCCAATTCATAATTAAATTTTTAGGTCAGTTAATAGTTTTTTTGCTGCATTTTGTTGCGCATCTTTTTTGGAAATTCCTGACGCAAAATATTTCTTAGAATTTTCAATTTTAACTTCAACCTTAAAAACTGGACTGTGTTGAGGGCCTGACTGTTTTTGAATTATGTAAATGGGTAAAGTTTTAAATTTTTTTAAACTATATTCTTGTAATTGTGTTTTAGCATCAATTAGTGTTATAATAGATTTTTCTAAAAATTCATCCCAAGATTTCAGTATAAATTTTTCAACGATGTTCATTCCTTGATCTAAAAATATTGCTCCCAATAAAGCCTCTAGACCGTCACTTATAATTTTGTCGTCTGATCTACCCTGGCCCTTATATGATCGACCTGTAATAATAAATTTTTTCAATTCGAGTTTTTTCGCTACAAGAAGACAGGTTTTTTTATTTACTAAATTTGCAAATTTTTTATCAATAATTCCTTCTTTGTCATTTGGGTAAATATTTAATAGTGTTTTGGACAAAACCAGCCCTAGAACTCTGTCACCTAAAAATTCTAATTTTTCATTATTTTCTAGTGCATTATGACTTTTGTGAATTAAACTTTTAGATAGTAGATCTTTATTTTTAAACTTTATATTAATTTTTTGCTCTAACTTATTTAAAAGATCTATCATTTTAATAAATTAAAAAATCTCTCAATTCTTAGAGATTGATCCCAATTCCAAAATTTAAGAACACTTCCAGAGACTGTGTCATTAGAAAAAAAAATTATAGACGCTTTGCCAACTAAATTTTCGTTTGAAACGTAACCGACGCTTGAAAGATACCTGCTATCTTTTGAACAATCACGATTATCTCCTAAAAAAAAGAAATGTGATGAAGGAACCTTATATACGTCTGTGTTTTGCATAGTTCCAAGTTTATTATATACGGCAACATACTCTTTACCGTTAGGCAAAGTTTCTTTGAATGAATTGACTTCAGGCGATAATGATCCACATCTTATTTTATATCTATTATTTACCCGAGTTCTTAAAATTTCATTACCATTTAAAAATAATTTTCCATCTTTAAATTGGACGGTATCACCTGGCAAGCCAATTAATCTTTTAATATAATCAGTTCTATTATCTGACGGCGTTTTGAAAACAACTAAATCACCATAATTAGGTTTTTTACTAAATACTCTATTTGAAAAAAAAGGTGGACTAAATGGAAATGAATGTTTGCTGTAACCATAACTAAATTTTTTTACAAAAATACGGTCACCAATCAGAAGTGTTGGCTCCATAGACGATGACGGGATGTAAAATGGCTGGAAAAACAAAGACCTTATTATTACAGCTATTATTAAAGCATAAAATAATGTTTTAATATTTTCAATTATTATTTTTAAAAAGTGATTTTTCATTAAGAACTGATTATTACCATAGCTAGTGCATATTTTTTTTCATCAGACAAAGAAAGAAAAATCTTATTTTTACTTTTAGTTAAAATTTTAACAATTGTTTTGCTTTTTCCTGTTAATTTAATAAACGGAGCTCCATTTTTATTATTATTTATTGATATTTCGTTAAAAGAAATACCTTTGCTAATACCAATACCTAAAGCTTTGGTAAAAGCTTCTTTTGCAGCAAATCTTTTTGAATAACAGGAGATTTTATTTTTTTTTGATTCACAATAGTTAATTTCTGCATCAGAAAATAATCTTTTTTTTATTTTTTTATTTTTATTAAAAAGTTTTTTTATTCTTGAAATATCAACTATGTCAGTTCCTACACCAAATATATTATTCATATTATTTTAAAATTTTTTGAAATTTTTTTATCACTGTTGGAAGGCCTAAAAAAATAGCTTCTCCAATTAAAAAATGACCAATATTAAATTCTTTAATTTTTTTTATTCTAGAAATTATTCTTGCTGATTTATAGGTTAAGCCATGTCCAGCGTGTACATCAAGATTAAGATTTGCGGCATAATTTACTGCTTTATTTAATTTGGATAATTCTAATTTAAAAGGTTTGTTTTGATTTATTAAATTGCAAATTTTTCCAGTATGGAACTCAATACCGTCTACACCAAAAGAATTAGATATTTTAATATCTTTGATAGTTGGTTCAATAAATAAACTAACTCTAGAATTATTTTTTTTTAATTTAGTAATAATTTTTTTTAAGAGATTTTGGTTGTAGCTTAGGTTTAGCCCACCTTCTGTTGTAATTTCTTTTCTTTTTTCTGGAACTATGCAGACAAAATTTGGCTTATGTTTTATGGCAATATTTAACATCTCTTTTGTAGCGGCTATTTCAAGATTGAGCGGTATTTTTAATTTAGATTTAATCTCTTTCAAGTCTTGATCGTTTATATGTCTCCTGTCCTCCCTTAAATGAATCGTTACTGAGTGAGCCCCGCATCTCTCAGCTAAGATAGCTGTACGTAATGGACTAGGATAATTTTCCCCTCTTGCATTTCTTACAGTAGCAACATGATCAATGTTTACACCGAGTCTTATTTTACTCATTTAAGTTCTCTGCTACCTGGTTTTACAGCTGGTAAGGTAGCTAATGCTTTTGGTAAATCCTTTTCATTATATGTGGGAATATTTATTTTTACTTGTGATACAATTTTTTTATTAATGGAAGAATTTCCATTTGATCTATCTATAAGACAAGCAAAACCTATAACTTCACCTCCAGATAACTCTACAAGCTTTGCACATTCAATACTTGATTTTCCAGTAGTGATTACATCTTCTACAATTAAAACCTTAGATTTGTTTGGTATTTGAAAATCTCTTCTTAGTTTAAATTGACCTTCAACGCGCTCAGAAAAAATTGTTTCTTTTTCCAGCAACTTTCCTACCTCATATCCAATTATAACACCTCCCATTGCAGGGGAAAGAATTAGGTCAATTTGCTGTATTTCTTCAGATATTTTTTCAGCAAGTGATTTACAAAAATCAGCTGATTTACTTGGTTTACTTAAAAGTTGTGCACACTGAATGTATTGAGCACTATGTAGACCTGAAGAAAGCACAAAGTGACCGTCTAGTAATGCACTAGTTTCTTTTAAAATTTTCAAGGATTCTTCGTATGAAAGCATTTTTTTTTTCTTTATGTCTAACAATTCTAAAATTTAAGTTTTTTTGTTTAATTTGACTTATCAAGTTTGTAAAGTTTTTTAAATCGTTTATTTGTATATCAAAGGAAAAGTGAATAAATTTATCTTTTTTACCTAGTAGTTCTACGTTTAGAATGTTGCAGCCATTCACACCTATTAAAGTGCTAATCTCTCCTAAAACACCTGGCTGGTCTGGCAAATCCATTACTAGAGTGCTTTTATATTGTTTATTTTTTTTAACTTTACTATCGCCTATTTTGTCTTGCCAGTATCTTCTTATAGCAGCTCTAGCTTTTCCAGTTTTCGATGATGAAACCCAATGCAATGACGGAGAAACATTTTTAGAATTAATTATTTCTATAGTGTCACCGTTAAAGAGAATTGATTGCAAGGCTGAATCGCGACCATTTATCCTACAGCCAATTGCTGTATTACCAATATTAGTGTGAACCGCGTACGCAAAATCAATAGGTGTTGCGTCTTTAGGAAGTTTTATAACTACTCCTTTTGGAGAAAAACAAAAAACATTTTCTTGAAACATCTGAAGTTTAGTAAATTCATAGAAATGTTCAGGATTGTTTCCTGTTTCCATTATTTCAACTAAATCTCTAAGCCAATCATATTCTTTCCATGACAAATCAGAAAATTTCTCAGATGACTTGTATTTCCAATGTGAAGCTATACCTCTTTCTGCAAAATCATGCATTTGTGTGGTCCTAATTTGTATCTCTACTCTTTGATCCTTTGGTCCAATAATCGTAGTATGTATAGACTGATATTTATTAATTTTCGGAGTAGAAATATAATCTTTAAATTTAAATGGAATAGCTGAATATTTACTATGAAAAACTCCCAATGCCTTATAACAGTCAAGTGTACTGCCTACTATTACCCTGAAACCTATAATATCACTTAAATGTTCAAGAGAAATTTTTTTATTTTGAATTTTACGCCAAATTGAAAAAGGTGTTTTTTCTCTACCAGCAAATGTTGCCTTAACGCCATTTTCTTTTAAAACAGAAATTAAATCCTCTGCAATATTTTTGAGGTTGTCTATTCTATTGTTTTTAATAAATTCTAATCTTTTTGTTATCAAATCTCTAGCTTCTTTGTTTAGAACTGAAAAAGAAAGATCTTCAAGTTCATCACGTATTAAATTCATCCCCATCCTCTCGGCTAAAGGGGCATAAATTTCCATTGTTTCTTTTGCTATTCTTTTTTTTTTATCATTAGATTTAAATGCATCTATCGTTCTCATGTTGTGTAAACGATCGGCTAATTTAACTAACAACACACGTATGTCTTTAGACGTTGCCAAGATTAGTTTTCTAAAATTTTCTGCTTGCGAGTTATCGGCAGCTTTTTCTTCTAAAGCGGATATTTTTGTAACACCATCGACCAAATCTGCGACTTCTTTACCAAATTCTTTTAAAACTACATCGTAAGTTGTTTTTGTATCCTCTATTGTGTCGTGCAATAAACCAGTTATTATAGTGGCACTATCTAATTTTAATTCTGCCAAAATATCTGCTACAGCGACCGGGTGAACTACGTATGGGGAACCCGATACCCTTTTTTGATTTTTATGGGCTTCTATAGCAAAATTGTAAGCTTTACTTAAGGGTCCTACGGAAAAAAATTTATTATAAGATTGAATTTTTGATAATAACTGATCAGTATTAATCATCCATTGATTGTAACATGTTCTTTTATTTTTGTAATCTCATTCCTTAGTTTAAAACTAAGTTTTTTAATTAAAAAATCTATTCTTTTCTTAAGTATAGGGTGAATCCAATACTTGGAAATTTCTTTAATTGGGAAAAGTACAAAATTTCTCAAATGAGCTTTGGGGTGTGGTATTTTAAGTTTTTTATTGTTTAATATTTTTCCATCATAATCAATTAAATCAATATCACAGGTTCTTGGTTGGTTTTTTACACCTCTAGTTCTTTGTAATTTTTTTTCGATTTTATTACATTTTTTAATTAAATTTTCTGGAGAATAATTGCATTCAATTCTCAACCCTATATTTAAAAATTTTGGATTTTTTTTGTTTGGATATGATGGCGTCTCATAAATACTGGATTTTTTTATAATTTTAATATTTTCTAATTTGATTAATTTAAGAGCTTCTTTTAAATTAAAAAATCTATCCCCTTTTTTTGATTCCAGATTTGAACCTATGTTTAAAAGGATCATTTTTTTAAATTACTAAATATTCTAGCTTTTTCTCTATTCCAATCTCTTTTTTTCTTAACTTGTCTTTTGTCATAAATTTTTTTTCCTTTTCCAAGAGCTATTTGAATTTTAACTTTTCCTTTCTGAAAATATAATCTAGTAGGAACTAATGTTAATCCATCTTGATGTATCCTTCCTATTAATTTGTTAATTTCTTTTTTTTTTAATAAGAGTTTGCGGTCACCTTTGGGGTCGTGATTGTTATAACTAGACTGTTTATATGAAGGTATGTGAGAATTAATTAAAAATATTTCTCCATCTTTATCAACTGCATATGAATCGGCAATACTGGCTTTACCTTCTCGTATTGATTTAACCTCAGAACCTTTTAATGAAATTCCAGCTTCTAAAAGTTCTAAAAAAAAATAATTAAAACTTGCTTTTCGATTAAGACAAATTATTTTTTGACCAGAAACTTCTTTAATTTTCATTAAATTAAAGATGCGTATTTTAATGCTTCAAAAACTGCAGATTTAGTTGGATCAGTAATTTTTACCAATGGTAGTCTCACATCGTCTGGTGAGAGTTTTAATAGTGAAGCTGCATATTTTACTGGGGATGGATTACTTTCAATAAAAAGAGACTTATTCAAAGGCGTCAACATTTTATTTATCTCATCAGCTCTTTTTTGAAGTTTATTATCTGTTTTAGCAGATGAAGCATTTTGCATTTCAGCACATAGTTTTGCAGCAACGTTAGCGGTCACGCTAATGCAGCCAACACCACCTCTTTTGTTAAATGCCAGTGCGTTTACATCTTCACCTGTAAGCATAACAAATTCTTTACCCATTAGTTTTAATTGTTGGTCTGCACGATCTAAATCACCAGTTGCGTCTTTCACGCCAACAATATTTTTTAATTCAAAAAGTCGTGCCATAGTTTCAACGGACATGTCGATTACAGATCTAGAAGGAATATTGTAAATTATTATTGGTATGCCAACATTATCGTTAATTTTTTTATAGTGTTGATAAAGACCTTCTTGATTTGGTTTGTTGTAATACGGTGTCACTATCAGTAAAGCATCAGATCCGGCTTTATCTGCAAATTGTGAAAGTTCGACAGCTTCAGCAGTAGAATTAGATCCGGTACCGGCAATAACAGGTATTTTATTTTTGCATTCCTTAATTGATAAATTGATAATTTTTTTGTGTTCAATGTGCGAAAGTGTTGGCGATTCTCCAGTTGTTCCTCCGGGAACTAGCCCATGGGTTCCATTTTCTAAATGATGATGAATTAAATTTATATAGTTATCTTCATCTAACTTGTCATTTTTAAATGGAGTAATTAAAGCAACAATTGATCCTTTAAACATATATTAAAATAATATAATTAATTTTTAATCTTATAAACTTTATGCTTAATCGAAATAATAGTCTACTAAATTTAACAATT
>Ga0115001_10000548_pt1 | contig 27907 bp, 26 predicted proteins | sample ArcticOcean_MG_C_12_FD_89869 | JGI IMG/M metagenome (GOLD analysis project Ga0115001, IMG submission 89869) | Marine microbial communities from western Arctic Ocean - ArcticOcean_MG_CB8_130 | ecosystem: Environmental > Aquatic > Marine > Oceanic | place: Arctic Ocean: Canada Basin | collected... | reverse complement strand
CAATAAAATCAACAAGGACATGAGGCCCACTGTAATGACCATTTTTTCCTTCTCAGTGTAGTCGTATCGTGCGTTTCCCTCTCTCTCTATATCCTCGATGGACCGGGTGATGGGGGTGATGTGCATATGGGTTGCGTTCGCGGAACTGTAATATTAATGTTATCCATTATAATTTTAGTATAATCAAATTTTCCTAACCCTTTCTAAAAAATATTATATAAAGGGGCAAATCGTCACCGTTTGTCGAAAACTTAGGATCGCGTCTGTTATTAAAAATGAATAAATCCCTGGATAAATTCTTCTAAATAATTCATATATCTGGTAATAGTGAATCAATTTTACTGATTTATTATAATAAAATATAAATATGACAAACTCCTATAAACAATAATGTTTATTTATAGTTATTTGATTAAATACTGAACACAAATAATAAAAATTATGTAATCTATATTTTTTTATGTTATCTACTCTAAATTAAGACCGCGTGAGTTCAGCAATTTGCGTGGTTAGTGCGGGATTAAGAGTTCCGTGAGAACCGAGACGGTGTGCCAAGTCAACCAATAGTTCCCCCTGCTCCTCTGTCTTTGCGGTCAAAGCATCTACTTCCTTCTGCATCAATGACAACAGAAACGACGAGTTAATAAGAATGCTAATGATGGGACTGGGATTAGTCGTTGTTTTTGTAGAGAAGGCCCTAATCTCATTTAGTGTTCCACCGCCTCCCTCCAATACCGCACATTCGCCTTTGAAAAAGTTTACCAACCATGCCATAAGCTGCTGTCGGACGATTCCTCCTCCGTGACTAATAGGCCAAACTGTGTGGTTACCCCATAAACCCTGCATCGGTTCTGTCAACATTTCAGCACCAGTGCGAAATGAGTTATCCCAATAGGATCTCGCATCAGGAAACTCATCTGGAAACACCGCCGGTCCGTCGTGTGTGGGAATAAGAGTTCGGTCGGGAGCATCTTGCTCATATGTGCTGACACCCATACCACACACAGCCCGGCGAGTTTCCTTGTTTACGACTGGGATAATGGAGAAGAGTCGCACCCCGGGGTACAACTCTGCCAAGATTTTCGTCACCACATACGTCGTTCCCTTCCCATCATTGCCGCCGACGACGACCAGGAGGTGCTCCTCCCCCCACTTCGCGACAACCGTTTTCAAATAAGACCGAAGGTACGCCTCCGAATGCTTTCCCCATAACTTTTCAGCGGAACCAATAAACATCAGAATGTGCTTACGTCGATCGGTTGAATATTCTGCGAAGGTTTCTAGCATATCTGGATTATTGAGATGGTCGATACAGTCATACCCCAAAGAATATCCGCATTTCTCGAGGCATATTTGACGAAGGTCCTGGATAGAGTGTTCGAATTCCCCACGAAATTGTTCAAAGAATGCCATTGGGATTACTTGGGGAAAAGGTAGAAAGTCGATAATGTTATAATAGTAACGTTATACTCTAATATCAAATTTTTCGGTCAAGTCTTTATAATTCCAATGGTTGATACTAAAATGAAGACAAAATAAAAATTTTAAACTTCTAATCTAATAACTTTAAATATTCATATTTTTCTAATCGCATAGAATGTTTAATATATACATAATCGTACGCATTATTAATAATTTTTTTTGTAGATTGTTTTATAATAAATTTAAAACTTCGAATATTATAAAAAAGTAAACCATTAAAACCATGTTTAATAATAGAGCGGTTACCTCTATTATTAAAGGCGTATATAGGGCATTTTAATTTCATCGCCTCTAATATACTTAGCGACATCCCCTCGGATAGACTAGTATTAATTAATCCACAAGACCGTTTCATGCAAGCATATACCTCTTTTCTTCGAAGGGGTCCTATATGGTACACATTTTTAGGAAAGACATAGGTTCCCTCAATTATATCGCCTATAATAACTAAACTATATTTTTTGGATTTTTTAAAAAATGAAAATAAATAGTCGGGTCGTTTTATGGGACGTAAGTTGCCTACACTAACAAAAAATTTTTTATTTATTAATTTTGGTATAAAATTCTTAATCGGTTGCTTGCATATTTTAAGACATTTTGGAATAGATTGCGGTATTATTTTAATTTTAGTAGGTGTAATATTATAAAGTTTATGAACGATAGTATATAAATACTTGCTGAAAACCACTACATATTTAGCAGATTTTAATGTCTGAAAAACAATGGAGAATTTATCGGGTTCTTTATGTATATCAAAATTGACATCTGTACCGCTCACAATTATAATATAATTACAACAATTATTCTTTTTGATTAAACCAAATGTATAACTGTTTATTGCAATTAAATTATTCAAAGGCAACCGTGTACGTTCTATATTAAGTATTTTGGATAATCTAATTAACGTATGCTTATTCCCAGAATATTTAATGGTTTGGTCAAATATAAAATACATTAATAATAATTATTTATGTATATTAAATTTTAAATAGTTATTCTATAAACTTTTCAATTAAATCATCAAAACTATTTAGTTTGGGTAAAATATCTTGGCGTTTAATATGTTTGTTAAATTTAGTATTTTTTGTTTTATATACTAATGAATTTGGAAAATAATATTCTAAAACTTCGTTATAAACATTAATATGGTCGCCACCCGCAATTATAATAACCTTATTAGGAGAGATATTAATAGTCTTATTTCCATTTTCTAATATTGAACATTTTCCAGGACCTCTTGAAGTCTTATTTTTATCTGTTGAAAATTCCATAAATATTCTACTTAAAGTATATAAATCTACAAATAAATGAGTATATTCATAAAACTCACCAGTTATCTTATATTTTTCATTTATTATATTTTTAAGACAACTTCGTAACTTTCTATTTTTACGAGGAATATATTCATTTTTTGTTTTTAAATATTTACGATATTCTTTTTTTACAAGTCTTCTAAAAGTTGTCATCTCTTTTTTAATCTCGGAAACAGAATAATTTTTAGTATATGATGGTGTATTAATATTACTAACACTCGAAGTTAATGCTTCAATTAATTTATTAAGTCTTTTCATATCTTTACTTTTTATAGTAGAACCTAATATATAATCGGCCATAAGACTATAATCTCTATTATGATTATATCCTGTAGGATTTTTAGAATTATACAATATCAGGTCTAATTTATTCGATGTTCGATGAGATCCTTTTTTATCATTTGAAAATCGTAAATCGAAATTATGAAATCTTAAATTTTTATGAGTGCATTTTTTACCCGCTTTCGATTTAAAACCCGCGTGCCAAGAGCAGTTATAGAACGTATGCTTAATTTGATTTAAAAGTTTATAATTTTTAGTAAATTCACCACCTTTCAAATATAATGGGGCCGATTTCTTTTTTTGTTTTTCTTCAAGAAAAATATCTATGCATTTATTTTTTTTATTGGCGCGGGTAATGATCTTTTCTAAAAAAATATCTATATTATCACAATTTTTATTAGAGTTAACACAAGTATCATTAATAAGTGTGTGTTCATCGCCTAGCAACAATATTTTTTTATTAGTATTATTAGGGCATTTAATATCCCATAAAAAGAGTGATATAGGTCCTTTTATTTGTGTTATTTTTGGTTGACGTTTGGGTTTTATAACTAATTTAAGATTTTTTATTTTGCACGTGCAATTTTTATTGGCGACTTTATTACATTCTGAGCATCGCCCTCCACCAGTTTGATTAATATAATTTTTAAGTATTTTCAGACCCTGAATAGAATTTATATGATGGTTTTCATTAGTTTTAGGATTTTTAATATACCTATACATTATTATACTAAGACAAAATAATTTAAAGTATGTCACAGTACCTTCTTTTTAAATATAAAACTATAAAATAAAATAACATATTATAGTATGACTTTTAGAAGACATATTGTTTTTGGTCTTACTAATACAATAAAAAAAATCGGGACCAAACAGGTGAAAAAAAAACCCCATACCAAATCACCCTCTTATGGTAAAGTTGTTCAAAATAAACCCATATTAAAACACAAATATTCTAATTTTTGGCGATTTCATCACGGTGATGAATTATAAAATTTATTTAAAGCATACATAATATATTATATTTAATGCAATATTTTATTTATTGGAAAAGTCTTATAACAGATTACGTTTCTCACGGAAGATGCATATTTGATAAAAAAAGTGCACACGAATTAGTTGATGAACTTAATAAAAAGTATTCAGGACTCATCGTTCATAAATATTCGTCTCGGGTTGCGTACAAACATATAACTAATAATTTAGTTGAACAATTTTAAAGTATATAAATATATTTATATATTTTAATAAAATGCCTTTAAGTATATCAGAGCATACGCGATTAGAAAAAATTGTAACAGAAGAGGGTAAAATTATTGAGTTTATGAAACATAATTCTGCTATAGTTTCTATAAAAACACAAAGACGTATATATGAAACTCTACATATACAATTAGTAGAAATATTTGTTAGCAAAAAATATCCTATTGGTCAATTGTTAGATTTAAATAAACATAAACTTATGAAATATTTTCCCGAAAATATTAATTTTAGTAACTATTTAGAAAAGTGTATAAAAACTGAAAATGTTATATTGGTAATAATCGGGGCGGATTATCTCAGTGTAAACCATTATTTTATTTGGGATGGAAGTGATAAACCGCCTTGGGAAATAGTTCCTGCACATATTACGAAAGAAATAATAAATATGACAAATGAGTCAATAGAAAATTTAACAAACATCATATCCAAGATTAAATATAGATATATAGAATAATTATATCTGAGATATATATATGTATAAAACCATCAACGAGACCCGGACAAATAAAAAAGTTTTAACACAAAGTCTAAATGGTCGAAAAAATGTGAAAAATTATTTTCACCAAAAGGGCGGTGCCGTGCCCGCGCGAAATCCTGAAATTGCAAATATGTTTTTTGGATATTCAAAGTACGCCTCGAAAGAGCACGACGCTCATACGAGGAAGAAGACTGAGGATGCGGCGCCGCCCCTGGTCGCGAAGCAGGACACCAGTCCCGCCGCCACTAAGAGACCAGCGGCGTCCCCACCCCCAGAACCGGGGGTCGCGGCGCTGCGCAAGCGATGCCCGAGGGACGATATTGCTAAAACGAGAAAACAATTTGTGGAGACCTTTGGGGGGACCACGGAATGGGACGGCGCGCACGTTTGGGTGGACCGCGGTGCGGGGCAATGGCAATGGGTAGACGAGGTCGGAGCTGCTTCGGACCCCAGTCGGCGGCACGCGGTCCTCACTATGGTGGGGGGGCCTGGGATGGGTGTTGGTAAAACGAGAAAAGAATTTATCGAGAGATATGGGGGGACCAAGGAATGGGACGACGCACGCCCTTGGATACCGGGGAAGTATGAGTGGATAGCGGACAGCTATTGGAGAGAGGACGACAGCGACTCGAGCAGCAGCAGCGATGGCTGCGACTGCGACTGCGGCGACGTCGATTGCGGTCGCGGCTGCGGTTGCGACGCTGACGCACACGCACGCCTCCTCCCCGCGGGGACCGCTTGGGCGGACCGGAGTGCGATGTACCGAGCCGCGTGGGAGAAGGCAGCGGCAGCGGAAGCGGACGCGAAAGCGGACGCGAAAGCGGACGCGGCGGCGTCGGGGCAGGGGACTAGTCTACCCTACTTTTCACGCAGCGATGACTCCGGCGGATTTGGCGCTCAGAGGCAGCGGCTAGAGGAGGCGGCGCGAGTGTTAGCACCACCCCAACAGCCGCAGGGCGCTAGGCGACTCGACAACTTCGCGGTCGCGATGCGACCTTCTGCCTCACTCGTCACGCAGCAGCAGTCGCATGTGGGTGTGGGAAACGGTTGGGGGAATTATCAGCCTCAATTAACTGACGCGCAGCTCCTCGCCAAGAGCTTGGAGAAGCCAGGCGGTTTTGGGGCTACATGGGTTCCCAATCACTCTGGGGGCGCTTTGCGGAAAAAAAAGAAGACTCTCGGGTTGCCGAAGCAGGTGAAGGCGGGGATGAGTTTTGGTTCTTCTCTGGGCACAAGCGCTTATAGTATGTTAACTCTTCCGCCTCACATGGGGGGAAAATTGGTCCCTGTTGAAAGTGAACAAGGAAGAAAGTATATACATGATCTCATTGACTATCTCGCTGCCCGCTGCAATCCTCGCGAAAGGGAACTGCGGTCTTAACCGAGTATATTTTGGTAGAATGCATTCTTATTCCATTATCTATAAGGGAGTAAATTGGCGTTTTTTATTTTACATAAACCTATTAAACATTTCTATATAAAATTATTTATATGTATTGGGTTTATATTTTAAAATGTCAAAACGAGGTATTTTATGTCGGTCAAACATCACGATTATTTAGAAGATTTTGGGAGCATGAACGAGGTGATGGGGGGATGAATACCGAAATTTATAAACCGATAGAAGTTGTAGCAGTTTATAAAATAAATAGTCTCGGCAATTTTTTTCATTATAATAAATATGTTCACACCTGCTTAGATGATACATACTTTTTTAAACATTTTAATGCCTTAAAATTTTTAAATATTAAAAATAAGAACCTTAATTATGACAAACTGCGTATAGAAAATAATATTGCCGAATGTATGATGGTACATTTGAACGATTGGGAAAAAATACGTGGTGGGAAATATATTCGTTTCGATACTGTTTATCGACGCCCTATAAATAAATATTTAGAGAGTTTACCGTTATGCACGTGTAATCTACCTTGTGATATTAAATATAATAGGGAAAAACAATTTTTATATTTTAGATGTCCTAAAAAAAATATCTGGAGAGATGTACCGTTGTCTAATGCAATAACACCTTGTAATTTCTATAAAGAATACACTTTAGATAAAAAATATAGGGTTCATTTATTTGCACGCCGCCAGCAATACAATAAAAAAATAAGTAAATTATTTAAAAATGGAAGAAAATGGTTAGATAATATTCCCTCATTAAAAGGTGGTATTTGTGTAGGCGGTTGTCAGAAAAGCAGATATAACAATATATGTTATTCATATGAAAATAAAAGATTGTGTTGGAACTGTTTTAAAAATAACCATGATGCTTTAGAGAAAGAATTTAATATATTTAAAACTTATATGATTGATGATTCATATGAATAATATAATTTTATTGTAAATTTGATAATAATAATTTTATTGAAATTATTATTAGTAGATTATAAACTAATGGACTCATTGTCAAAAGATGGTGATATATGGGTGTCACGACCTAATCCGGGTCCATGCGACGACTGTAAAATTCTCCAAGGAAAAAATATCGCATTACAGCGAAAACTTCATAGCCAGACACATAAAATGCATAATATGTCACTGACTGAACAAATTCCTGTTCTTAAGCGACAAATCGAATTTTTGCGTGGAAAAAACTATAAATTTGAACAAACTATAGAACAATCGGTTAAAAAGTCCGAAGATACAATAGAAAGTTATTATAAATTGAAAAAAAACCTTGATAAATGGAGTACTACTCTCGCAGCGCAGGAAAAAAAACAAATCCTTGTCCAACAAGAACTTGATTGGAAAAATAAAATGTTACTTAAAAACCTGGACAAATACCAAGAAGTTATTGATATTGTAGACGGAATTAGCGAAACTGGTATACTTGAAATTGAAAGAGAAGGATACATCAAGCAGGTATCATGGATTAATGCGAAAATTAGTAAGAAAAAGGCGGCGGTTTTGGATAAAATCGCCACACGCACAAAAGAATTGGATGCAACTATTGTTGAAACCAAGGAAGCAATACATCAACTATTGTCCGAAAGTAATTTACATTTTTGGAAAGAAGGGGCATGTTTTAGTGAACTAACATCAGAGCAAAAAGAGCGCTTTTGGAGACACCAATGGTTGTTTCATAAATATAATAATAATCCTAATGACCCATCTTTGCAATGGGACGAATCCAAAGATGATGATTTGAAATATACTCTTAAAACTAATCTGCTTTGGTCAGACGAGCGCTTACGGACATAGTATATTAAGGACTATTATTATATATGATGGTAAATAATGAAAATAAATTTGATATAAAGATTTTTCTATTACATATAAACAATGGCGTCTAATTACACATTTATGAAATCGGGATTTAATATGTTAGAACAAGAACCTCTATCGGAGGAAATGATAGAGAACCTTTATGCACTGGTATACGCCTTTATGGAAAAGGCTATTGTTTCTGCAGAAAAATATGTCAATCATTCTGGACGAGAAGTTATAACAAAACAAGATATTAAACTGGGATTAAAATCAGAGACTTTTAAATTTTTACACAGGGAAAATTTTTTAGAAGATATTAATAAATGGAAAGAAATTTTAACCGAAGAGGAAAATGACGAGGATTTAGTTGAATTTGAATCAATGATTGCCAATAATAGTGAGCACGTTGACTTTAAAAAATCTGAGTGCAGTTGTACCAATTGTACATTCTTTAATGAAATTGAAGAAAAATGGGCCGCGTGGGAACCTCATAACCAGATTGAATTAATTCTAAAAAATGCAGTTCTTAAAATTAATTAGTTGAATTAGGACTTCTGTAAAGAATAAACTCTATTAGCATAACTTACTATTTTTGCTGATACATTATCCACTAGGCACCGGGGTAGATTACTTAATTTTTTTAATACTTGTATCCGGAACCAAGCAACTATAGCCATTTTATAATTTTTTATTATTTCATCACAGTTTGCCGCAGCAGCAGCACCAGCACCAGCACCCTCTTGCCTATCTAGATCACGTGCGATAGTAGCGTGTTTTTTTATTAATTTATATAAAATACTCTCGTCGCTAACTGTATCTGACCAGTCTTCAAATTTCATCTTGGTTGAACTATCTTCCGTGTCAGTATCCATAAACCAACTATAATATCCTATTTCCCCATTAATAAGCATTTCATTCATAATTTGGAATAAATAAATATGCAAACCGTATGCATTGACGTCACCATTGTCTCTAGTCCAACCACAAGTGATATCTAATATATACCGGATATGTTCATCTATATGACGTGCACCCGTGGTGGCATTGGAGGTCATATATTCTTTGAATTTATCTTGTGTAATAATGGCGGCGGGATTAGTAACACCCGCCGTGCTTGCTGCCATCCTTGCTTGATTAGTAAGATTATATGCTATTACATCAGCATCACGTTCGTTATTTCCAAAATAAAGTTGTAATATCGCTGAAAATTGGTGAAACTGTAATCCAGAAGAAGCGTCCTCACCAGCAATTAGTCCTTTTTCCCTAAAATGATTAAATATTTTCGCGATTATTTTGTCTTCGTCGCTACTTACTGTTAAAATGGTTTTCGACGCGACGGCGCCACCCTCATCTTCTTCTTCTTCTTCTTCGTCGTCGTCGTCTTCCTCAATGGCGATCGCCCTTCCGCCTGCTTCTTCTTCTTCTTCGTCGTCGTCGTCTTCAATGGCGATCACCCTTCCGCCTGCTTCTTCTTCTTCTTCTTCTTCTTCGTCGCTACCCTCATCTTCTTTTTCGTCGCCACCCAATACACATTTTTTCTTTAAAAGTTCTTTATCATGTGCCCCGGTAAAGGCGAAGGCGGGCCTTCCCTTCAGCTTTCGAGGTGTTTTATATTTTTTTTTACAAACATTGGTCTTAACTGTAGAAACTCTGCCATCACGGTAATTCAACCATGAACAATTATTTTTGCGGCCGTCTTCAACAGATTTTTTACATGTGTCTACTGAACCACATCGAATATCTTGCAGCGCTTTTTTACAAGCAGCTCTTTTCGCCATCCTACGTTCAGCATTTTCAACCCATTCCTCGTCTGCTGCCGCCGCAGGCCTTTGCAGGTCTGACCCCGCCCTTCCTGATCCCCAATTACTTTCTGATAATCCAGGATCTACTGCTACAGTTATTTTTACGGCACCTCGTTGTGCTTTTTTCCTCCCTTTGGCCGCTTCTCGTTTACGCACCTCCGCTACCCGCCTAGCAGCAGCGCTGCCGCCACGTTGACTGAGGTATTTTTTTATAATTGACCTTCCTTTTCCTGAATTCACCAATACATTCTTATTAGTAACTGGGTCAAATATAAAATTGTAGATAGACGACCCCCCCTTTAATATTTCTAAACGTTCACTATATTTTTTTATTATTTGTTTCCCTTTCGCTGTCTTAATATCAATTTTATTATTATCTATAGGATTAATAATATGGTTTAAAACTTTCATAAAATATAAATATACTATATACTTATATTTTATTTCATCGTACCTAGTTTTTATAATTACACAGGTTTTAAATTATATAAAAATTGTGTTATATAGTTGTCCCCGTCAATAAGAATATTTCTCTTATTTTTAGGATATTGTTCCGTTTCTACTTTTCTAAATGTGCTTTCAGTATCTATATTTTTTGAATATTTTGATTGAAGTGAATTTTGTGCGGGTGCACCAGGCATCATATTTTTATAATTTTCACATACTTTGAAGGAACTTCTAAATCCGATTGTATTCGTATGGTGCTCTCCTATAGGGAAATTTCTTGAATAAATTTTTTTATTACCAACCTGTTCTTTTTCGATATTGCATATCATAACTGGAGGAAAACTTTTAAACTGTTTTTCTGAATAAACTTCATTTAGTTTTGCCATTACTGTTATACTATAACATAAAAATTTGATAATATAAATCTAATTTAAAATTTAATTACCCGAACAATAATGTTTAATGAAAGTTTGTCTGTAGATTTTTCTGGACAGTTTAACCAAACGGATATTGACCAAATTTTTCTAAAAGGAACTCATCATACTAATGTTGAAATTCTTCCTGCTCTTTTAGATGTAATGATACAGGTTGCAACTGATTCTTTTGACTTCAAATTTGAGAGTTATAGGGATTATGATAAATTTATGCTTAAAATGCGTAGGAAATATCAGTATAATTTAGTCATATCTAAAACTAAATTATTTACGCATTATAGAAAACTGTATTCAGACAATAAAATTAAAAGAAATTACCAACTCGAAAAATTTATGAGAATAAAAGGCGCTCGAAGCAGAAGCGGAGTAGTTTCTGTTACAATATTTACTTCAGGTTCTGTTATGGGGGGTGATGCTGTTGATAAAGTAAAAACAGGCGGATGTCCGATGAACTGTCATTATTGCCCATTTGAAAAAGATGAGAATGGTATTCCTACTCAACCGCGTTCCTATCTCAGCACTGAACCGGGAAACAAACGAGCAACTGAAAATTTACATCATCCTTTGGGACAAGCATATTCCAGATTATTTCAACTAGAATCAATTGGGCACATTTCCAATAATGATCAAGAATCTAATAAAATAGAATTAATTATATCGGGTGGTACGTTTAACTTTTATCCAAAAGATTATATTATTTGGTTTAGTACTTGCGCATATTATGCCTGCAATACTTATCATACTGCCAGGGAAAATATGGGTAATTTCGATAAGGTTCGACCGATGCTATCACTTGATGAAGAGAAAATAATTAACGAAACTGCCACAAATCGAATTATTGGGCTAACCGTTGAAACGAGACCCGATTATGTGGCAAAAAGCGAACGAGGGGTAATTGATTTTAGTCAAATTGAATTATTTAGAAAAATTGGTGTTACACGAGTTCAAATTGGCGTCCAAACAACTGAAGACCATATATTAAAAAAAATTAATAGAGGATGCAGAAATAAAGATAATATATGGGGAATCAAACTTTTAAAATCAAATGGTTTTAAAACCGATATTCATATTATGCTTGATTTGCCAGGCAGTTCTCCGACGATTGATAAAAATGTTATTGACAAAATTACGAGTGATCCTAATCTTCAGGCGGATCAGTGGAAAATATATCCTACAGAAACCACACCTTTTACAAAAATTAAAGAATGGTACGACGAAGGAACGTACAAACCCTATGCCGAAGATCATACCGAAGGACTTTCTTACTTGTTAATGGACGTGATTGTACACGCTTTGACAAAAATCCCAGAATATATCAGGGTTAATAGAATAGTCAGAGACATCCCTCATATTTCTATTGAAGGAGGTCTAAAGTGTTCTAATTTCAGACAACTCACTAAGCAGAAAATGGATAAAATGGGTATATTAACAAATGATATTAGAGAAAGGGAAGTTAAATATAAAAATATTGATTGGGACGACATGATATTAGACATTGTTACTTACCCCTCATCGGGTGGTATTGAGTACTTTATTCAATTGTGTTCTAAAAATAAGAGGGTTTTATATGGATTTATTAGACTAAGACATAATAAGACGAACAAATATTCTCTGCAATCTTTAGAAGAAACTGCTTTAATTAGGGAACTTCATATTTATGGACAACACGCAAATATTGGGGATAAAAATGGTAAAACTGTACAGCATAAGGGGTTGGGTTCCAGACTACTTAAAAAGGCCGAACATATCAGTCGTAAAAACGGTTACAAAAAAATAGCTGTTATTTCAGGAGTTGGCGTCAGAGGATTTTATATTAAAAAGGGGTACACGTTAGGTGAGCATGATTATATGTATAAATTATTACCTGATTATAAATATCTATATGCGATTAGTATGATTTGTATCGCGATACTACTAGGTATATTAAATGGGTTTGTAAATTAAAAAAATATTTGTGTATTATAAGATGAATTATAATAAGATTTACATTTTTATTTTACTAATATTTATAATTATTGTAGCAATTATAAATGCCCGGAAGCATCGTGAAAATTTTAATATAGTTAACCGGGTTAATGGTGTAGTCAGAGATATTGGAAGTTTGGGAAATAGAATAACCGGTGCGGTGAATTCTATACCAGGTACTGCAAAACGGATCACTGATTCTGCTATTGGTATTGCGTTGGCCCCTGGTAAAGCAGCCGTCAGGGATATAAACAGAACCGTAAAGGGGATAGAAAGAGATATTAAAAATCTTTTTAGTATAATTGAACAGGTTTTTAATAAAGTAAAATATTTTGCCGAATTATTAATTTTCTTATTAGAAAGAGGAGTTAAATGTGCTAAGGGCGCCGAAAAGGTTAATAAAAATTATAAAGTACGAACAGAAACTAAATTTCGTCAAATAAAAGAGTTGCACGATAAATTACAAACTTGCAATAATAATCCAATTAAAAAACCTGTCACTTATTGGAAAAATTGCATAACTCAAATAGGACCTTTTATGAAAAGACTATATGAATTTTCTGAAATTTTAATAAATTTCTATAAAGAAGTTTTAACATATGAGGAACTATTCCCACAAGGTGGCGACAAACATTATTGCGCGACTGCTTGGAAAACAGTAACAACGCAAACGCAAGCGCTACAATACGGTAAGAGATGCAATACTTGTTTGCATCTTAAAAGTATTATGAAATTAGGATTAGAAGAATTGCAGGAATTTGCCCAAGTGATTAATAAAGTTTTCACCGTAACCCAACAAATCGAAAATCAAATTAATCAAGTAGCAAATTTCATTAAGATATAATAAATAAAATATAATTCTATATTAATGAGCAATAGATTATATATTTTATTTATGATATTTGTGATAATCATAATCATGATAGTAACTCCTAATTATAGTATAGAGCAGTTTGGGTGTGAATGGTGGGACGGTGCGTGTAAGGCGCGAGAAGCGTGGGAATGGGCGCAAGCACAAGCCCGCCGCGCCTGGCAAATGGCGCTTGATGGTGCTATGAGGGATGTGAACCGGATGATTAATCAATTAAAGGGGTTTACCAATACGGTAAACAATCTCCCGCGAACTGTAGCAGGTGGGGCCAAAAATGTAGCTGATTCAGTTATAAATACAGCACTCGTCGCACCGAGACATACTGCTAAAACTATTCAAGATTCTCTAAAAGGATTTCAGGCAAATACTACGAATTTATTTAAAACCGTAAAATTGTTATTTGAAAAATTAAAATATTTTACCGAATTATTAATGATTACTGTTAATCGAGCGAAGGTCTGTTCAGAAGGAGCGGACAAAGTGTTAAAAAATTATGCTCTGCAAACTAATGCTATTTTGACTAAAGTATCTGAAATTCATAAAAAGATCCGCATCTGTCCGGAATTTTTAAGTTCGCTTAAAACGCCGGCGACATATTACAAGGATTGTATTAGTCAAATTATCCCCCTCATAAAGTCCTGTTATAAATATGTTAAAATCCTTATTAAGTTTTATAAAGAGGTGTTAACCTATGAGGAATTGTTTCCCCAAACGGCGGATGATAAAAACTATTGCGCCACTCGTCATAAAAATGTACGAAGTAAAAAAGATTCAATCGAATACGCTAAAAGGTGTAATTATTGCTTGCACCTTAAAAGTGTATTAACATTAGGTTTAGGAGAATTAAATGAATTTGCAAGCAGTATAAAACTTTTATCTGATAAAGGCACTGCTTTACAAAACGCACTGGGTAAATTAGTAATTAAAATTTAAAAATTAACATTTAAAAATTAATATTTAATTATATTAAGGTTTTCAGATAGAATTGAACAAACAAAAACATCTTCTGATTTAGGTAAATTTTTAAAATATTTTATATTTTGATTATTTTTTAAATTTTTTATTGTAAAAACATCAATGGGACTGTTTATATGGATTTTATGAGTAATATATTTTGTTTTAACTGATTTGGTCGTTTTAATTGATTTCTGTTTACTTTGTTTTAGTTTTTTTCGAGACCCTGGCGTGACTTTATTTATCAGGTTAATTTTTTTTACTTCATATTTATTTTTAATAGATTCCTCTATAAGTTTTTCAGATATGTGTCGGTTGATCAAATCACTATAATTATTCAATTTAGTAATGTTTATAGTTTGAGGTAATTTTTTTGAGCGGCGTTTCGGTTTAGATTTAGTATTAATTATTATTTTTTTCATATTAATATTAATATAAATTAATTTGATTTATAAAATTACTTAAAAATTGAACATTAATAATAACGATGGAGTCTCCTACTTATAATTGGGATGAGGGCGCCTGGAAATTACTAAAACTGATAATGACAGAACCTAAATATTTAGTTCAACACCAAATAGATTCATATAACTACTTTATTGAACATGGTTTGAAATCAGTAGTTGAACAATTCAATTCTATAATTTTGAATTACGATTGGGTCGAAAAACAGCAATTTTATAGAATAAAAAATACGTCCGAATTTTATAACGACCTTGTAAGTGAGTGGGTTGAATATAAGGAATTATCGGATATATATAATGTCTATAAAGAAAATTTTACCAAAGGCGATAAGGGACCGAGGGTCATTGATTTAATTGAGCATACAACTATAGAAGAATTACGGAAAAAAAAGGCGCAAAAAGCTTTTGAATTATTTATTGATAATAATATAGAATTTAAGGTACTGGAAGTAAATAAACACCGATATGATTTATATATTGATATCGAGTTTGAATCTCTTACTACCCCAACGATTTATGAAAATAACGGCGCTCAATCAATTATGTATCCCAACAAGGCGCGTCTGCGTAATTTTACCTATGCAGGCGATATTTATATTAAATTTAAATTTATAACCTATGAAAAATACGGTGAGGGTTTAACTAAACAAAGAATAAATAAAGAAATTGTTCTTGACAATATTAAATGTGGGAAACTACCTATTATGTTAGGTTCAAAAGCCTGTGTGCTTTCTAATATAACAAACAGTAAAAAAATTGATTGTGAGGAATGTGAATATGATGAGGGCGGATATTTTATCATTAACGGTACTGAAAAAGTACTTGTATCCCAAGAGCGGCAAGCCGAAAATAAAATATATTGTTTTAAGAGTAGGAAGGCTCAGGCCAAATATTCATATATGGTTGAAATTCGTTCAGTACCTGATAAAACTGTATTGACACCTAAAAATTTACAAATTAAAATCACTGCGAAGGAAACCATTCAAGGTAGAAATATAAAAGTATCTATTCCACATATTAGGGAAGAAATTCCACTGTTTATTGTATTTAAGGCGTTGGGGGTCGTTACCGATTATGAAATAGTAGAGTATATACTATACGACGTACCTAAAAAAAATTGGCGCGATTATACTCAGTTTTTAAGAAATTCTTTGGAAGAAACTCATAATATTACTACCCAGGAAATGGCGCACGAATATTTATGTAAATATGTCAATATGATGGGTTACCAAAGAGATAAAACTGAGCATGAACGGCGCCTCATTTATCTTAAAGATATTATAAAAAATGATCTTTTACCCCATCTCGGGAACGACTACAAAAAGAAGGCGTATTTTATGGGTCATATGGTTAAACAATTATTAGATGTATTTTTACAGAAAAGACCTGTTGATGACCGAGATTCGTATGTAAACAAACGTATCGATACTGCTGGTATATTGATGACTAATTTGTTTAGGCAATATTATACGAAGGCTATTAAAGACATGAAAACTAATATTAATAAGGAGTTTTCATCTGGTTCGTGGAAGGCAAATAATGATTTTAATAGAATTATTAATAAAACAAATATTTATAAAATTATGAAATTCTCTACTATAACTACAGGATTAAAATTTGCTTTAGCGACAGGTAATTGGGGAATAAAAAACAATAAAAACAAACAAGGTATTGCACAGGTTCTGAGCCGTCTAACTTATAATTCTTCTCTTTCTCATTTAAGGCGCATAAATACTCCCATTGAAAAGAGTTCTAAACTTATTGCTCCACGTAAATTGCATAATACACAGTGTATGTACATATGCAGTTGTGAGACACCAGAGGGTGGTTCAGTTGGTGTTGTGAAAAATTTAGCACTGTCGTCGCATATAACTAAATATTCGGATGTAATTGTACTATATAATATACTAAAGGACCTGTTATGTATCACATCAATTACAGATGTAAAGCCGTGTGATATTATCTCCCAATATAAGATCTTTATTAATGGTAATTGGGATTTCTGCACTGATAGACCCAAATATTTGGTTGAACATTTGAGGCATTTGCGTCGAATAGGCGTTATTCATATTCATACGTCTATTGTCTGGAAACATTTAGACAGGATTATTGAACTTTACACCTCTGCGGGACGATGCACAAGACCTCTTTATATTGTTAAAAAAAATAAAATGATGATTACTGATAAATATTTAGATAAAATAGATTCTAGAGCAATTGGTTGGAAAAATATGATACTGGGTTCTTTAAACGAGGTAGGCAGCGTTCATAAACCAATAAGTGAAGGCGTTATCGAATTTATTGATGTTCAAGAACAGGACCAGTGTTTGATTGCTATAAATAAGAAACGTTTAGGTAAAAATATAAAGAATATGCGGTGTTCGTATACACACTGTGAAATACATTGTTCTTTTCAGACAGGAGTTATGGCGTCTGTTATTCCATTTATAGACCATAATCAAGCACCTCGAAATACATACCAGAGTGCAATGGGAAAACAGGCGATGGGGATTTATTCCACAAATTTTAGATATAGAGTAGATACATTGGCTCATATTTTAAGGTATCCACAAGCACCTATTATAAATAGCCGAATTATGCAGTATCTTCCTTCTAATGGATTACCGTCTGGTATAAATGCTATTGTGGCAATTGCGTCTTATTCGGGTTATAATCAGGAGGATAGTGTTATTATGAATAAAAGTTCTATTGACCGGGGGTTATTTATATCTGATTTTTACAGAACGTATAAAGATCAGGAGAAAAAACGGCATTCTGCTAATTCTAAAATGCAAGAATCGTTTAAAAAACCAGATGAGAATATTACATTGGGGACACGTGGAAATAACTATAATAAACTCGTAGAAAATGGACTTCCTAAATTAGAAACCTATATTGAAAGTGGGGACATTATTATTGGAAAGGTGCATCCGATAAACTCTAAAAGTAACTCTAAAAAATTGTTTAAATGTTGCTCCACAACGATTAAACCAAATGAAAGCGGACATGTTTCTAAAATAATGCAATCGTATAACGGCGATGGTTATAAATTTGTTAAAGTTAGGATACGAACGACGCGAATTCCCACCATTGGAGATAAACACGCTTCCAGGCATGGACAAAAAGGAACTGTTGGTGTTATTTATCGACAAGAAGATATGCCCTTTGCGCGAAATGGTATCCGACCCGATATAATAATGAATCCTCATGCTGTACCATCGCGAATGACTATTGGTCAAGTTATAGAATGTTTAATGGGTAAAACGGTTACAAACTTGGGTATGTTTGGAGATGCCACAGCATTTACTAAAATTAATATAGAAAAAATTGGCGATATATTGCAAAGTTTGGGATATGAGAGAAATTGTGATGAATTATTGTATAATGGTCGTACGGGCGAACAGATGAAAGTAAAGATTTTTATGGGTCCTACATATTATCAAAGACTTAAACACATGGTCGACGACAAAATTCATTCGCGAGGCACTGGACCTAATGTTATTTTAACTCGTCAACCTGTAGAGGGGCGGTCCCGAGATGGTGGACTTAGATTTGGAGAAATGGAGCGCGACTGTATCTTATCTCACGGTGCCGCTTGTTTCCTAAAAGAAACTTTGCAAGATCGCTCTGACAATTATAGAATGCACGTTTGTAAGTTATGTGGTTTAGTATGTATGATTAATAAAGAACGGGAGATCGCTTATTGTAAAAATTGTAAAAATAAAAATTTCAGTTATATGGAAACACGTGTCCCATACGCCTTTAAATTATTTGTGCAAGAATTAGAAACTATGGGTGTGGCACCGAGACTTCAAAGTTAAATAAAATAATTTTGTATGTATTATATATTAGATGCTTTTTCAGTTGTTAGGCGAATTTGTACATTTTTTTATTGCGATGGTTTATTTTTTTAAAGAAAAATTAGGTGAAAGTTCATACCAAATTTTAGGCGGTTTATATTTATTCCTATTTACTATAGGTATGCTGCAATTTTCCTGGAGAGAAAGTTCTGGCGACGAGGACGAATAAAGAATTCAGTATATAATAATGTATATTATATAGTGATTTTATATAGTTTTAATGTTCAATTATAAGTTTTACAACTAAATGAGATTGATATGGGTCTTCCGTGGGATGGCTTATTCCCTTATATTTATTTGAGTTATTCTTAATAGTTATACATAATATATTTAAGATTTTTTATTGGTTCGTCTATTATTTTTATTTCTTTTTACCACAGACCATTTAACGGAACCTATATCATCTTCTTTGGTAACTGGCAGTTTAGTCAGGCGGGGCAACCCTGGGGGGTTATCTATACGATTGAGACCATTAAGTTTTTCTGATTTCACTATTTTTTTTTCTGTTAATTTTTGTTGATGTGATTCAGTTTGGGGATTTTCTAAACATTCTAAGCGGTTATTTAATTCAGTATTTTGTTGAATAAGTATATTCATCTGACTTGATAAGTTTAAAATACAAGTCTTATAAAAGGCATCATTATTATCTACAGTATTATTTAAAGAGATTATTTTTTCGGTAATTATATTGTTAATTATTGGCAAACTTAGAGACATATATTATAATATACAATAGATATTTAAATGTTTATAAAAACGGAAATTTGATTTTTGGAATTATCAGGAATCATATAATTATATAATGAACGTTTCTGGTAACTATTACGACCCCGCTAAAGAGTTTGTTAGTCCAGAAGTATCAGAAAAGTTTAAATCATTAGGTTTTGAGAGTTACTACGATGTGTTAAAAGAATCAGACCAATTAAAATTATTGGACCTGCATAATTCCCAACCATTAATAACTTTTAAAAAATTAGTAAAGAGAATTAACACTGAGGGTACCATATCTCCCAGTGGTCCAATTATAAACACACCATCTAAAATAAGTGTAGAATTAAAACCACATCAGAAAAGAACGCTATATGAAATGCTGCAAAAAGAGAATAGTAAGTATCGTTATTCGTCTGGTTGGAACGTAAATCTGCTATGTGATAATGTGGGAAGCGGTAAATCTCTATGTATTTTATCACTTATTGCACAACAACCGATGGCATCGTTAAAAGGTGAACTATATTATTCGGGTATTAGGTCTGGTAGTACTGGAACTCAGTGGTTTGGACAGAATTATGAACTGCAGTCCACGGTAGGTTTTTCTGAAAATGCTATTGAACTCGAAAGTAATCTGATTGTTGTCCCTCATAATATATTTCTACAATGGAAAGAATATATTACTCGGTACACTAAAATTAAAACGTTCTTTATCAAGGGAAAGAAGGACTATACAAAATTTTGCGAATCTAAAGAAAGTGTAATTAAATATTGCAAGGAGAATGATATAATCCTGATAAAATCAACTATGTATAAAAAATTTTACAACATGTTAAATATAGCCCTTCTCGGAATAGATAACGATTATACAGTAGCCACGACCTCGTTAAAACAAGTATCTAATATGAGTAATGTTAGTGACCCTACTATTCAACTGAGATATAAAATGCGCCAGATAAAAGCGGATATGTATTCCAATTATACCGATTTCCATAAAGTATTAGGTAGCACAAATACCAATGACGAAAAACAGGAAGTTAGGACGAAATTTAAAAAACTTATTTCTGAATTAACAAATATAGTAGATGATTATGATTGGAATGAGTTAGGCAAAGACATTCATAAGAAAATTACCCCCTATCAAAATAGGGTTCAACTTTACTATTTTCAACGGGTTATTGTTGACGAGGTTGATTCTATTAAAATCCCGGCGTTTCCATATATATACTCTAAACAAATATGGTATATATCATCGTCTATTAATAATATTATTTATCCATATGGAAATAAACAATACCAACATGCCTCCGGGACATATAAAACTATTTCTTCAGGAATACCTGGAACGGGTTTCTTGAAAGAAATTCTGGCAACTATGTTTAGAAGCGCGAGTTGGAGTCACAAAATTAGGTTGGATACCTTTAGAGGGTTGTTTTGTATAGTCCGAAATAATAATAGTTTTATTCAACATTCGATTCATATTCCAGCGCCTATTATTAATATGATAGAGTGTTATACACCGCCGCATTTACACGCGCTTAAAAATGCAATTGATACGGATGCACTAAAGGCCTTTAATGCTGGCGATACTAAAAAGGCCATCGAAATTCTCGGATGCAAGGGTGGAACAGAAGAGGACTTAATTAATCAGATTACCGAAAAATTAGAAACCAAACAAAAGGATTTAGAAAAAAAAATTACAATAAAGGCCCAAGAAAACGCCGAGGCCACTGTAAAAATTACAAATCTTAAACAACATTTGGAAAACCCTGATTGTGATGCATTTGCTATCAGTTTATTTGATGCTGAGTTAGAAACAACTAAAAAGACTATTAAAAACAATAGAGTTATTATTAAATCATCCAAAGAGCAAATAAGTTCACTTAAATCGAAAATTAATGGTATTAAAGAACGTCTGGCGGATGTAGAGTCTAAAAAGTGTCCTATTTGTTATTCTCCATTTGTAGAACCATCCATTACACCTTGCTGCAACAACATATTCTGCTTAGAATGTATTACTATGTCAATATCTTCCTCTGTGAAGAAAGAATGCCCACTTTGCAGAACTAAAATAGCCCTCAAAGATGTAAATTTAATAATCAATAATCCTGGTGAACCCACCTCGCCTGAAAAGGTCCCAAAATTGTTAAGTAAAACTAAAAACTTATTGAAACTTATTAAGGAAAAACCTGAAAAACGTATTATGATATTTTCAGAATACGAGTCCACCCTCAGACAAATACGCGATGAATTAGATGAAATAGACATTAAATATAGCGGTATTAAAGGTGCTGGCAGTACTGTCCAAAATATTATAAACAAGTTTAAAGATAGACAGTTTAACGTATTACTCCTAAATGCCAAATATTTTGGAGCGGGTTTGAATTTACAATTCACCGATGAAATTATTATCTATCACAGAATGAGTAAAGATTTGGAAACACAAGTAATTGGAAGGGCGCAGCGTCTAGGAAGGAGCGATCCTCTTAAAATTAATTATCTGTGCTATGACAACGAATATCAATAAATATAGTGGTTTATAAATTAATAAAAAATGTTATATTTTTTTTTACGATAATATAGTTATTACTTACGGTTTCTATATACTCTCTGAATAATTTGGAGGGCCACCGTTCGTAATTTTTTATCGAAACGTTCGGCACGTCTTTTTTTCATTTCGGTGACGCACTGCATCTGCTCTTGAAAACTATTTATCAATTCTGTTTCCTGATTAGTCCAAGTATTAATCGCTTTTCCCAATTTTGCTGTTGTGTCTGCAGAAGGATCCATAGTATAAATGTCATCAGTAACAATAAAATCATAATCGAAAGAACTGAGGGTGAGAGCACCGCCTGGCAGAACATTAAATGCCATAACTTCTTGATTAATGCTAACTAACAACGATGGACCAATAATCAAATTTATAGATTGCTACGGCGAAGTATAGAATATCACATGTCAGTATTATTTCTATAAAAGGGTACGTTGATAAATTTGATTAATGGCAAGTGTCTATAGATTGATAATAATAATATCATAATTAATCGACATCCGCCCATCCCTCATTGTCATGAATTTCGCAAAAAAAATGGGTTTGACTACTTTGGTTCGAGTGACACAGTTTAATGTTAAACATTATGTGGGGTTCGAATGTATTTACAATCACGGACGAGGTCGTAACAAGAGTCGGCATATCGCCACCATTACCAAAACAAGCAAATCCGGAAAATCGATTTCTATCGATGACCCTAATTGGCCGTCACTGCAAACTGTTTCAAGGGAAATTTATATTATAGTGTGATAAACAGTAATGAGTCGGTTAAACAAAAAAAAAAACTACTATTCCCCTTTATAGATTATCATAATATTATTTTTTTAATTTGATTATTAGCAATTACAGTGAAAAGGGCAAACATTGCATATCATAACTCTATATTATTCTTTCTCTTCCAAACAAAGTTTATAACTTCCATAAAATCTATAGAAATTTTATGGTTTTCAATAATTTGATAATTTTATTTATTTAATTCAATAATCAGTCTTTCTGTTCTAAAAACCTATTAGAAATCCAATCATGGTACAAGACAAAAATAAATTAATTATAGAAAATACTTTACGTGTGGCATCTGACATTATGAGTATAAAAGGTTTTACGTTACGGGATTATCAAGTGGATGGAGTGAATTGGATGATTAGTCGAGAAGTCAATCAATCTCACGCCGGCGGGATTTTGGCGGACGACCCTGGTCTGGGGAAGACCATTCAAACCGCAGCTTTAATGGTGGGAATTCCAAAGAAAACATTGATTATTGTACCTACTGCTGTTCTAAGTCAATGGTATGATATTATGTCTAATATATTTGGCGAGGATGTCATTTATTTACATTATGGACAAGAAAAAAGGAAAACTTCACATGAAATTCTTTCCGCAAACTTTGACATTTGTATCACTTCTCATGGGTGCGCGGTATCTAGAAAAAAGCAGACATATGAAACCATTCTCCATATTCCCAATTTTTGGGAGAGGATTGTTATTGACGAAGGTCACGTTATCCGGAATAAAAATACTAAAATGCATAAGACCGCTATGAATTACAGTAGGATAGGTGGTGCTAAATGGATATTATCCGGTACACCTGTCCAAAACCGCACTGCAGACATTGTTAATATAATTCAATACATTGGAGTACCTTTATCCCGGATTAAAACGAATTTGGATTCGTGTATTGAAAAATATCTGCTTCGTCGTACTAAAAAAGTTTTAATGGATGAGGTGTTTAGAGAGGTCGATTTTAAGACGCACGTAATTCCTTTCAAAACTCGCGAGGAACAAAATGTATATAATCAAATAGAAACCTTTTCTTTGAATGAATTAGTGGATTTAAAATATTCAGGAACTTCGGGTCTAAAATATGAAATGTTTAGACTAGAAGTTATTATCAGACTTAGACAAGCATCGTGTCACCCGCAAATTGCTATAGATTCTATGAATAGTAAATATGAAGCTGCTGGGGTCGCCGACTTCACAAGTATTTCTACAAAAATAACTGCTCTTGTACAAGATGTTGTGGCGGCTGACGGATTGTCATTGATTTTCTGCCATTTTATGGGTGAGATGCTTCGGATTCAAGAGCGGTTGAGATTGAATGGTTTTACTTCCAAACTATATAACGGTTCAATGTCACGAGCTAAAAGAGACGCAATTCTTGAAGGTTTTAAAACCGGCGCACATACCTCTAAAGTTCTAATCGTGCAAATTATGGCGGGGGGGGTAGGATTAAATTTGCAAGAATTTTCAAATGTGTTTATCGCATCGCCTGATTGGAATCCGACGAATGAAATTCAGGCAATTTCCAGAGCGCATCGTTATGGTCAGACTAAAATAGTTACTGTTCATAAATACATTCTTACATATAATATGGAATTTATAGATACTTTTGATGAAATTGACGAAGATGCTGATACGATTGATGAGCGTATTTTAAAAAAACAAATAAGTAAGCGCGAATTAATGGTTCGTTTGTTAAAAGATGATACACTTAAATTTAATGAAAATATAGAATTATCTAAATGTGTAGAATTGGGGTTGGATTCTATTGTAAGTCCATACGGGTTATAAATATAAAAAATTTGATTTTATCAAAATGCATTAACTTTTTTATTACCAAACAAAACCAGTATGACAACTAAAGAAGTAAGAGAAATCGAGGTAGATATTCCGATAGACCGGATTAATGATTTAGATTTTCTACAAGAAGCCTTTTTAAACGTTAGTTTCAAACTCTTAAAAGAACTTGCCGCACAAAGCGATAAAACTTTTGTAGAATTGATTAATGAATTTATCCCCGACGAATCCTGTATTACTGATGACTTTCTGAGTGAATGGGGATTGTCAAAAGAGGGCATTAATCTTAAAACTAAGAAAACTAAAATTAGAAAAAAGAAGACTAAAGCGGTTGAGACAGAGGAGACTAATATAGTTAACGATCCCAAGGAAGATATTGAACAACCAGTCAAGTCTAAAACCAAAAAGGTACAGAAGACTAAAACCAAAAAGGTATCAACGACAAAAAAGGTATCTAAAATTAAAACCAAAAAGGTGGCGACGACATCAACAGTTTCAAATACAGAAACGTCTACTAATTCCCAGGAAAGTACCCCACCCGAACAAATTCCAGAAAATACAGATGGAGAAGTCAAAGTTAATACCGAAACAGAAGCGCCTGTGGAAGCGCCTGTGGAAGCGCCTGTGGAAGCGCCTGTGGAAACAACTGCGAGTAAACCAAAGTCAATTAAAAAACTCCGTAAAAAGAAGAAAATAAAAATTACTAAAAATAAAAAGAAGTAGGAGACTGGGTGCTTTTAACCGATAATTTTTTATATTTAGTTAAAGAAAAATAGATAGATATATCAATAATGAACGAACTATTAATCGCCTCTGAATTTAATGTATTAGACAAACTTTTATTCCACACAGATCTCATGCGAGAGTACACTCATAATAAAGATATAGAAGATACTATAGACAGGATTGTGAATGAAATAGTTCAAGTAAAAGATAAAGTCAGAATTAAAAATTATTTGACTAAATTAATAATTGTCCCTTTCCAAAAAAGGGATGTCCATTCTAAATATGGTGATGGTGAACGAAAAGTTAGTTATTGGGCGTTTATTAAAATGCATTCTATTTTACCAAAAACAATGGAATATATGTTGGGTTATTTTCCAAGTATAGGCTATTGGGGTGACTTGAACGCTTTATATAAAATTGTTTTTTCAAGTAATTATCATTATAGGGATCGTTTATTAAATAAAATTATAGATATGTGGGTTTTTAATCTTCGAATTGAAGAAAATAATCTTAATAATAATCTCCCTTCTTTTAGTTTATTATGCAAGTGGATTCCTAAACAAAAAAGTTCTTTAGACAAAGAAACAAAGGTCGTAAATAAAATCGTAAAAGCGTATTATCCGTGGGTATATAAAAAAAATAAATTCAGTGCGTTAAAGAAATTTCGTCATTTGGTTTCGAAAATTAATCGACTGATACATACTACAGAAGTTTATATGTGTGAAAAAAATTTCTCCGCGATTAATTACAATAATGTACCGGTAAAATGCTTGCGTAAAAACAAACGTGCTTGGTTAGATGAAACAGTTAAAGGAAAAAGGAAAAATTTATTGCTTTTAGATAGAACTATTGGTCGACATAACTATTTGGATTATTTAGAGAGCAGTAGTTCTAAAAATATTTATTTAAAAGTAACCCCAAAAGAGGAGTATAACTATTCGGATTTAAGTCTATTATGCAAACTTGATAATAAATATTTCAATAAATATAAGTGTCTGATTGAACAAGTTGGTGAAATAGACTGTTTAGTTAGTTTGATTGCATTTAATAAATAACATTATTATAGGAATTATTTTATTATTCTATAATAATGATACAATCTCTTCAAACTGGCGGTGCTCTATTTTTTATGTTTAAAAATGCAGAAGAAACACCTGGCGGAGAAGCGCTTTTTGATATTTTAAAACATCGAAATCCACGCTCTTTTTCACGTGATACACAAAGTATTTTAGAATTAATAACTATTCAGGAAGGAGAAGTAAATCCTGTAGGAAGTCAGCGATATACGGTTGCCAGATATCCAGGGGATATTGATTTAATGGAACCAATTGAAGTTTGCTGTTCATTGTCATCAGCAACTAATAAGATTGCGAAAGGCATTAGTAAAATAGCGAAGGGTATTAAGAGTACCCCTACTTGTTATTTAGGAGATTTCAAAGCAGGAATTGATTTTAGATATATTGACTTACAAAAATATTTAGGTGATATTGATGAATCGGGCGAAGTTAAAGGTTATAAATATGATTCGTTAAAGAAGACGCTTGTAAAACTAAGAACTAAACGACTTTTAACGAATGCGGATTTTAAAGAAATTAATGATTTAGCGCGTAAAAAAATATCGATTTCTAAATGGACTATATTGTATAAATTTTGCAGAAAATTTTGGATTATTAGGTGGGATTTAGACGAATTAATTGCTGGGCAGAAAAGCCTGGGTATAAAAATAGCTAAAAAAAAAAATATAACCCTGAAAGAGGCGCTCTCACATAAAACATTATGCAAATTAGATTTATGGGCGCCTGTAAATGGAAGATTTATTGAAATTACTAATTTTTTTATAACAAGTTATATGGATAAAAAGGGTAATTCGTTCCCAATATCTCCTCCATTAGGACGTTACAAAGAACGGATGATTACAGATATTAAACATTATGGAGATAATGGTCTGGACAGTTATAATCCCCTTAAAATGGCTAAACGAATGTGGGCCTTAGCGGTCAGTATTGGCGACCAAAACACATTACGTTTAATATATCCCTTATTTCATCACGGTGCGTCCATATTGTATCAAATCAACGCTGAAATTGAAACTATAATCGAAATGCTGGGTGATACAAAAATTAGTAGTGAAATTATTCGCGATGGGTCATTAGAGATTGTAATAAAACAAATTGAGGGGTTTAAACATCGAATAAGTATTATATTCGATATGGAAATATATGAGGATTTAATTTTCTCTATTATAGATGATATTGTAAGATCGGACACGAATTATCATTTTATTATTCAAAAATTAAATCATTTATCCTCGATATTATCAGACGCTTTTAAGGCGGCCGCGGAGGATTATTTGAGAAATGTTAAATTATTGAATCCTAATTATTATGACTATTTATTGAAATAATCCACGATGGTTCTTTAGAAATAATTTTAAAACAAATAGAAGGTTTTAAATATCGCATAAGTGTAATATTTGATATGAATTTATATGAAGAATTAATTTTTTCAATTGTGGATGAT
>Ga0115001_10000545_pt1 | contig 27926 bp, 10 predicted proteins | sample ArcticOcean_MG_C_12_FD_89869 | JGI IMG/M metagenome (GOLD analysis project Ga0115001, IMG submission 89869) | Marine microbial communities from western Arctic Ocean - ArcticOcean_MG_CB8_130 | ecosystem: Environmental > Aquatic > Marine > Oceanic | place: Arctic Ocean: Canada Basin | collected... | reverse complement strand
TATTCGTCAATAGTTATTGCACTAAAGTTTTGTATTATACCTTCAAATATTGCATACTTTACTACTGCATCAGTTTTAGGTGGTTCAGCAAACCTAATTACAATTCTATTTTCAGCTGCATACGTAGCATTACTTTTTGTAAGTACATGTTCTATTTGTTTACCGTCTATAGTTACAAGACTGCTTAAATTATCAGTATAGGTAATGTTAGTTAAGAAATCTGCACTACTGCCATCAGCAGTAAATTCATCTAAGTCTAAAATATTAGTTCCACTATAATCTAATGTAAGTAGATTTATGTTAGTTCCAAGTGCAGGTGCTGTAGTAAATTTAACTTTATTTGTTGTGTAGTCTAAAGTATATGCTGTTTGAATAACATTATCAACTTTTACAAAAAGGAAGTTTTCTACTATTGGTGCTGTGCCTATATCAAAATCGGTAGTTGTACCATCGCCTACATAATTACGTGCATGAATTTGACTAGAACCGCCTGTTGGTCTTTCGTATACTTTTATGTCAACAGTGTCAAATACTCTTCCCGGTAATTGCTCATCTGGGCCGCCGCTATTTGCAGAAGTTGCAAAACCATCTCCGTCAATGTTAATTTCTTCTGCAAGTATACCTTGGGCAGTTGTGTAATCTAATTGTCCACCTTCTATAACAGTGTCATAGCTACCTGGTATAGGAAGGAAACTACCATCGCTAGTACTCTTACGTATAACTATAACATCATTTGCTTCATTAGATATACCTAATTCGTCTAACTCAATTAATGTTTGTACTCCGTCACCTGTTATACTTCTCATTACGGCGTTTGGATTTGTAAACTGCGAACTATCATTTACCCAGTCTGGGTCATCTAATCTTACACCATTTTTGTATAAGTTATATACAACTCCGCTTTCTAAAGGCGTAGCCAATGTAACACTAATTGTACTACCATCTAGGGTAAAGGTCTCATCTTCAAATGTAGTATCATATGTATCATACTCACTAGTAAACCAAGGAGCTGTATCCCAACCAGTTGGTCCTCCAAAATCAAAACTCTTAACCTGCACTCCGCCGTAATCAACGCCGTCCATAAGTTGACCAAGGTCTTTAGCAAATTGTCCTGTTACTGGATTGTATGCAATATTAATTCTATCTTGGGCGGTTAACAGGCTAATTGCTTTTTTGTAACTTACACTCATAACTGTGTTTACAGGTACTGGCTGTGCTAACACAATCTGTCCATGAAATCTAGTATAACTTTTTGTTTTACTATCTTTTATATTGCTATATGTATATTCACTTCTTAACAATTCGATATTATTTACTGTTACAATGACATTACTATTTTTAAGATCCATTGGCCAAGTAAGTTCGTATGTGTACTTTGAACCCGATCCTGTATACGTTTCTACTTCATCTATTGATGTTATAAAGTTTTCACCACTTATTCTATCAAATTTTACAACATTTTTTATACCTCTAGTCAAACCGTCACCAAGTATTGGACTTATTTTTGCAGGTTTGCCTGTAAGTGACACGCTACCTGTAAGTGAAAGTACTGGTGCTGTAATATAACCGCTACCTGTGTTAGTAACTTCTACGCTTGTCACTGTTCCGTTAGCACCTAACTTTGCTATAGCACTTGCTCCTGTGCCACCGCCGCCGGTAAGTCTTATTGTAGGTGCTTGACTGTAACCAGAGCCGCCGTCTGCAACTTGTACTTCAACAACTTTGTAACCTACGTTATCTGTCCAGTTCTTATACGGATAAGTTTTTAACTTATCGTCTACACCTATTAGATTGTTTCCTACTACTTTTACATTTTGAGGTTCAATATTTTTAGTAATATCATTATAAGATGGTTGCAAGTCAAAGTCTGTAAGTCTGCTTTGGCTGTTTTCTGTCTTTTCGTAAGCACTTAAATACTCACGTAACTTTGTTTTGAAAGGCTTAACTTCTTCAAGATACTTTTCATAACTAGGCAAACTATCATTATTAAATGTTATGTCTTCACGAAGCTGACCTACATTATGTTTTGCTTTTACAAAGCTAGTTTTGAATGCCCAGTCAACATTAGATTGTTCACTAAACACATAACGTAAACTTGCAAAAAACAATTTGTTATATTCAATAGTAAGTGCTTCAGTATATAAGTCATTTTTTATAAAATCTAATACTGCTCTAATTTCTGTACTAGGCACACTATCAAAGAACTGTGAATCAAAACTTATTATGTCAAATCCAACTGCACTTTCTCTAGTATCATACAAAGTATTTTTAAAATTAATTGTGCCGTTTTGTCTACCAATAGTTTCATAATTTACAGTGTAATCAACATCTGATTGTGCTGCAATTTTTCTAAGTAACAACCAACCGCCTGTTCCTACATTATTAATTTTGATAATGTCGCCTATATCGTCATTAATACCTTGTAGCTGATAAGCACCATCTAAAACAAAATTTACTTCAGTAAATTGTGTGTATCCTGTTTGATACCAATCTATGTAATCCCAAAACAATGCAACATCGTATGCTTGACTTGCTATTCTTTGCCAAAGTCTTGAAGTACTATCTCTTTCGTATAATGCCCATTTTCCTAAAATAGTTTCGTCATTTTTTACTAACGCTGTGTATTTTCTAATTGTAATAATGTCATTTGCTACGTAACCTTTTCCGCCATTAAGAACTGTAACATTTGTAATTACACCTAGATTGTTTATTGTAAATTCTAATTCTGCTCCCGTACCTGTGCCTGAAATACTATATGTAGGTGCAACTAGATATCCACGTCCTGGATTAATAACATCAACTCTAATTATACTGCCGTCTGTTATAACCAATGTCAAAGTTGCTTGTGTAGCTTTTGCAACTCCTATAAATGCAAGGTCAGCTACAGTATCTACTGATGTGTCAAATTGTCTACTAACTGCACTAGGTTGCGGATCTGATGCTTTTATTCTTGTTAGGTCTTTGTCGTCAATAATTAAGTTTTCTTTTAAGACTCCGTTAACTCTTTCTATAACTTGCTTTAGTGCTTCTGCGTTGTTAATAAACCAACTTTGTCTAGGTGTGTTTAGTATACCATACTTTTCTTTTGGACTTAATCCCGGAGCGGGTACCTGTTTACCTTGTTGGTCATATCCTACTAAGCTATCAATCCACTTACGCTCAATATCTCTGTTAGGAATACTTGTTGATAATCCGTCAGTAACAATTTGATACTGGTTGTGTATATTAATGTTCTGGTTATCAATTGTCCAATATTGTATACTAACTGCAATATCTTTGTTTTCTAGTAAGCTATCACAGTTATATATTGTAAAACTATCAGGCGAAATAAGAGCTGCAAATTTATATCCCTGTCCTTTTGGATCTCTAATTAAACTTGCTACATCAAATGCACTTAATGTCCTAAATTCAACATCAGGTGTAGTACGTTTATCTTTTACCCAGAAATAATACTTTGTGGTTAAACTACCACTAATGCTATCATATGTTTGTCTTGATGAATATACAGTATCGCCATAAAGGCTAGTACCGTCTATGCCCTGGTCTTGTGCTTCTTCTGTGTTACTTAGGCTATTCCATTTGCTAGGTAATACACTAGATTCTACCCATTCGTAAACATCAATTGTGTTGCCTTGAAATAAAGTGCTCCAGTTGTTTGCAGAAAATATTACATCTGATTGATATGCATTCAAATATTTTGCATTTGTTAAATTCCACCAAAGCTCACCAACTTGTTCTGGTCCCCAACTTGCTGTTGGCATAACAGTTACATTAGATCCACCAAGTGTGTAATATGCAGGATCATAATAAGTTTTATAAGTTAAGTTTTGTTCAGCTGGGCCTGCAACTTTTCCTTGTACAGGATCAATATAATCTAAGTATGTAATTAATTGGTTAGATTTAATATTATATAAAATTGCACGTTTAATTTTGTTGATATCAACAGTGTCTTTAGGCAACCTCAAGTTTTCCCAAACATTTTTTCCGTCTGGTATTCTAAAGTCAATAACACTACCTGTATATACTGCATTTACACTTGTGTCTGGTAACCCAATATATACATGATTGCCTTTTAACTTAAAGTTATCACCAAAATTGTTTACACTACTAGTACTATCACTTTGACTTGATTGGTATTGTAATTGTTGTGCATACAACAGTCCGTCATTAATAACTTCGTATACAAACACAGAACCTTGTTGTTCGTAGTATTTTTTGTACGTAGTAAATTCGTTGTCAAAGGTAGTTGCGTTTGGATTTTCTTGGCTTGTTTGGTCTAACACATAGCCTGCATCTGTTTTAGAAAACTTATCAAATGTTGTGTTTGTCCAATTGTCGCCATTTTTACTGTTAACAATTAATCTACTGCCATCGAAATCAATCTTACTACCAAAAAACTGTGAAGTTTTATTGCTAGGACTCATTAGTGTTTGTAGATATACAAACGTACCATTTACTTGTTTGTATACATAAACTTTACCCTGGTTGTTTTTATTTGTATCGTCTGATGGTGTTGATACTGCAATTAATTTGCCGTCGTTACTTATTGCTATACTATCACCGAATGATTCTGTCCCGCTAGGTGCATCAATCTGTTGCGAACGCTGATATTGTCCGTTAAGTATTCTATAAACTACAACTAAATTAGGTTTATTATTTCCATATTTTGCATTTACAATTAATATTTCGCCATCAGGTGTAAGATCAAAACTATTTGCAAAATCGTAAAGAGATCCTTGATCTAAAACTGTGCTTATATCGTTACTGCTGTCTGATACTATTGCTATTCCAGTATCGTTAGGAACATATCCTACATAGTCTATTAAATCGTCTGTGCTATCCCATTCTAACGTATTAAATGTGCCAGCTGTTATGTTTGTTACAGCATTATAGAGTTTGTTTTCTAAAGTAACTATATCTCCGATAAAGTAATTAGATGATGCACTAAATACACCTTTGAATTTTTTATTTTTTGCGTATTCCCAGTTATACGTAATGCCGCTTTCGACTCCGCTTTTTAAGAAATATATTTTACCAGCATCTGAAACTGTACTACCTGCTGGAGCACTTACATATCCTCTGTAAACATTGTTAGCATTTTTTGAAATCTCTACCTTTGTTCCTAGATAATTGTTGTCTTGTCTTTCAGGTCCAACATAACTGCCTAAACTAATGTAGTTTCCGGCATTGTTTTGTTGATACACATAATATATGCCTTCATTTGTAAATGGTGTTCCAACACTGCCGCCTGATGCCGTAGGAACTTTGTATACTTCGGTCCAATCAAGGTTATCTGAACTAGGAGTATTTGCTCCTCTTGCAACACCATTAATTGTAGTTTGTTTGTAAATCCAGTACTCAAAATTACTGCTTGGTGTTAGGTTAGCAAAATCGCCTGTTAATGCATCTGCAACTTCAGTAGCTCCTAATTGAGAAACTGTTCTAAAGTCGCCTGCTGGAGGAGTTATATTTGCACCTGTATCTACAACAAACAATTTGCCTATGCCAGCTGCAACATTGCCGAGACTTACACGTTGTATTTGTCCCATAACACGCGGAATAGTATATATTCCAACTCTACCATAGTTGTCTGGATTAGGTCCTGGCCCATACGGTAAAAATTCTATTTCTGCATTGTTACCAAATTGATTACCTTTACTCCAATTACCAGATACATTTTTTACAAATATAGTTACTTCATTTAAACTTCTTTGATAAAAAGCAACTTCGGCTGTTGCACTAGTGGATCTATCACGGACTGTTTGTCCAACAATAGGCTCAAAAGGTAAACCGTTTAAACTTTTAGTATTTCTATAAGATATATATCCGTCCCATATATCATCAATAGTATGCTCTTTGTTTACTGCTGAAAAACTTAAACCAATTGTACTAGGATCATCTAATGCATTTATAACTGGTAATACACTTAATTTAACACCTAAATTACCTGTAGCACTAAATGTTATAAAATTTACTGTATCAAATGATCCTGTAATGGTATTAATTTTTACTACTGTACTATTTGTTGTAGCTTCTACTACAACCGCAGTGGCTCCTGTTACTTGTTGAGTAATTATTTCGCCTTTACCTAACGAAACTGCTGTGTCGAAAGTAGTTGTTGTTACTGTATCAGGTAAGTTGTTTAAGTATAATCTAAAATTATCACTTGCACTAGAAGTATCACTTAGTACCTTAGGTACTCTAACAACAAATTTAGAACTAATAACTGGATCTGATGTTCCCAGCGGTCCTGGTGTTCCTGTAAAACTAAGAGTTTGTATGTAACTGTTTATAACACTTTCACTATCTTGTACATTTGTTTTGTAATCTAAACTTTGGTAATAATATCCGTCTAGTGTACTATCAGTAGCAACATCTGTAATTGACACAAAATCTTTATATACTAGGCCTCTTCCTGAATCTGAATTAGTATTACCAACCGCATACGGATTACTTGATTGAATAAACCAATATCCGCCCCATGAACTAGATGTTGTAATTGTTTCATTAGGACCAATACGTTGATATTCACCAACAAAATCATTTCCATCAATAAACAAACTATTTGCTGTTGGAAATAATCCATTAACAGCATTAACATATATTGTTAATTGAGCGGATTCATTGTGCGTGTAAACTACTGTACCAATTGCTCCTTGTGTAGTAACCTTATCTCCAATAGCAGGAATATTATTAGATGCATCAACATAAAGTATTGCATCTATTTTTTTAGTAATAGTATGTTCAGACTCTAGATATGATTTTGAGATATATGGTACAGTTCCATCAAATGGTGATCTGTCTACAAGATTAAGTTGGGTTTGGTTAGCGTTTGCTAAACTATTCCATCTTAAATATATTTGATCTCCAACACCCGATCCGTCAAACATAGATTTAGGAGCTCTGAGTAAGAAGTGATCAGTTGTAATATTTTTGAAAGGATAGTCACCTGTAAGTATTACTGGTATTTCTTCAGCGGTTTGTGAATAATTATTAAGTGCGTAGTTTATTTGTGCAACACTATCAAAACTGCTAAATGTAATATTTGACACAGCACCTAAAATAGCTTCGTCAGCTTGCCATAAACTATTATTTAAACGTACTATGTCGCCTGCTGCATAGTTTGTAGTTGTGTTAAAACCATTTTTAAAATTAGTTTTTACATTAGATGCATACGGAGCTCCAACAATAATATATTTTGCATCTTCGCTCATCGATACACTATAACCAAACTTTTGTCCAGCACTAGCAATATTTTCATCAGGTTCTAAAACTTGATACAATGTATAATTTAAAGAATTGCTTGCTCTATTGTATATATAAACCTGTCCGTCACCTTTGTTTGGTGCTCCTACAGCAAGTTTGACGTTTCTACTATCAACTGCAATAGCAGTACCAAAGTTGTTTTCAGTTCCAGTTTCAGTATTTGATAATTCTTGTTGAACAGAAAATTTGTTTTTGTTTTGTAATACTCGCCATTTACCGTTGCCGTCATTGTCAATCCATAACTTTTCGTCAGTAGCAATTTCTTGTTCAGCAAGTGTGTTTGCCGCTGTAAGATTAGGTACTCTCACAGGAATAAATGCACTTATTCTACCTTCACATTCATCAACTGTATTAATTGTACTTGTAGATTCAAAAACAATCTTGTTTAATGCAACGGATTTAACTTTAAAAAATCCTTCAATAGGAGCAAGTGTTTGCGTTAGTGTTTGAGTACTATCAAATGCACCCGGTGCATATGTTTTTATTAATACATTATATAATCCTAAAATATCGCCAGTATTAATATCTAACGGAGAAGCATTTACAGTAACAGTAAATTCATTTGAACCTGTTTCAACTTTCTCTATCTTGTAGTCTTTTTGTACATGTTGTAAAACAGACCAATCTTCTTTTAGATTTCCTACCCATACATAGTCTTGATTGTCAATGTCACTAAATGATTTAGTTAAGATATCATTGTAAGTGCCAACTACTGTATTAACATCCTCTGGATTTACATAGCCAGAATCTTTAGTATAGCCTTTTGAAATATATTTTGCAGGAAAAGGAGAGTGATCATAGTCCTTGCTTTTCAAGTAAGTTTCGTAGTCTTTTATTCTATATACTAAATCAGTTTCTAGTCCAGTACCTGTATTAGTAAGTAAAATAGGCTGAGGATCACTTCTAAATTGTTTTTCATCTAGTAAATATTCAACTTCTTCAAAACCTTCTGATGCTCCATACTGTCCGTCTTTTACTGCCCATTCTTCAAAGAAGTCTAAACTTTCTTGATCAGCACTTGCTAAAGCATCAAATAGTTTTGTTAAAGAATTTTTAGATCCTTTATCTAATATAAACCCTTGATAAAACTTATACTGGCTTACATCATCATTTATTATGTTTTCTAAATAAGTACGTTTTTGATACCCAATCAAATGCTGTGCTAAACGTTGTTGCTCAGTATCAAAGTTGTCGCTATCTAAGTCATAGAAATCACTAAACTGATTTATTTTATAATCAAAGTTTGTTAACAATCCTGGCGTAGGTTTTTTATCTAATCTATTCCAGTTTGCTGCTTCAAAAAGTAATGTTCCAGAAATTTTCTTATCTGCACTATAATAAAATTCTTTATGTTTTACAAGGTCGCCAATAGTATAATCTTTCCAGGCTTCCCATTCAACTGCAATAGCGTTATCAAATATAAATCCTGGAATATTTAAACTACCATTCCAGTTATCTGTTCTATATCCTAAAACTTTAATTCTTTCTTGTCTATAACCCGGAGCAGGATCATAGATTACATCATTAAATACTGTCTTGTTATCAATAAGCAATACATGTTCTTTTTGAACTAGCGGGAATCTTACTGCAAAAATACCATCTGCAGAATTTACAACACGGACTGTACATTCATTTTCTATACCTTTTGATATACGAATAAACTTGTTGTCTAATTTTTTTCCGTCGCCTTTTAGAATACTGTAACCAAAAAATGTATCGTATATATTATCTACAATACTATAGTCAGTTATTAGTTTTAATTTTTGTGCTCCAGGACTTAGTGTAATGACAGTACCTGCTGCCCAATTTTGTGTAGTCCAAAACATAAACTGTTTAGAAGTTGTTGCCCAGTTTGCAACTTCATTTGAATCTGGTAATAGTTCGTCAAATACAAATCCAAGATCATTTAAATATTTTCCATAGCCGTATAAAAAATCTACTACATCTTGTAATGTAGAAAGTTTATCACCATAATTTAATACACTAGTTGTGAATTCAAACACACGCGGCATAGTTGCTATTGCACCACCAACTAACGGTACTTCGGGAATACTAACAAAATTACTTGAATCAAAATTTGCTGAGCTAGTATGTGTTTTTATTACTCTATAAAATGCGTCTGATGCTTTAACAATCTGTCCTACAGTATAGATTTTTTCGCTATCAAAAGTTACATATGATTCTGATATTCCACCTACATTGATTACCGGATCGTTTGCTTGTGCAATTCTTTTGTAATATTTAAAGCTAGGTTCAAAATTATCATAACCTGTAATTACATACCCACCTGCTTGTTTTTCAGCAATGACTCCGCTATAACTTATTGTCTTTATAGGACTGCTTGTGTTTAAAATTAGATCATAATTTTCATTAGGTACAAAAACATTACCTTCGTTAGTTGGAGATCTTGAATCTAATATTAATCTAAATTTCTTCTTGTCTGAATACCCAGCAATTTTACTACCAATTTGATTGCGTATGTTTACTAAATTTTTCTTGTATGAAATATACGACTCTATTGTGTTGCTTGTCATGTAGTTAGCTACATAGTTTACAAGACCACTAGTATATATTTGTGTTGTATCTTCTATAGTATTAGGAAATACAATGTTATCTAATTTGATAGGTATATGAGAATCACCGTATATAATTTGTCCTGCTAAATTTCTTGTTTGTCTAGATCTATCAAATCCAACTGAAAATATATTGTTAGGTTGATTTTGTACCCAAGCAGTAATTAAACTAAATGGATATTCAGAACTTCTCCTCCAAGCTGACTCAACCGGGCCTCCGTCTCCAAATGTCCAATTATTTGTAATAGTAGATGAATCAAAATTATTAATTAATCCTGCTGCGTTTGGATCAAGGAGATTTCCTGAATCATCTACGGGTATATTTTGTTGTAGATTAGGCCTAATATAATTTTTATTAACAACTATATTCTTTTTAGGTTCTCTAATAATACCTTTTTCTAAATCTTGCCATAATACTTTATTATTACGTGTGTATGGAGCTGGTCCGTATTGTGTTTCCCACCAAGTAGGTTTAATACTAAATCCTAACATTTCCCAAGGATTAGTATGCGGTCGGTCAGTGTCAAATGCATACATAAACGCTTGACGCCAATGCCCTGGCATATTCTCTGGTACATTATTATATATTGCACTTGAATAATTAAATGTAAATGCATTATTTCTATCAAAATAACTGTTATTAACATAATCTCCGTCTACTAACTGATTCCACTGAACAAAATCTGCTGTCATTGAATAGTTAAGTTCTTGTCTAGTAAATGTTGTTTTTCTATTTAGGCCTGGTACAAATTTATGAATATCTAAAAGGGTAACATCGTAACTTATTTTAATATTGTTATAAATTCTTAATTCTAATTCAAGTAATAACTTATCTCGAAAATCATTAAATCCAACAAACTTACTTCCGTCGTGTCCTTCAATAACTGTCACTGGAACAATTGGAGTATTGTCAGTATAAATTTTTGGTTCAAAAGCAGGATACAACCCTAACTTTGTAGGTGTTGGAGGCATAAAACTAGCATTAGTACTATCATATTCGTAAACATCAATTACATCATTAACTAATTTAGTAGCAGTAATGTCAACAAAACCTTCAGAATTAAAAATATAATCTTTACTATGAGTAAGTTGAGTACCATTTAAATAAACCTGAACAGCTTTTCTACTTAAAGTTGACATCGAAAACGGTGTACTTAAAGCAAAATATCTTTCACTTGTATCTAAAACAGTATGCGAAGTTTTTATTGATCCGCCTTGCGGCACCATATCACTAAAATAAAACGGCATACTAGACGCTTTATCCTTATTCATTTCTTTAAGAATTTGGTCTACATGTTCTTTTACCGGTCCTTCAAATCCTAGAGTATTAGCTGTGGATAAAAACTGTCTTTTATATTTTCCGTACTCTCTTCTAGAATGTCTAATAGATTGTACTATGTTAGCACCCTTGTCAACTAAATGATAGGTTGATAAATTTATAGGACCGCTGTGTTTTAAAAACTTTTTGCCGTATAAAGTTATATTTCCCATATCTCTTAAATTACTCGGACCTGGAAATATTCCTACAAAATTATTTACTTCTTCAACTATAGTAGAAACATGGTCATTAACTTCACCCAATGTAAATTCTGTTACATTTTCATTTAATGGATTTCTCTCTAAGTTTTTAGCAATTTCGTAATAACCATTTGCATTTTTATTATATTTGCTTTTTGTTTTTAAAACAATTACATCGTCAATACTTAGACTATTTGTAAACGTGATGTAAGAAACACCGTTTGCATCTGCATTTACAGTATAATCTGTATTAACAAATTGTAACTTGTTATTTAAATATACTCTTAACCATAAATCATTAATGTAATCTACGTTATCGTAAACATCAATAAAGAAATTGTCAGTTGTGTTGTCGTATATATATTGTCTAATTACTGGTTGGCTACTTAGTTTGCTAGTTTTTAACCATCCATTAACATAACCAAACGTATTAATGTCTGTATATTTTCTTAAAAATCCTGTATCAGATTTTGTTGTATATAATACTGTGCCTATTTGGTATGTAAATTCATCACTTGTTAGATCAAAGTTAAAAGTTATATCACCAGTATTTGTAATATTTCTATAAGATAAAGGAAATCCTAATTCAGTATCATTAATTCCTGTTCCAACTTTATACGAAAATATTTTATTTCCTGAAAAAGTTGTAGAATTAAATTTTGTAGTATCACTAAAAGCGTTTCCGTTTTTATCAAACATGTCAAACAACGGCTGTTGATTAATAGCAGTTTTTTGTTGACTTTGCTTCCAAACTGTCCCGTTATAACTATAAAACTTACCGCCATTAGTAGTTCCAAATTTTACAAAAACATTTTCATTTAATACTGGAGTTGTGTCTGTTTCTTCTACAAGAGATACTTGTGTATTATTCTTAAATTTTATAAAACTAACTTTATATATTTTACCGCTTACTAGTTTATCAGTGTCAGCAGTAAACAAAACACGCATGCCGTTTGTTAAATTAACACCGTCAACATTGTAACCTGCACTACCTTCAATAGTTGAGAATATGTCAGTTGTAAAAGTATCAACTAAGTCAACGTCTATTTTTGATTTTGTACCAAAATTAAATAATTTTAAACCTTCTTGGAATTCAATAATAGGTCGCTTTGCGCGAGAGTCTTCTAAGAGTGTTGAAGGATTGTCACTAAATTTATTACTAGTTTCAATTACTGATTTATGGAACCATCTGTTATATCTACTCCACAAGTTTCCATCTGGACTCGCACGATTAATAACAATGTAATCTTTCTTGCTTGGATATCCAAGTGCATTACTAAATGGATAAAAATCAAATCCTTGGGCATCAAAAGGTACTACTATGTCATCAGTAAAAGTTCCGCTTACAGTTAAGTCTTCTTGTTTAATTATTTGTATGCGATCGCCAACACCTTCTACATACCATTGGCCTGTTTTGTATTTTGCAGGAGTAACTTCGCCTGCAAATTCTACTTTCATTCCATTTGATAGTGCATACCCGTTACTAGTAGTATATGTTTGTTTACCTAAAATTTCTGCTTCAACATCTATTGCTGTGTTTTCTTCAATGTCAAAGATTTGCATATATCCAGATACGTTAGGATCATTTTTTGAAATATAAAATAGCGAATCTGGTGCAGTATCAGGAATAGTAAATTCTATAATTCCTTTTTCAATATAAACTGTTGTAATTGTATTGCCGTCTTTGTCGGATTTGCTTACACCTGTGCTATATATCAACGATGTATTTGTTGCATCTCCAAATTGTACACTAGCTAATGCTTCTGCTTGAGATACAGGATCTACAATAAAGCCACCGGCATCGTATGCTGTACCGTCTTGGTCGTATAACACAACATCAAAAACTCCTGAACTACGAACACCTTCTGTAGTTTCTACAATAACTGCTTCACCCGGTGTGAAACTTTTCTTTGTAGCAAATGCTAATGGGTGGTTAGGAGTATCTATACTAAATCTGTACTTTTGTCCTCTATATAACTTTATAGTTGGATTGTTTGTTAATCCATCAGGAGAAAATACATAAGTTACATTATCAACGTTCTGTCCTAATCCAACTGAATATGTACTTACTATATCTTTTGTTTGACCTGTAATAGTAAGCAAGTCTGGTCCATTGGGTAACCAATAATATTCTCTATAGTTTGCAAGTTTATCCCAATCAACATGCGGATTCCAAGCATAATCTTCTTGAGCATTTAACCTACTATGGTTGACTGTTGAACCGCCTAAGTTACCAACTGTGTTGATGTAATCATTGTAGTCTTTGTAGTATGTAACATTACCTAGATCATCTTTTATAACTGAAGCTGGTTCAAATTGATAGTTTTCTCTATCAGTTGTTACTGCACCTATATAATTATCCTTAGCAGTAAATGCTTTACTAACTTTACGTCCAAGATATCCATTTAACTTTTCGGCAACACCTGGTTGAATAAGTTGGTCTAATGTACTTGATAAGAATTTTTTGTTATGCGGTGTTCTAAAATACCGAGGTAAATGATCTTCACTTTTTCTTCTAATACTGTCGTTACCGCCTGGAAGTGGTGATTCAGATTGATCGTTATCGTAAGACATTAGTAACTACTACCTCCGCTGCTGCTACTGCTACTGCTACTAGTACTGCTTGTAGAAGAGCTTTGAATACCTGTATTTGCTGCTGTGCTGTTTTCAGTGATTGTGCCTGATGCACTTATTTTAGTTGCTGTTATTGCATCTATAATATCTAAATTATCAACTGTTGCTCCACTTATGAACACTTGGTCTACTTCTGATTTTATTTCGTATAGGGAACCAAAATTTTGTGTTGCTTGTGTTGGAACAATTATAAACGTAACAATGTCAGGAGACAATTCGTTCATTACATATGTTGATAATTCACTAAAGTAAAAGGTTTCACCAAACTCCCAATTCTCTAATGCAAAGAATTGGTTGATAGCACTAATAACTCTACTTTTTATATCGTTATCATTTAATACTAAATCAGGATTCTTTACTATTTTAAAAGATGCTTGTAAATCTAAACTAGCCTTATTGCCAAATAATATTTTATATTTTACTGGATGATAAATTACTTCATCGCTTAAAGATTTTATTTTATTAATTTCTGCGCCGTACGATTGAAATAAACTATCGCTTGACAGTGGTAAAGGTTTTGCTGTAATAGTTCCGTCAATATATTGTCTAAAAGTTGTATCATATGATCTAGTCAACAAGTATGTATCAATTATATTACTTGAACTAGGATCAATACGTGTATTGTCATCTGCTGCGTGTATATATTGAAATTTAATTTTGTCTCTGCCAATATGTGCCCTGTAGTTTGTTACTAATTGTAATGTACCAATTGTAGAATCATACTTCTTAAATATGCCACTATCTACAAGATAGAATATTTGTGCATTTGTGTAAGCACTTAATGCTCCAACCGCTGCCTCGTTTTGTTTGACGACAATGTTTTCTATTGCATTATCAACATAATTATAATCATCTACACCGTCAGTTGTAGTGATCTTTTTTTGAAATATATATTTAATAAGCGGATTTGTATCTTCATCCACAATAACATCAAAAATTTCAGGATCATCAACTACACCGTCATCGTCTTCGTCAAAGAATGTAACTTCTACTTTTTTACTATTAACATAACCTTCAGCATCTCTGTATTCTGCTGTTATTTCAAAATCCATATCAACAGTAAAACTATTAACACTATCTGGTTTGTTGTTATTATTTAGAACTGTAATTTTATCTTTTACAATTTTACCTGTTAGACTATTATAAATTTTATCACTACTATCAAAATAGAATCTTATTTCTTGGTCGCTTTCAAACACATACCTACTCGCTTTTGTCTCAATAGCATACGTTTCGCCGTCGTTAGTAAATTTTAATAACCAACTTGCATCTAATTGTTGATTTGTATTATCACCAGTTTTACCTGTGTTAAAAGCACCTGTTGCATTTAGGTTGTTTTCAGTAATCACACGCCACTGTCCTAGATTTATATCAAATCTCAATCCAAATGTTTTGTATGCAAATACTTGATCTATAATTTGTGTTTTTACATCTTGTTCTAAACTTTGTGCTAGAAAAGGTTTTATTTCTACAAGTTTTGCAGTGCTAGGTATAACATCGTTATACACAATTGGTCCTGACCCGTCTGCATTTATAACAGTTCCGTTTCCTTCTACACTCACAACCTTTACCCATTTATATGTACGAGAATTTAAATGATCGGCTTCTCCGTCCATAAGTGTTCCGTCTGGCATAAAATGTTTTCCGGCCGGTGCAATAAATTTTAAACTTGTCCCTGGTCTAATTAGTTTTAGAATACTAGTTGTAAATGTACCAAGCAACTGTTTTATACCGTTTACGTTTTCTAAGTAACCTGTACTCATATTTGTTTGATTAGTAGATTGCACCCAAGTTATGTTTAGATCGGCTGTATCAACCTTAGGGTACTTTACAAAATAATAGTTTCGCATTGCTTTGCTTGCTAAAATAGGTTCTATGTTATTTAGAATTACACCAGAAACATCTATTTGTGTTAAGAATGTAAACTTATTTTTGTTAGTAATAAATTCTTTGTATATTATTCCGTCTGTACCAAATAAGTTAGTCTTGCTATATTTTCCAGTAGCATCTAACAAATCAAAATATCTGCTAATACCACTTGCAATTCTGTTAACAGATTTAGTTTTTATAATTTCTTGGCTAACACCTAATGGTCCAATTTGATAATCTTCACCGGTAACTAATCTATTTTGTGTATAATAAGTTGCAGGAGCTCTTTGTCTTATATTAGCATTTGTTTCTGATACAGTTGCATTATCAACAGTATCTTGCAGGCTATAAGTAATACTTATGTTTTCAACTTTTCCAGACTTCGATGCATAAGGAATATCAATACTAATTCCACGCATGTCCTTAGGATCAATTACAAGTCTTGCGTTTTTACTTGTTCTATAATATACTCTAAAATTACCTTGCGGTAAATTTCCAAATACACCATCTGAAAAGATTAAACTTACTCTATCATCTATTCTAGTTAGCACACTAAAAATGTTTCTTATATTTTTTGACAAACTATTATAGATAACATTATTACCTTCAGTTGCTTCTACTTTTGTCCATTGTTCAATTTCGTTTCCGATACTATCTAATTTATAAAGCCATAAATCTGTGTTGTTAACATTTGTTGCATCAACTGCTACTGTTTGATTAGAGCTAGGATTAGAAACATTAAAAGTACCTTGATCTAAAGTACCTTGTCTAAAGTGACAAAAAAAGCCTGTGTTGCTACTTGCAGGTCCACGGCCGTCATCTCTATATAAAAATGCAAAGTTATTTCCCGGAAAAGGAGCTTCTTCTAATATTGTTCCTGAGTCTATATCTGTAGATACTACTTCAAAACGTGTAGTTGAACCATCTACTGATTTAGAAAAACTAAAAGCAGGAACATCTGCGTTGGTAGAATTAAATCTATATTGTTGAGTAGGAATACCGTTTATAGTTTCTTTTTTTACAGGTCTTCCAAAAGTACCATTTACAGGCAAAGCAGCATTTAAAACTTTTGTAAATTGTTCGTTCCAGTCTGGATTAGAAGGATCATTCCATAAAACTGTTTGGTTTTCTAAATTTATGTTGTTACTGTCAAATAGTGTTTCAGTTGTGCTTACACTTTCTATTTTAAGTAAACCATTAGCGGCAATATTTCTTTTTGGATTATAGGAAAGCAAACGTGCTAAACGTAGTACACTTTCTCGACGTTCTGCTGTTTCTAAAAAGTTTTCTCTTGCATTTAAATCAACTCTAAATGCTAGGTTTTGTCCTAAAAATGCAATTAGATCAATAATTGCAAGGTATTCAGAACTATCAATGTAATCGTTAAAATCTTCAGGATAATTTTCTCTAAGATAAGAGATCATAGTCCGACGTAAATTGTCGAAATCATAACTTTGAAAATCAGCATTCTTATAAGACTGATATATGCGTTTCCAGTCTTCAGCTACTAATAATCTATTTTGTCTATCTGTTGATGACATATTTCTTCCTTCTATAACATATTTAGCCGATCGAGTAATGTACGTATATTATTATGTATTCAAAAAGCCTGCATTTTGGTCAAATGTTAATTTCATATTTTCTGAAATATTATAAGGAAGATAGGTAAGACTTACTTCTATTTGTAGGCCGCTTTCGTACTGATCTACTGTTATGTTGTTTACTTTTACTCTTGGATCATAATTAACAATAGCTGTCACGTTATCAATAATTGCACTTTTCATATCACCAGTAAACGGTTCAAATAGAGCGTCCCATATAATTGTTCCAAATTCAGGGTCACTAAGTTTTTCACCTTGCCTAATATGAAAATGATTTAAAAGATCTTGTTTTATAAGTGAAAGGTCATACAACACATTAGAAGAGTTACCTTCATTTACAGTGCTTATTCCTCTGTAAGTACGAGACCCAGGAATATCTGATCTCACACTTTTTTTGTTTTTTACCCTTATTTGTTTATAAAGTTGTTTTTCTAAATTGCTCATATCGTATTTACCTTACCTTCCTTTACGGAATGTGTCTGCTACTTTTTTGTACTCAGCAGTAAAATTATTTCCTGTAGCATCTACTGTGTTCCCTGCTGTAGGATCAGCATCCGTTTTAGATGGTGTAAATTCTACAGGATTTAAATTCTCATGTGACATCCAAGGTTCGTGTTGTGGTGTACGTAACGGAACGTCTGCTGTTTTAGCTGTAGGTCCGTTCATGTTTATTCCGTCAGGTGCTGTTTCAGTATGTGTTTTAGAACTTATATGTGTGCCTTCACCTGCTGTTATTCTGCCATCTTTGCCAGCTTTTAAACTTATATTTCTTCCTGCTGTCATAATAATATCTCTATCTGCTGTAATATTAAGATCGTTCTTAGTATGTACACTAACACTATCATTTGCAAAAATATCTATCTTACCTTCAGCTGTCATTTCTATCCAAGTTGATCCTTTTGCATTTCCAATATAAATTAAATCTTCAGTGTTATGCATAAGGATTTGATGGCCTGTTCTAGTGCGCCATCTTGTTAGTTCGTTGTGTGGTAATGTAACTTCACCTACTTCATCTTTTTCAACGCTTGCATATTCAGGTGGTCCTGCGTTTGCACCGCTTGAAGGAGTTTTACGAACCAACATAGGATCACCATCGTCCATAACAAATGTTGATCCGCCCAATCTGTTAAAAGGAACCTGACTTCTTCCAAAATTTTCGCCGTAATTTGCAGTAGGTTTACCTTGGCGTCTATCAGCAGGGCCAGGTGTACTCCAACCAAAAACCATACTTGGGAGTTCTCGTCTTGCACTAGTAGTTGTCGTTCCTCGTGTAGTATCGCCTGATAACCCTTGTGTGTCTAAAACATTGCAGGTATCTGTATCGCAAGGCTTAATGTACTTTGTAGGATCTCTGCCTGTAGCTGGTTCTAATGATTTATTATATTCGCCGACAGGTTTAGGAGAAGTGTTATCTTCTGCATTATAGGTTGTAGAAGCTCTACCTGGTAACATAAAATTCATGTACTTATCTTGGACACATCCAATCCAATAACCAAATCCATAACTTTCTTCCATTGCAAGCACAACTACCTTTGTGCCAACATCAGGTGGAATAGCCCATATGCCGTAACTTTTTTGTGTATTGTCAAATCCAGGATTAGGCTTAACACCTTCGCGTGGAGTAACTCCGTAAAAAGGACTTACATAATAACAAGGCATTAAATATCCGCTACCACCTTCAGGATTACCAGCCTCATTTAATTTTAGTATTTCAACTTCTATTGCGCCCATATACTCGCTGTCTAGATGATTTACAATCTTACCGATGTACGGTCCAGATGTTTCCATCCAGTCAGGGCGATTAGTTCTTGAAAATTGATTCTTGATCATTTATATTTCCTAAGTAGCATCATTTGTTTCAGATGCGCCTGTGCCAGTTTTTCCTTTAGCATCAGCAGTGTCTTCAACGTTATCTGTATATATTTGATTACCGGTTGTTGTAGGCTTACTGTTGGTATCTCTGCCTTCTTGATTACGTCTCCTAATTAATTTTAATTGCTGGTTAAACACGCCTCCTGATAAGGTAGACATACAAAAAATAACTTGATATAATCCGCTAAATGCGCCAACTGGTTTTGTTCCATCTCCGGGAAATTCCATAGTCCCGTCTTGATTATAATCTAAAGGTGTTCTAAAATTTACTAATATGTCAACTTCTGAACTTTGATAGTCCATTGTACCGTCTTCAGTTAAATTAATTATAGGTGTTTCTGCAGCATTATAATTACCCATACCGCTATCTGCAATATAATAGGGATCTCCCCATATAGTCATATTTGCTGTTACTAAATCTACATTACTGTTTACAATAGCATCGTTAAAATCTCTAGCAATTGATTCCTTTGTGCGTTCTGGTAATCCGCCCTTGCCAGAAGATCCTGATTTAATAACTTCTTTTGTTGTAGTATTACCACTGCTACTTAAATTATCTGTATCGCCTGGTGTGGGTTTCTTTTTAGTACTTTTTTCTGGATTGCCTGAGCTTTCTTCTTTTTCAGTTTTTGATCCTGCTTTATTTTCTCCTCCAAAAGGCATAATTGCTGTAAAGAATGCTTTGTCAAATTCAAGATTAAATTCTAAAACGTCATCATTCTTGCCAGTATAAATGTAATCATACTGTTTACATACTTGTTGTTCTAAAGGTTTTAATCCCGGACTGGCTTTTGTAGGTGGCATATATCTATTAATATGTGCTTTATACGGCACTACCCTAAAAACATATAACTTAGGAAATTGACCTGTTAAGTCCATTTGCTCGTAATTTGTAATATCATAAACATCTGTTTCAATCTTAAACCAAGGAATCATTCCGTTTTTATCTGGTACAGCTTCTGATACACGTCTACCATAGTCACTTAAAATAATAACTTCTTCTATTATATTTTGTATTTTAGTTCCGCTCTTAAATGTTAAATCTCTACCTTTATTACTAATGGTTATATTGCCTCTTTTAAAAACTCCAGTACTAACTGTGCTGGTCCTTGCTCTATTTGGAGGGCCACCTTGTGTTGTAGTCGTCTTAGTTTCTTCTACAAATTTTGGTCTACCAAAAGGTTGTTTACCTCCATTAAGGTATGACTCTATAAGATCAGACTTTCCTATCTCATTAATGTTTTCAGGATTTTCTGCATTTGTTCTAACTGCTTCTCCTAATCCTGAACGCTTTACAACAATACCTAAAAGTTTACTTAATTCGGCATCAAAGTCTGCAGGCACATTACTATTTTCGTTACCAGTTATACTTTGAAATAATTTTAATTTTTCAGTGTCGGTAATTTTTCGTTTACCACCTTCGCCAGAATTAAGTTCGGGATTAGTAGTTGCTTTGCCAGCTTCAGTAGTTTGTCCTAATAATTGTTCTTTAGCCGATGCACGTTCTGTAGGGAAAGTTATCACATATTCGTCAACTGCTACAACCTGCTTTGATTCTAATTTTTTTTGTTCATATTCGTTAAACGTAGACATTAAACTTTTTGCACCACTTTGCAAAAGTTCAGACAGTGTTCTGCCTGTAATAGTAATATCAGTTTTAGTCGACTGCACTTGATCTGATAGTCCTTGTTCGTGCCAAGGAATACACTGTACATTGTAAACACTTCCTCCTTCAGTAACACCAAAGTCTATGTTTACAAGTTTTACCGGAAAGATTCTACGTAAATTTGGTTTAGAAATATAATTTCCGTTGTTGTCCCAACCTTTAAATTCTAGTGTAACAACATAAGGCGCTTCAAGATAGTTCTTATATTCTGCTTGTACTGCTGCTACTTGAAGTGTTTGTAAAAACATTCCCATTGATAACGGTTCCGTAACCTTAAAGTCTATTGAAACTGCATTAGTCTGTTTAGTTTTTGTGTTATTGCCAATAATTGCATTTGTTTCAAAGTCATCTATATAGTATTCTATACGTCCTTTTTTCTCAAAAATAGTTGTTGCTTTGCCAGGAAGGCCGCCGCCTGACCTAGTAATCATTATTTCTGGATCTCTTTTTCTATATGTTTCATCAGGAAAATTAACTTCATAGGTATTGAGAACTCCTAAACCAATTACATAATTATAACTAGCAAAATCTCTTAATTCATTTGGAAACGGAGGGCCTGCTTGTGTAGTTACGCCTAACATTTTTGCAAATTTTTGTAGTTCTGCATTTTCATATTGCAGCTCTGTTCTATAATCTAAAGGTATGTTTAAAACAGGGTCAACTGCTGCAGACAATTTATCTGTGATTGCACCGTCAATAGAATCTGCTATTGCATTTACATTTATGTTAGCTGAAGTCTTTAACGCATTAGCAACATTAGTTGCTTTTGACTCTGCAAAATCTTGAATAGATTTTCCTGCCTTAGTAGCTTGGTTAATTAAGTTTTGCGGAGAAAATTTATTAACCATTTATATGCCCAGCAATCTTTTTAAATTGCCTCCTTTAGGTAGGTATATTTCTACACCTGCTTCAAAATCATATACAGGATCTTTAATTGTGTTAATATTGCGTTGTGCAAATACCCACCAAAGTTTGTGGTCTCCGTATAAGTCGTAAGCAAGAAGATCTGGCCTATGAGTATACTGGACCTGTATCACATATGGTATATCATCTGATTCAGCAGGAATAGGACGTATTGTTAAAATATCAAGATACTGACCGTTTTTGTTTTTAGTATCTTTCCATGGACTGTTTGCTGTATATTTTGCCATTAAATAAATCCGCCCTTCCCAACGTATCCGCCATTTACAAAGTTATCTAAACTAAACGACTCAACTGCACGCCTGCTGTATATTGGCTGTACTGTTGCTTGTATATTACTACGTGTAGGCACCCAAGCACCGTTTGGACCGTATCCAGGAACCTTAATATAATCTACATCAGATCCTAATTCAATAGCAAACGTTTGTACAATTACCGGAACATCTTTAAACACATAATCACCGTAACCATTTAGTCTTACTACAGGGGGAGGAGCACCTACATTACTTGTTTTTCCATAGGACATTTTAGTAATACTTCTTAAATAATGCACTGCGGCTAACCAATATTGTCCTTCATAGTTATTTTCAACATAAAAGTCACCAACAATACTAAATGCATCCACTTTGGAGTTTTGATAAGCAAAAAAAGGATAATTACTATGTACAGGCTGAATTTGACTGTAATTAGCTGAATGTGTAATGTAAACTTGCGGAGTGTATGGCCAAACTAAACCATCAGTTTCAGTAAGTGGTTTTAACATACTACTACCTGCAAAGTTTTTAGGTAAGGATAATTTGACTCGCCAATCTGGATTAGCATCGCCGCTTGTTGCTTGGATAAATTCGAACTCTTCAGGCTGTGCATCAGGCAATAAACCAAAAGATCTTAATGCTTTACCAAACCCGGAGGCTTGCACAAAATCTTCAACTCGTTGTGTTGCTCCTGCGGCTAGGCCCTTTATGTTTTCAGATCCGGCAAATGCTTCTACTGCTGCTGAAGGATCTAATGAACTACGTGCATTAGCTGCTCTTTCTGCTAGTTGTGCGGGATTTGGTGGTGTTCCTCTGCCGCTATTGATTGGTTTACCATTACTGTCAGTTATTGCCATAAAAAAAATTCCTATTAATATAAAGTATTTAGTTGACTTTATTAACATAGTAGTTTATAATGTATATAATTAATCGGAGAACCTATGAGAAAAGTAAATTACTTAAACAACAAAGATATACTAAAAGAGATACACAAATCAAAAGCTACTTTTTGTAGTTATGTGGATACAGACTATAATCAGTATGATGTGATTTTACCTAGTGTTGAAAAAATTAACAGACTAACTATTGCCGAAGCAAAGCGTAATAAAGCAAAACGTCTTAGTCAACAAGCATTTGAAGCAGCTAAACTAGCTGGTAAAAAAATTAAACAAGCAGAATGCGAAGTTGATTACAAAAAGATAACAAAAGAAGAACTTATTTTTAGAATTATGACGTACGAGCATGTTCCAGAAGAACCAGGTCGTAAGAAGAATCCAAAGACTATAGCAGACACAAAAGTTAAGTTAAACTTTCCACCTTTTCAACATTATAAATTTGATGAAAATGACGAAATTACTTGTATAGGAAAAAGTCATTGGTCAGGCGGTATGGAAAATGGTAACTTTGACCTAAAAGGCGGTAACGCTACAAATAAACTTGCAAACATGTGGTTAAAACTAGTTGATCGTTATGCTACTCGAGGCAATGTACGTGGATACACATACAATGACGAAATGAAGGGTCAAGCAATACTACAACTTTCGCAGATTGGTTTACAGTTTGATGAATCTAAATCTGATAATCCTTTTGCTTACTATACTGCTGCTGTTACTAATAGTTTTGTACGTGTTATTAATATAGAAAAACGTAATCAAAACATTAGAGATGATATTTTAGAAATGAATCATTTAAATCCTAGCTATACTAGACAGCATTTGGGCGAATGGGAAGCTGCAATGAAAAGAGAGTCCGAAAAAAAGTAGTTGACAAGTGTAATATTTTACTGTATAATAATACAATAAGTATAAACTAAGGATTCAATATTGTTTAAGAAAGCAGCAGTGTTTACCGATATCCATCTAGGATTAAAAGGTAATAGCAAAATTCACAACGAAGACTGTGAAGAATTTATAGATTGGTATATTAAGCAGGCACAAGCTAACGGTTGTGAAACTGGTATATTCTGTGGTGACTGGCATCATAATAGGAATAGTCTTAATCTTACAACTATGGATAGTACTATACGATGTATGGAAAAACTAGGTAAAGCATTTAAAAAGTTTTACTTTTTTGATGGCAACCACGACTTGTACTATAAAGATAAACGTGATGTAAATTCGACTGCATTTGCTAAACATATTCCTGGTATAACATTTATTGATAAAATTTACGAAGAAGATGATGTAGCATTAGTTCCCTGGTTAGTTGGCGAAGAATGGAAAAAGATAAAAAATATAAAAGCAAAATATTTATTTGGTCATTTTGAACTTCCTAGTTTTTACATGAATGCTATGGTACAAATGCCAGACACAGGTGAACTACAAGCATCACATTTTTTAAATCAAGAATATGTGTTTAGCGGTCATTTTCATAAACGTCAACAGCAAGGAAAAGTACACTATATAGGCAATGCATTTCCTCACAACTATGCAGATGCATGGGATGACGAACGTGGTATGATGATACTTGACCGCGAAAACAACAAAGAGCCTGAATATATTAATTGGGATAATTGTCCCAAGTATAGAACTATAGGTCTTAAAAACTTGTTAGAAGATACTGATGCAATAATTAAACCTAAAATGTACTTGCGTGTTATTATAGATGTACCAATTTCATTCGAAGAGGCAACATTTATAAAAGAGACATTTGTTAATCAATATAAGTGCAGAGAAATATCACTTATACCTCAAAAACAAATGGAAGAAATTACAACAGATGTTGACATACAACATTTTGAAAGTGTAGATCAAATTGTTGCAGGAGAAATTGCAGCACTAGACACTGAAAACTTCAACAAAAAGATGCTATTGGACATTTATAACGAACTATGATACGTATTAAGGATTTAACGGTAAAGAATTTCATGAGTGTGGGTAATCAAACCCAGGCTGTAGATTTTAACAAAGAACAACTTACACTTGTACTTGGTGAAAACTTAGACCAGGGAGGTGACGACGCAGGATCTCGTAACGGTACTGGTAAAACTACAATTATTAACGCATTAAGTTATGCGTTATACGGACTAGCACTCACTAATATTAAAAGAAACAATTTAATTAACAAAACTAACAGCAAGGGTATGTTAGTTACACTGCATTTTGAAAAAGATGGTGTTGATTATAGGATTGAACGCGGCCGTTCGCCTAATGTTCTTAAATTTTATGTAAATGATCAAGAACAAGAAATGACAGATGAGTCGCAAGGCGATAGCCGTAAGACTCAAGAATCTATTAATGTGTTGTTAGGTATGAGTCATGATATGTTTAAGCACATTGTTGCATTAAACACCTATACAGAACCTTTCTTAAGTATGCGTCAAAATGACCAACGTGCAATTATTGAACAGTTATTAGGTATTACAATTCTATCTGAAAAGGCAGATAATCTAAAAGAACAGATTAAACAAACTAAAGATGCTACTACTCAAGAAACATTAAAAATTGAAGCAATACAAACTGCTAATAGTAAAATTGAAAGTACTATTCAAAGTCTACAAGGAACACAACGAGCTTGGTTGTCTAAACAAAAAACAAATATTACTAAATTAGTACAAGCAATCGACGAATTAGAGCATTTAGACATTGATGTAGAGTTAGATTCGCATGAAAAACTGGCTAATTGGTCACAACACAATAATGCTATTATGGCTCTTAAAAAGGAATTAAGTACATTAGAACCTGCACTACAACGTGCTGGCAAGTCTGTTGCAAAGGCAACTAAAGATATCGTAGATTTAGATGATGCAACATGTTATACTTGTGGGCAAGAACTACATGCAGACAAAAAAGCAGAGATTGCAGAGCGTAAAACTAAAGAACTTGATGATGCTGTAGCGTATCAATCCGAGATTGATGTTAAAGTAAAAGACGTTATGAAAGCACTTGAGGAGATCGGTGATATCAACGGCAAGCCCACTACGTTTTATGAAACTGCTAAAGAAGCATACGATCATAGACAAAATGTTGATAGTTTAAAGCAGGCATTAACTGCAAAAGAAAACGAAACAGATCCGTATCAAGCACAAATTGATGAGCTAAACAATACTGCTATGCAAGAACTTAATTGGTCAGCTATAAACGACCTAACTACGTTCAAAGAGCATCAAGAGTTTTTATTAAAACTATTAACCAACAAAGATAGTTTTATTCGTAAGAAAATTATTGAACAAAATTTAGCATACTTAAACAATAGACTTACATATTATATTGTTAAATTAGGATTGCCGCATCAAGTTGTTTTCCAAAATGACTTAGCTGTTGAAATTACACAACTAGGACAAGACTTAGACTTTGACAACTTGTCAAGAGGTGAGCGTAATAGACTTATACTTGGTATGAGCTTTGCGTTTAGAGATGTTTGGGAAAGTTTGTATCAGAATATTAATTTATTATTCATTGATGAACTTATAGACAGTGGTATGGATACTGCTGGAGTTGAAGGCGCTCTAGGCGTACTAAAGAAAATGGGCAGAGAACGAAACAAAAATGTTTATCTTATCTCTCACAAAGATGAACTAGTAGGTCGTGTTAATCATGTTATGCGAGTTATAAAAGAAAACGGCTTTACAAGTTATGAAAATGATATAGAGATTATAGAATGAAACTTAAAGTAGGTGTACGAGGAAGTAAATTAGCACTTGCATATGCTGATCGTGTGTGCAATGAACTAGCGTGTGATACAGAGATTATACCTATAAAGACACCTGGTGATTTAAATCCAGATGTTCCTATTTACGAAATAGGCGGTAAAGGAGTATTCTGTAGTACTATTGAAACTGCTTTACTCAATGGTGAAATTGATGTTGCAGTACATAGTCTAAAAGATATGCCCGGCGAAGAACATCCTGATCTAGTAATATCAGCAATGTTAAAAAGAAATAGTCCTCATGATGTGTTAATTGGAAAGGTAAGTTACGGATTTACTATTGGTACAAGCAGTCCTCGTCGTGAAGCACAACTAAAAGAAATGTATAGTAACATAGGTGTACAAATTAAACCTATTAGAGGAAATATAGATACTAGACTAGAAAAACTTGACAACGGCAATTATGATGCTATAATATTAGCTGAAGCTGGATTACAAGCATTAGATATTCGTCGTACATGGATAAGAGTACCTATTATACCAGCAGTAGGACAAGGAATAATTGCATTGCAAACTAGAAAAGACGATGCTAACACTATTGAAATAGTCAAAAAAGCTAATCATTCTAACACCTTTGCACAAGCACAAGTTGAACGTGCATTTTTGAAAGGCATAGGCGGTGATTGTCATACAAAACTAGCGGCACATGCAACCGGCAGTAATCCTATTACACTTAAGGCAATGTATTATGGTTGACGATGATATACACGATCAGCTGACAAAAGCCTATATGGAATACTTCAAAGAGAATGACAAGTTTGAAGCAAGAAATAGTGTAAGGACACATACTGCTAGTCGAAAATGTCTTAGAGAAATACGTAGATTAGCAAAACTACGCATGGAAGAAATAAGAGAAAAACACGTAACAACTAGAAAAACCAAGACCAAAGGCAAAACCAAATAGGTACACATATATACTGGATGCAGTGGACTTATAATGGAAAAAAGATAACCAAAATACCAGACGAATACGAAGGATTTGTTTATCTCATTACTAATAAAACTACAGGCCAAAAATATATAGGTAAAAAACTAGCAAAGTTTAAAACTACTAAGCCACCACTTAAAGGCAAAAAGAATAAACGTCGCGGAACTAAAGAAAGTG
>Ga0115001_10000543_pt1 | contig 27959 bp, 29 predicted proteins | sample ArcticOcean_MG_C_12_FD_89869 | JGI IMG/M metagenome (GOLD analysis project Ga0115001, IMG submission 89869) | Marine microbial communities from western Arctic Ocean - ArcticOcean_MG_CB8_130 | ecosystem: Environmental > Aquatic > Marine > Oceanic | place: Arctic Ocean: Canada Basin | collected... | reverse complement strand
CAAGAATCTGAAGCTGATTACTTAGGTCTTATATTCATGACTTTGGCTGGATATGACAATACAGCAGCAATTGGTGTATGGGAAAGAATGGAGGAGGCAAGTAAAAGTAGAACTCCTCCAGAGTTTTTATCAACTCACCCTACTCCAGGTAATAGAATTAAAAAAATACAAAATTGGATTCCTGAAATAAATGAAAAATATACTTAATCTCAGTTTCATTTTAATATTTTTTATATAAATTAAAATTATTATGGCTTCAAAGAAAAAAAAAATAATCAAAAAAGTATCGTCTAAATCTAAAATACTAGCTACTAAGGATGCTAAGATTGCAAATTTAGAAAAAAAAATAGATAAGCTTTATCTCCGTTTAGATGAGCATATTGGTAAAATTGATAGTGTTTATGCTAGACTCGAGTCAAATTTTTCAGGTATTGAAAAGCTGCTTTCATTTTTTAGGTTAAATAAACGTTAGATTTTTCTTGTATTTAGATAGTTTGAAATATCAAAATTGCTAAATTTCTTTCTGTTATCAAGGAATCTAAAATAACTATCTCTTACTTTAATTGATATTTCGTCTAAAGCATAACTGTCAATAACGGATTCAACATTTTTACTAGCTTGAATTATTATTTCGTTAGGAACTTTCTTAAATACCACCCCTAAAGACTTAAGTTTTTCAATAGCAAAAACTTCTTTGTTCATAAAATCTGAAAGCATCTCTTGATTTTCAGCCTGACAAGCAGATTGAATAATTGACTGATGTTGAGACGAAAGGCTATTCCATTTATCTAGATTAAATCCAAGTGAAATAGAAACCGTTGGTTTTTTAAAATCTGGATAATAACAATATTTAGCAACTTTATAAAAACCAAAAGCTAAATCCATAACAGGATTAGACCAATCTGCAGCATCAATAGCACCGCTACTAAGTGAAGGTAAAATATCTCCACCAGGTAAGTTTACGGGCGTCGCCCCCAAAGTCTTAAGAAGGTCTCCACCAAAACCAGGGCTTCTAATTTTGATTTTAGAAAAATCTTCAAGATTATTAAACTCGTTTTTAAACCAACCAAATAAAGTGGTTCCAGTGTTCCCAACAAGGAAATGCCTCATATTGAATTTAGATCCCAGCTCATTCCATAAGTCTTGGCCTTCATTAGCATAAATCCATGAGTTGAATTCATTGGCGGTCATACCAAAAGGAACTGATGCGAAAAATGGATAAGCTTTACTCTTACCAGTCCAATAAAAATCAGCAGAATGGTACATATCGGCTGTTCCAGATGAAGTCGCATCAAAAACACCAAAGGGTGGGACTAACTCACCAGCAGAATACACATTTATTCTAATCTCATCATTGGAAAGGCTTTGTATTCTTTTGGCTAATCTATTAGCACCAAGGCCTATTCCTGGAAAATTAGCAGGCCAAGAAGTTACTAAGCTTAATTCAACTGAGGTTTGAGCTCTTAATACAGAGGGCGAAGATAAGGCAACTGAAGCAGCAATTGGTATAGTTGCTTTTTTTAAAAATTTTCTTCTGTTGATCTTAAGCATAGTCATAAATAAATCCATTATAGTGAAAAGAAATTGGTTTGTCTTTAAACTTAAAAGTGCAAGAAAAAGAAAAAAGTAAGCAAACTAGTAATATTTGAATTTTTAAAGACATAACAATAGAATACACCATAATAGACACTAAAATGAATTTATTATTTGACAAATTATCACAGCTTAACATCAACTATAAGTTATTTGAACATAAGGCTTTCTTTACGGTAAAAGAATCAAGTAAACTCAAAAATGAACTTAACTTAGAAGGAGCTCATACTAAAAATCTTTTTTTAAGAGATAAAAAAAGAAAAATATTTTTAATCTCTTGTGCTGATAATACAGATGTTGATTTGAAAATTCTTAAAAATATTATTCCTGCTCAAGGAAATTTATCGTTCGGAAGTCCTGAACTTCTAAATGACAAACTTAAGGTAAAGCCAGGTTCAGTTAGTCCTTATGCTCTTATTAATAATTTAGAAAAAGATGTTAACTTTTATATTGATAAAAATATTTTAAATGAAAAATTATGTAATTTTCACCCTCTCCTAAACACAAAAACTATTCAGTTAGAAACAAAAGATTTTATAAGATTTATAAGAGAATTTACCTATTTAAATGTAATAGATTTTGATAATTACGAGATTATTAATCTCTAAAGTTTAAATACTGAAGTGGAAGTTTAATGTCAGCTGATTTTAATAGTTCAATCATATTTTGTAAATCATCAAGCTTTTTACCTGTAATTCTAACTTCATCGCCTTGGATAGCTGATTGAAGTTTAAGTTTTGATGATTTAACTAAATTAGTTACTAGTTTAGCATCCTCTTTTGAAATACCATTTAAAATTTCAATATGCTGCCTTATTCTATTACCAGAAGATGTCTCAGTATCCTTAATATGAATAAATTTAGGATCAATTTTCCTACGGACTATATTGTTTTTAAAAATATCATTGAATTGAGTAAGCTTGGTCATATCAGTGGTATCAATAGTTATAAGAAATTCTTTTCTTTCTATAGTTGAATTTGAATTTTTAAAATCAAATCTATTATCAACTTCTCTTTTTGTATTATTAATGGCATTATCAATTTCTTGTAAATCAGGTTTAGAAACTACATCAAAAGAAGGCATAATATGAATAATACCATTTTTCTCTTTTTAGCAACACTTTTTTGTTGGAGTCCTACTTGGTATATAATCAAATTTCAATTGGGAGTTGTTGATCCTCTTGTATCTGTCTTTTATCGTTTTTTTCTTGCAGCAATTATCTTATTCATTTTTTGCTATTTCAAAGGAATGAAATTTAATTTTTCATTCAAAAATCATTTTTATATATGTTTATTAGGAATTCTACTTTTTAATATTAACTATGTTCTTTTTTATATTTCTACTCAATATTTAATTAGTGGCTTAGTTTGTTTATGCTTTTCAGCATTACTTATAATGAATATTTTTAATTATTTTGTTTTTTATAAAGAAAAACCTTCACTAATGACTGTACTGGGAAGTACATTTGGTTTAATTGGGTTGTTAATAATATTTAACAAAGAAATATTTAACTTTGATTATAAAATAGGAACCTCTTTTGGAATCCTGGTAGGATTAATAGCTACATATATAGCATCTCTTGGAAATATTGTTTCTATCAAAAATTCTAAAGATAATCTCAATATCATATCTGTTAACGCATTAGCTATGCTTTATGGGTCGATATCTCTGTTTGTTTATCTGATAGTAACTAAATCAAACTTTGATTTTGAAATTACTACAGCCTACATAAGCTCTTTGATTTATTTATCTGTTTTTGGAAGTGTTTTAGGTTTTAGCTTCTATCTAACCTTAATAAAAAATATTGGTCCAAATAATGGCTCTTACATTTCTGTTATAATGCCTTTAATGGCATTAATTATTTCGACATATTTTGAAAATCTCGAGTGGACATTTACTTTAATACTTGGTGGTTTTCTAATTTTAGTAGGTAATTTTTTTATTATAAAAAGTTCTAATTAAAAAATTTTACTTTTGAATAATAATCATTTTGAAGTAATAAATGATGTAGATGGCTGCCAATTAGACCAGATGAGCCAAAAATAATATCAGTTTTCATTTAATTTTTACCAACCACCATCATCATCTTTTAATTTTTGATTGAATGATTTTGATAATTTTTTATTCATAACTTTCCAAATACCAGTTCCAGAGGCAATAATCTGATTATTACATAGGACCTCTGCTTTCATGAAGCATAGGGAATTTGTTTTTTTCTCAACTATAGGCTTAACGATTAACTCATCTCCGTTAGATGCCGCTTTAATAAAGTGAGTGGTCATAGATATGGTAACACATGGGTTTTTTTCAAAAGCTAAATAAGAAGCATTCCCCATAGTGTTATCTAATAATGACATCAAGAAACCACCATGAGCGAAATTAGCTGAATTTAAATGTTTGTTTAGTACGGTTGTTTTAAAAATAGGATTATTTCCATCCATTTGCATCAAAAGATCACCTAATAGGACACTATAATTAGAATTTGAAATTGACTTCCAAGACATTTATGACTTTATAGACTAAAGAAATGATATTTTAAAATGATTTATGATCTTATTGTAATTGGAGCAGGATCGGGTGGAGTAAGAGCGGCAAGAATAGCCTCTTCATATGGAGCTAAAGTGGCTATTATTGAAGGAAATAAATTTGGTGGCACTTGTGTTAATGTCGGATGTGTACCTAAAAAACTTTTCTATTATGTCTCTCAGTTTCATAAGGATATGGAAAATTATTCTTCTTATGGTTGGGATTTAGGCTCTTCAAAACTTAATTGGAAAAAATTTATAAAGAAAAAAGATAATGAAATCAGTAGATTAAATGAAATATATAAAAATATTCTTATTAAAAATAAAATCACAATAGTCTATGGATATGCAAGTTTTGTAGATAAAAGTAGTATTAAAGTGGGAAAAAAAATCCTAAAAGCCAAAAAGTTTATTATTGCTACAGGAGGTATACCCAGAATATCAGAAGAATTTAAGAGTAGTGTAAATTCAAGTGATGATATTTTTAAATTACCTCAACTACCAAAAAAAATGACTATTCTTGGTGGTGGTTACATAGCAATAGAATTTGCATGTATTTTTTCAAATCTCGGAGTCAAAGTAGAGGTTGTATATAGAGGAAATAGTATTTTAAAAGATTTTGATAAAGATCTAACTGAAAGACTCCAAGAGATAATGAAAAAAACAAAAATTAAAATTCATATTAATTCTAAAGTTAAAGATATTAAAAAAATTGCTAAAAATAATTATGAAATTAATCTCAATAAGAAGAAAATTAAAACTAATTATATCTTATCAGCCATTGGGAGATTACCCAACATAGAAAATCTAGGGTTAAATAAAGCTAAAGTTCAAATTAATGAAGATGGGTCTATTAAGGCAAATAGAATTTTTCAAACAACTAATGAAAATATTTATGCTATAGGTGATGTTCTTAATTATATCAATTTAACACCAATGGCTATTAGACAGGGACATTATATTTCTGAAAAAATATTTAATAAAAAAAATTTGCAGTACGATTTTAGAAATGTGCCTACCGCTGTCTTTTCATCACCTCAACTTGGCACTGTTGGCTTAACATTGGATACAGCTAAATTGAATAAAATAGATTGTTATGAGCTTAAGACTGAATTTAAATCTATGAAAAAAAGTTTTAAAAAGGGTAATAAAGATACTTTTTATAAGCTTGTAATAGAAAGAAATACAAAAAAAGTTATTGGGGCTCATATATTGAGTGATGATGCTGGAGAACTTATTCAACTTTTGGGGGTATTGGTAGTATCTGGAGCTACAATAGAAGATTTTAAGAAGACTGTGGCGGTCCACCCTACGTCAAGTGAAGAGTTAATTACAATATGACTAATAGATCTTTTAGAGAGCAAAGTAATACCAATAATAGTTTTATGCCTGAGTATATGGGAATGAATGGCTGCATAGCCACACACTCAAATTTATCAGCGCAGGCAGCATTTATGATCATTAATAATGATGGTGGAAACGCATTTGATGCTGCAGCTGGCGCAATGCTAGTTGAGTCAATAGTTAATCCTCAAATGTTTGGCTTAGGTGGTGAAAGTATTATGATATTAAAACCTCACAATAAAAATGTCACCGTTTTAAATGGAAATACTAGATCGCCTAAAAACTTCAATTTTACAAACCTTTTAATGCAAGGTTATAGAGAGGTTCCTGATTCAGGAATTCATTCTGCTGGAGTTCCTGGAGTATTTTCTTCAATTATAAATCTTTTAAAATTTCATGGAAAACTAACCTTTAGTGAAATATCTAAATACGCATATGAATATGCAAAAAACGGCTTCCCTATTCACCCAGGATTAATTTATCAAGAAGGAAGTGGTCTTAATGAAATTGAAAAAAAAATAAAAAAAGAGTTTATAAATACAAGAAATTTATATTTGCCAAATGGAAAAGTGCCAAAACCTCATACAATTCAAAAAAATATAAAATTTGCTGATTTTTTAGATTTTATTAATAATTATGAAAATAAACTAAATTTAAAGAAGTCAAATGCATTTGATAAATTACACGACTGTTTTTATAAGGGGGATATAGCAGATACCATCATTAAACATTCAAAAAATAAAAATGGATTTTTAGAAAAAAATGATTTTGAAATTTTTTCTTCTTATTTTGAAAAACCTGTAAGTAAAATATTTGGCAGTCATACAATTTACAAAACAGACACTTGGGGACAAGGGGTAACGAGCTTAATGATAATGGCAATGGCTGAATCTAAAAATATTCACTCTCTAGATAGCGAAAAAAATATTCATCAATTTATCGAAATATTAAAATTAGTATTTGCGGATAGAGAAATGTATTTTTCTGGAAATCCAAAAAATAAAGTAAAAGCTTTAGATTTGATTAAGAATTCATATTTGAATAAAAGAATCAAATTGATTAACAATAGAGCTTCAGAATTCCTGATACCAGGAGACCCAATAAATAATAAAAAAGTATTACCTGTCAGTCATGAAATTAAACCTTGGGGAGAAGGAACAGTCCACATAGATATTATTGATAAAGAAGGTAATGCAATATCATGCACCCCAAGCGGAGGATGGTTAAAAGCAAATGATGTAATACAAGACTTAGGTTTTCCTCTAAATAATAGACTGATGACTTTTTACATGAGCAAGCCTGAACATATTAATTTTACCCTACCCCAATCTCAACCAAGGACAACTTTGAGTCCCACATTAACTCTTAATAACAAGGATAAGGAGATTTTAGTTTGTGGAACAATGGGAGGTGATGCTCAAGATCAGTGGCAATCACAATTTTTAATGAATTATATCTTTAAAAATCAGTCCCTAGCTGATGCTTTAAATATGCCAAGAATTTCCTCTGAGCACTTTCCGGCTTACTTTCACCCGCATGACATCAATAATAAACAAGTTTTATTAGAGGAAAGACTTAAGGAATTCATAAAACCTCTTAATAAAAGAGGACACAAGGCTATTTCTACAACAGATTGGAGTGAAGGTTTTCTATTATGCGCTAGAAAAAAAGATAAAATATTTGATGCATATGCGGATATAAGAAGTTATAAAAGTCAAATATTTCAAGCTCAAGCATTAGCATGGTAAAAATAAAAACTAAAATTGAAGATATTGTAAGTGTCGTAAAAAAATTACGGGATCCTAAAAATGGTTGTCCTTGGGATAGAGAGCAGGATTCAAAATCATTAGCTAAATATACATTAGAGGAAGCCTTTGAAGTGGTTGAAGCTATAGAGCTTAATAAGAAAGATGAGCTTAAAGATGAGCTTGGAGATCTTCTTTTGCAAGTAGTTTACCACTCAGTCATATCTGAAGAAAAAAAACAATTTAATATTAATGATGTGATTATATCGAGTGTTAATAAGATGAAATTAAGACATCCTCATATTTTTTTAAATAATCGTAATATAAAAACAATTAGTGATGTAAATGACTTTTGGGAATATCAAAAGAAGATTGATAGAAAAAAAAAAGGAGCAACTTCTATTATAGATGGAATTAGTGAGAGCCTACCTGCTGTAACGAGGGCTGTTAAAGTTCACAAGAGGGTCGCACAAGAGGGTTTTGATTGGCCTACAACGGAAGCCACTATTAAAAAGGTTAAAGAAGAGCTAAAGGAATTAGAAGTTGAAATTAAGAAAAAAAATAAGAAAAATATTGAAGAAGAATTAGGGGATCTCTTTCTTGCATGTATAAACTTATCTAGAAAATTAAAACTAGATACAGAAACTGTAATAAGAAAATCAAATAGAAAATTTGAAAAAAGGTTTAGAAAAATGGAAGTAATAATGAATAAAAATAAATTAGAGTGGAATATTAAAAATTTGGAGAAAACATGGCAAAAAATAAAATAATAATCTTAATTACACTTTTTATTTTCAATATAACTAGTAGTAATGCATATGAGATTTTGGAATTAATAGAGATCTTAAATAAAAAAAATCAAACAGAGTCAATTTTCTATTATGATAATAAAATTAATAGATTAAATATTAAGAACAGTTACTCTTCATTTTACCCTTCCGTGAGTTATTCTAATAAGACATCTGATACGGAAACTAAAACATCATCAACTTCTTCTGTGTCATCTAATACTCATAGTCTAAGTGTTGATCTAAACTTATATAATGGCGGATATACAAATCAAAATATTATTGAAACAAAAAATAAGAATTATGCAAATAGTTCATTGGATGAATACAAAAAATTACTGCTAATTAAAGAATTAATATTAGGATATTATAATTTAAAATCTCTTACTGAATTAAATCAAATATCTAAGAATAACATAAATTTTTATTCAAATAGACTCAAAGAGGCTGAAATTTTATTTGAGGCAGGAAGACTATCTAAAATAGATTTATTAAACTTTAAAAGTGCTAAAATGAATTCTGAAAACGACTTATTCGATATAAATAATGAAATAGATAATTTGATGCTTAAAATTTCCAATCTTTTAGATATGAATATAACATTTGATGAAGTTCAGCTAGACTATGAAATCATTATTCCTGAGTCATTAATCAAAGAAAAAAAATTATCTGATTTAATGAACTCTTCCTATGGAAGATACTTATCTTTCATGGAAAAAACATACTTACCAGAAATGAAAAAAAACAAAAAAGACTTATTGCCTAGTGTTGACTTAGGTTATGATTTTACTGATACAGATAAATTCAGCTCAACTATTGGAAACAGAAGCTCTTCTTCAATTTCACTGACAATAACAGTGCCTATTTTTAATGGCTATAGAAAAGTAAATAATTTTGATATTAAAAAATATGAGTATGAAAAAAAAATTTTAGATCATAAAGATATGGTTAAGAATTTTTATACTGATTATAAGATTAATTTTAATAACTATAATAATATTTTAAATAAAATTAACTCACAAATGATAATAGTAAAAAGCAATCAATTGAAACACGATGGCAGTAAAATACTTTACAAAGCTGACCGTATTAACGTGAATGAATTGATCGATTCACAAGCATCTCTTGATCAGTCAATTAATAATTTAAATCAACTAAATATCGATTTAAAAGATTTTGCAATAAATATAATTATCTATAATGGAGAATTTAGTAAAATAATTAACTAATGGACTGGGATAGACTTAAAACTTTTTATCACGTAGCTTCAATTGGAAGTATCTCAAAGACAGTTTCTACAATTAACTTAAGTCAATCAGCTATTACTAGACAAATTCAGTCACTTGAAAATAGCCTGAAAACAAAACTTTTTAAGCGTCACACAAAGGGCTTAACACTAACAGAGCAAGGAAGTATTCTGTTTGAAGAAACTGAAAAAATATTTATTGATTTAAATTCCCTAGAAAGAAAAATTATTGAATTTAAAAAAACTCCTTCCGGAAGCTTATCAATTAATACTACTGTTGGTTTTGGCTCTATGTGGTTAAGCCCACGAATTAATCAATTTGTTCAGGATTATCCTGATATCAATTTAAAACTTAATTATTCTGAAGATGAGCAGGATATGCTTAGACAAGATTATGATATCGGTATTTGGATGAGAAGGCCTAAACATTTAGATTTAGTCTCTAAACACATAGCCACAATTAAATATCATATTTATGGGTCTTCACAATATATCAACGAGATGGGAATGCCATTAAGAAGGTCTGAATTATCTAATCACAGATTAATAACTTACGGTCTAAAGGGTAAGCCTTCCCCATTATCAGATACTAATTGGCTTTTAAAAACAGGTGTTACAAAAGGTGGTCCAATTAGAAAATCGCATGTCACAATTAATAATTTATATGGTTTATTGGTAGCTGTAGAGACTGGAACTGGATTAGCGGCATTACCGGACTACATGGTTCAACATAAAGCACATTTAGTAAAGATATTACCAGAAGTTGAAGGTCCTTCCTACGAAGTACATATGGTTTATCATGAAAATCTTAAAGGAAGTCTTAAAATTTTAGCTTTTAGAGATTTTTTAATTAAAAAGATAGATGAGTGGAGATTTTAATTATTTCTATAGTTAATAGTGAAATTAAAAAAAATACGAATAGATGGAATTTAATTTATAAGTCAGTAGATTTATAAATATAAAACATATGCACAAGTTATTTAATATTTATAATTTTTCTAAATTTCATATCATGAAAGGAAATGGCTGTTATCTTTTTGATAATAAAAAGAAAAAATATTTAGATTTTTCTGCTGGAGTGGCTGTGAACTCATTAGGATATAATCACCCAGTTATTAATAAATCAATTAAAGAGCAATTGAAGACTGGAATTATGCATTTATCAGGATCGCAGTTACATAAATATAAAATTGATTTAGCGGATACTCTTTCTAAAAATTCTAATAAAGGAGATGTTTTTTATTCTAATTCTGGTGCAGAAAGTATTGAGACTGCTATTAAGGTAGTAAGATCTATCGGAAGCAAAGATAACAGATTTCAAATTATAAGCATGACGTCATCTTTTCATGGTAGAACTATTGGAGCTCTATCCGTTGGACACAATAGGAAATATAAATCTAATATAGGTCCAATACCGGGAAATGTTATTTTTTGTAAATTTAATGACTCTAATGAATTAAAGAAAAAAATTAACCCTAAAAAAACAATAGCTATATTGATTGAATTTGTTCAAGGCGATGGAGGCGTCAATATTTGTACAAAAGAATTTGCCAAAACAATTAATGATATTTGCAAGAAATATAAAATTTTATTAATAGCAGATGAGATACAGGCAGGTGTAGGAAGAACAGGAAAAATGTTTGCTTATAAAAATTATCCGGTATCACCTGACATTATTACTATGGCTAAAGGACTTGGCTCTGGAATACCTATAGGTGCTACAATTATAAAAAATAATATTAGTAAGGTTTTTCAAAAAGGTTTCCATGGGTCTACCTATGGTGGTGGAATGCTACAAACGAGAATAGCTCTAAATGTTTTTAATTTTATTAATAAAAAAACTTTTTTAAATTCAATTTTACTTAAATCAAAGATATTAGAATTAGGATTAAATAAAATTCAAAAAAAAAATAAGAATAAGATAAAGGAAATTAGGATAATAGGTCTTATTTGTGGAATAGAGTTTTATGACTCAAAAATTGCTAATAATTTATTTAACAAATTAATGAGAGGGGGATTGGTCACAACCCTTGTTCAAGCAAATACCATTCGCATTACACCACCACTAACAATTACAAAAAACGAGATTCTTTATGGAATAAAAATAATATCTAATAGTCTAAATTCTTAGATTCAAAGACCGTACCAATTCCATCTTCTGTTTCAAGTTCAGTTAAAAGTGCATCTTTAATTTGACCACTAATAATATGTATCTTATCAACGCCTCTGTTAACTGCATCTAGAGAATTTTCTACTTTTACAATCATTCCATCTTTAATAATATTTTTATGAATTAAGTCTGATGCGATTTTATCATTAATTATAGATATTCTAGAACCATCTTGATTTTTAATATAAGGGACGTCAGATATAAAAACTAATTTTGAAGCTATTAAGCTAACAGCTAACTCTTTAGCAATAGTATCAGCATTAACATTAAGAACATCGCCATTATTTTTATCAAGTACTAGGCTTGGCATCACCACTAAGTCATGGTTTTTGAATAGTTTTTGTATTTCTAACGCATCAACCATAGAGACATCTCCAACTAATCCAAAATCAATATTATTTTTAACTTCTCTTTTTTTCGCAATGATAAAATCTTTTTTAGCAATAGGGATAGGAAAACTTCTTATATTGTATTTTGAACAAAGTGAGAAAATATCAATCAGTATTTGTCCTGAAATTTTTTTAGCTGCTTCTATTTCAATTAAAGTAGTTACTCTTCTACCTTTTATTTTTTTAGATTCAATGCCATGTACATCCTTAATGTAATTATCTAATTGCCTTCCAAATCCAAAAACTAATACTACTTTAAGTTTAGTTATAGTTGAAATTAACTTTTTTATATTTTCAACAACATTAGAAATATTTTCTTGATTATCACAAATTTTACCACTTACCTTAATTATCAAAGTGGAATTTTGAAGTATTGACTGATAGTAATTTTCTTTTTTAATCATTTTATAAATAATAAGGCATTAAAGACCCTATTCCTGCATCAAATGGTAAATTATACATTAGATTAAAACATTCGACAGCATTTCCAGATGCACCTTTCATTAGATTATCTAAACTAGCTTGGATAATAAATTTATTTCCACGATCTTTGATAATCGAAATATCACAATAATTAGACCCGGCAACATTCGTTAAATTTACTTGATCCTGAAGTCTAATAAAACTATCTTTTTTGAAAGTGGATTTAAATTTAGTTTTCAAATCATCAATGAGATAATCACCATTTAGTGTTAAATGAGCTGTTAAGAAAATACCTCTTACAAAAGGTCCTGATGTAGGAACAAAACTTAATGTACTCCTTAAGTTTGGAAAAGATTGAAAAATTTCAGCCAAATGCCGATGTTCATTAACATTATAAGAAAACATATTTTTAGATCTTGTTGAATGATGATTCTTTAAAGTGGGCTCCTTACCCCCTCCACTCGAACCTGTAATAGCTGTTATTGAAACTGAAGAGATAATTTCACTAAAAGGCAGCAAGGCCAGTTGTGTACATAAAGCAAAACAACCAGGATTAGCAATATTTTCAGATATTTTAATAGCTTCTAAATTTTTTTCTATGAAACCGTATGTAAATTTTTTTTGAATTTCTTCATCCATCTCATTATCGTAATATTGAGAATAAGATGATTTATCTGATATTCTAGAGTCAGAACTTAAATCTATTATTTTCACCTTTCCTATCAGTTGATTAACATATTTATAAGACTTCCCATGAGGTAATGTTAGGAATACACAATCTAAATTTTGGAAATCAACAATATTGGAAGAAAGATTTTCATTCAAGGAAGTGTTTTTTAAGTGGTTAAATTCATCTTCTAGCAATACCTCTCTTTGAAATATATATTTAATTTTAACATTGGGATGGGCTTTTAAAACTCTTATTAACTCAAGACCTAAATAGCCGTTCGCTCCAATTATTCCAACATTAATCATCAGTTTTAACCTTATTAATTATTTTAGCGAAAATATTAGCATGATTAGCGTTATTATAAATATTTAGATATTCTGAATTTATTGGACCAAATTTTGATAAAGACTCCCTAAAGGCTGTAATATTATTAGTTACAGGTCCGCTTATTATAATCAAAGTGTCTTTAAAGCCATACTTATTAAGATTTTCTAGTATATTAACTGCTCCCGAGACATCGTATGCGCAAATTACAATAATCTTAATAATTTTAGAAATTTCTTTATTCTCTATGATTTCTTTAGTGCCATATTGGCCATGATACCCATCTCCCAATTCAACAAAAACTAAATCATTATCTTTAGAAGCTTTATTTATAATAGATATTGAAGATTCAATGACTTTTTCTTGATTTATCAAACAAGTACTAGGCAAGCCGTAATCCACAAAATCAAATACATTATTGGCGCCACTATCTTCGTAGGAGTATAGATCTTTTTGAGAAGCTGTGCCAGCAAGCTTACAGGCACTTATTTTTTCTATGTAATTATATAGTGATTTAATCAAAAAAGAAGTAACTGTAGTTTTTCCAGAATCAATTCCAGTGCCAAGTACTGCCACTAAAGGTTTATCAATATTTGAAGTATCTTTATTTATAGTAATAAAATCCTTTAAATTCAATGACTTATTTAAATTACTTGATAGCGACCCTAAAATTTCACATTCAGTGGCTGAGCCTAATAAAACGTTATGGTCTTTACTTAGCCCTATTACACCACCAAGATTTAAAAGATTAATTTTATCAAACTTATTTAGCTCTTCAGGAACATAGCCACACATACCAGTAGAAGCTAACCTATTTCCAAGAGCACCAATAACAATATCACCTTCAGATAATTCGACATTTCTTCCTGAAGAAAGCTCTAATTTATTATAATTTTGATTTACTGAAATGACTTTTACTGCAACAATTGAGCCTATTTCAGGAACAACATCATCAATTATGCTGTATTTTGATATGTTATTTACATGCTTAAGTACGGAGCCTATTTTCTTTGTTTTAATCATGTTAAATTTTTTTATAATATTATTAAATATATAGATAATACTAACTTAATTAGAAAGTATTTTCTTTATATTTTTAGCAGCCTGTCTAATTCTTTGTTCATTTTCAACTAATCCAATCCTTACAAAACCCTCACCATACTCACCAAAGGCTATGCCTGGAGCAACAGCAACATGAGCTTTTACCATCAGATCTTTAGCAAATTTTAAAGAACCCTTTTTATTGTATTTTTTAGGTATAGGCGCCCATGCGAACATACTCGCTTCAGGAGAAGGTATATCCCATCCAACTCTCGCCATAGATTCAATTAAAACATCTCTTCTACTCTGGTAGATACTTCTAATCTCTGAAACACATTTTTGAGGACCATTCAGAGCAGCAGTAGCAGCAACTTGAATTGGAGTAAAAGCGCCATAATCAAGGTAAGACTTAATTCTTGTTAGTGCGCTGATTAATTTTTGATTACCTACAGCAAAACCAATTCTCCAACCTGCCATGGCATAAGTTTTAGACATCGAAGTAAACTCAACAGCTATATTTTTTGCATTCTTAACTTGCAAAATAGAGGGTGGAGGCTTTTCATCAAAATAAATTTCAGCATAAGCCAAGTCAGATAATATGTATGTTTTATGTTTACGAGCAATTTTTACTAATTCTTCATAAAAATCTAAGCTTACAACTTGTGCTGTTGGATTAGAGGGGAAAGAAACAATTAAAGCAACAGGCTTTGGAGAGGAATGTCTAATAGAAAGATCTAGTCTTTCTAAGAATAATTCTGGGTTAAAAACACCATTATCCATGGTAGGTAAATGTCTGAGTGATGCTCCAGCTATTATAAACCCATATGGATGTATAGGGTAAGATGGATTGGGAGATAAAATGATATCACCGGGTGATGTTATAGCCTGAGCTAAATTAGCTAACCCTTCTTTTGAACCTAAAGTAACTATAACTTCCTTCTCTGGGTCTAAATCAACATTAAATCTTCTTTTATAATATTTTGATTGTGCCTTTCGTAAGCCGGGTATTCCCCTACTTACAGAGTATCTTCCAGTACCTGACTTGATAACAGTCTCTTTAAGTTTATCAATTATATGAGATGGTGTAGGCATATCTGGATTACCCATACCAAAATCAATGATATCTTCTCCTTTAGATCTTAATTCTGCTTTAATACGATTAACCTCAGAAAAAACATAAGGAGGTAATCTTTTTATTCGATCAAATTCATCTGCCATAATTAGTCAAGATAAGAACAGCAGTAATTTGTAATTTTGAGAACCTTAACTTTAAAAGAACTATTGGCTAAGACTTCAAAAAACATTCCTTGTTTATAATTTTTCCAATTCTCTTCACCATGAATTAAGACATCAAGCTCACCATTTGTGATATTCATAATTTCTTTCTTAGATGTATTGAATTCATACTCACCTATTAGCATCAAGCCTAATGTTTTAATCGATCCATCTTCTAATATAATATTTCTACTAGTAACATTACCATCAAAATATACATTGGAGTTTTTATCTACTGTTACGTTTTTAAATTCCATTACAATCTTATTAATTAATATCATAATTAGTAAGTATTTAAATAAATATTTTTAGTAATGAGGTGGAAGTGGATCTTCTTCTGGTTTAAATGAATTAGAATTATTTATAAGACTTTCCATTTTGGATATGAGTTTATTAATTTCTTTTTTATGAATAGCTATTTCTTTTTGTTGAGAATAAATTTCATCGCTTAATTGAGATACCTCATGTTGCAAAAAAATAACTTGCTCTTCTAATTTTTTTATTAAATTTTCCATTTACTCATACTCAATTGTACATTTTAATTTAAACAAAGTGCATTAAATCCAGTGATTTCGTCAATTCCTTCTCGCACATGGAACATTCTCATTGAAGCATGTCTATCATCTGACCTAGTTGGATCAAACTCTACACCAGTTACTTCTTTCATCATTACAGCTATTCCATATGCGTGTTGATGAGTAAACTTACGAGCTAAGTCTTTACCAGGAGCGTTCCTTACTTTTGCATCCCACTTCCTGCTTTTAAACTTATCCCAATCAACAATAGCTAAGTTAACTAGTTCTGCTGATGCTGTTAATTTCTTCTGTAACTTTGGTGGTACCTCTGCACACCATAGTTTAGCAATGTAAACATAACCAAGTGCTGACTGTAATCCTAATGAATGATACCATTGAGCTCTAGAACCTCTAAACGAATTATTATTAATATATCCATCATCAAGGAATAGTTTGCTTATTTCTTTGAACCTAAAGTTAATTTCTTTAGCGGCAAGCTTCTTATCACCTGTCCAGGCTGCATAAGTTAATGTTGTCATTCCACCATTAGCAAATTGATAAAAACCTCGGTCTGATTTCCCCCATACATCGGGCTTCATAAACCTCTTCCACATTCCTTCAACATATTTGTCTATGATTGCAATTTCTGCTTTAGTCATGCTAGATTTTAATTTAATTACGTTAGTTAAGTAGTGACCAAAGAAATGAACTGCACCTTGATACTCGTGATAATAACATGGTGCGTTAGGGTCACTATTTTCCCAACACATTGGCTTATGCTGTAATTCGGCACGATTAATAGTGTTATATAATTGATTTGCCTCTGCAAGGTCTACTGCAAGGTCTATTGCAATTTGAATGTTAGCTTCGTTCTTATTAACTAGTGCATTGTGTGTAGCTACTTTCCATTTTTTAACAGGACCCAACATAGACTGCCCACTATCAAGTGATGTACCGTTTTTTGTGTGTTCTGCACTCCAATCAAATCCAATAATATTTTGGAAATCTTCAAGTAAGAACTTAGAATTAAAAGTGTTCTTAGGCATAGCATCACACTGCTTAACCTCTTCAGTAAAGAAATGGTTTGCAAAGGTAATATCTTTGCTTGTAGTTTTTGCTAATACAGATGTTGATAATAATGTTATTAAAATAATCGCAAAGTATTTCATAATTACTCCCACTCAATAGTAGATGGTGGTTTTGAAGTAACATCATAGAGAACTTTATTTACTTTTGAAACTTTGTTTATGATAAGCGTAGAGACTTCTGATAGAGTTTCAATAGGAAAACTAGTTACATTTGCAGTCATTCCATCAATTGAATTAATGCATCTTAATACACAAGTTTCTTCGTATGTTCTTGAGTCTCCCATAACACCAACAGAACGAACAGGAAGAAGTACAGCAAAAGCCTGCCATGATAGGTCATAAAGATCATGATCTCTTAAGTATTTAATAAATATTTCATCAATCTCTCTAAGAGTATCTAACCTTTCTTTTGTTATGTTACCAATACATCTGATGCCAAGACCAGGACCAGGAAAAGGATGTCTCGAGATAAAATTTTTGTTGAGTTTATAATATAAACCTAACTTTCTTACCTCGTCTTTAAAAAGCTCCTTAAATGGTTCTATAATCTTAAAACTAATATCTTTAGGTAGTCCTCCTACATTATGATGTGATTTAATTGTTGCTGATTTACCGCCATGGTAAGAAGTACTTTCTATGATGTCTGTATAAAGAGTTCCTTGCGCTAAATAGAAAGAATTATTTTTGAGGGATTTTAAGTAATTATTAAAAACATCTATAAACAAAGATCCTATTATTTTTCTTTTTTTTTCAGGATTATTTATATTTTTAAGTTTTTTAATAAAAATATTTTGTGCATCAATAACATTTAATTTTAATTTAAATGATTTAAATATTTTTCTAATATTAGCCTCATCATACTTTCTCAATAAACCATTATTAACAAAAACATAATGAATATTTTTAGTATTGACATGTTTAGATAAAGCAAAAGCAAGTACAGTTGAGTCCACGCCTCCAGAAACAGCACAAATGATATTAGGGCTTTTTTCTTTTATATAAGTATTGAAATAGTTTTTAACATTGTTATTCAAGTTGGTATCACTCCAATTTTTTTTAAATTTACAAAATTTAAATAAGAAATTAGAAAGAATATGTTTTCCATTTTCTGAATGAGTTACCTCAGGATGAAATTGTAACGCATAAATATTTTTATTATTTGTTATTGCTGCTATAATGTTATTCTTAGTTTTTGCTATGACTTTAAAATTTTTTGGCAATTTATTCAGACTGTCTCCATGAGACATCCAAACAATTTGAGATTTTGGAATTTTATTAAAAAGAAGATTAGGAGACAAGGTATTGATAGTTGTATTTCCGTATTCCCTAATATTTTTTTTTACGATTTTACCCCCAAGTTTGTGAACAATATATTGAAAACCATAACAAATGCCCAAAATAGGCAATGTGATTTGCGATATATCGATTTTAAGAGATGGTGATTTTTTTGAAAGAACAGAATCCGGTCCTCCTGAAAGAATAAGAGCTTGATGATTATCCAAAACACTTAAAGCATTTAAATACATTGGTGTTTTAATTTCACAAAATAATCCCATCTCCCTTATTTTTCTTCCTATCAGATGAGTATACTGGGAGCCAAAATCAATAATTAAAATGGACTTAATCAATTTGATCGATAATTAGGCGCTTCTTTTGTTACTTGAACACTATGAACATGGCTTTCATTAATTCCTGCATTAGTAAGTCTCACAAATTTAGCTTTTTTCTTTAATATAGATAAATTTTCAGAGCCTGTGTAGCCCATACCCGATCTTAATCCGCCTGACATTTGAAATAAAACATGTGATACTTGTCCTTTGTAAGGAATTCTTCCTTCTATCCCCTCAGGAACAAGTTTGGAGATTTCATTCATTTCATCCTGAAAATACCTATCTGCACTTCCTCTGGTCATTGCACCTAATGATCCCATTCCTCTATAAGATTTATAGGATCTTCCTTGAAATAGAAAAACTTCACCAGGCGATTCATCTGTACCGGCGAATAAAGAGCCAGCCATTATGCAATTAGCTCCAGCTGCTAGAGCTTTAATAATATCTCCAGAGTATCTCACGCCTCCATCCGAAATCATGGGGATCTTGGCTTTATTAGCAACTTTTGCAATATCTAGTAAGGCTGTAAACTGTGGAACACCAACTCCAGTAACTATTCTAGTTGTGCAAATAGACCCAGGTCCAATTCCTATTTTAATTGCATCAGCACCTAATTTAATTAAATCTTTTGCTGCTTCGGGAGTAGCAATATTTCCAACAACAATAGGAGTTTGAATTTTTTTTTTCAATTTTTGGAAAGTTTCTAAGACCAATGATGAGTGACCGTGAGCTGTATCTATGAATAATATATCAACACCAGCATTATCAAGCTCTATGGCTCTCCTAAAATCAATTTCTTTTGTACCAATTGCAGCCCCTACTAATAATTGACCATTTTTATCTTTTACAGAATATGGAAATTTTTCACCTCTTTGTATATCTTTTACGGTAATTAAACCTATGCATTTATAATTATTATCAACTACAACTAACTTTTCAATTCTATTTTCTTGAAGCAATTTTTTTGCTAGACCAAAAGAAGACATTCCTGATGATTGTGACTTAGTCATTGTGATAACTTTTTTAGTCATTAAATCTTTTACTTTACTTTTTTTATTCATAACAAAACGAACATCTCTATTAGTTATAATACCTTGTAAAATATTACTTTTATCAACTACAGGAAAACCTGAAATATCATGCTCTTTCATAACTGATAAAACTTCTTCTATTGTATTGTCAGGTTGCATTGTAATAGGATTATAAACAATACCAGCCTCAAATCTTTTAACTCTTTTTACTTCAGAACATTGAGTTTCTATATCAAAATTTTTATGAATAACACCTAAACCACCGTTTTGAGCCATAGCAATGGCCATTTTGGATTCTGTCACTGTATCCATGGCAGCAGATAAAATTGGAATATTTAATTTAATTTCTTTAGTTAAATTAGTAGATATGTCTACGTCTTGAGGTAAGACAGATGATTTCTGAGGAGTTAATAAAACGTCGTCGAAAGTTAGATATTCTTTTACTGAAGCCATGGCCAATCTTAGATTTTTTTAAATTTAAATCAAGAATATTACGGCAAAAATTTTATGATAGCAGGCCTATGATACTGAATAAATATAAAAATAAGATGAAAGAAAGTATTCTAAAAAAACATAGTTTTTAACTATGAAAGTTTTTTTCCATTAGCTAAAACTGTATCAAGTAGATAAAAATCAATTTCATCAACACAGCCAATATTTACGCCCATTTTAGTATCATCGCTTCTTGTATTGTGATGGGTGTAAATTCCACATTTTTTACAAAAAAAATGTTTCGCTATATTTTTATTAAACTGATAAATAGTTAGAAATTCTTTTCCCTTAAGGAGTTTAAAGTTTATAATTGGTATGATTGCCATTTTAGCATTTTTTCTTATACAGATGGAGCAATTACATTGCTTAATAATATCTAAATCACTTACTATTTCAAACTCTACAGATTTACAGTGACATGTTCCTTTATGTATCATGATAGATATAATGTTGGTTTAGATAAATTTAGTCAACTATTAATGTATTTACTATGCTTATTTATCTAATTACTTTTATTTATTTCTATAATTTGATCACAAAATTCAATGGATTCTTTTCTATGAGAAATAAGAATGAAGGAATAACCTTTATATTCGTACTTGATAGATTTGAGTAATTTTTTTTCTGTAACTTCGTCTAGTGCATTAGTAGCTTCATCCATAATCATAATTTTTTTTATATTATAAAGGGCTCTCGCAATTCCAATTCTTTGTTTCTGACCGCCCGATAACTTAATACCTCTTTCGCCAACAATTGTATCTAAACCACTATCGAGAGTTTTAATAAAATCATTTAGTTGAGAGGATTCAACAGCCTTATTAAGTCGTATTACATCATAGTGCAAATTATTAATATCAAATATTATATTTTCTTTAATTGATCCATCTATAAGAAAAATATTTTGAGGAACATATGAGAATTTATTTAACCAGTTTTTATTTTCATAAATACTAACAGGGTTATTGTCAATTAAGATATTACCAGAACTAATGTTTGAAAGACCTAGAATAATGTCAATAACAGTTGACTTTCCAGATCCTGTTTTACCAGTAATTGCTATCCATTTATTAAGATGAATATCTAAATTAAAATTTTTAAATATAAAATACTTATCATCATAAGAGTAAGATATATTTTTGAGCGATAGAACTTTGTTAAAATCTAAATCTTTTTCATTTGATTTATTTTTTTGATCATTTTTATATAAAATTTCTGAGTGTATGAGATCTATAACTGGATATGTATATCTAATTCTAACATAGCTACTAATCATCCTGTAACAAGCTGGAATTAACCTAAATATTCCAGCAATTATTAATCCTATAATTGGAATCACTTCTACCAAATTTAAATTTCGAGATGAAATGATTAGTATAACAATAACGATTCCTAAAATTGCAATAAATTCCAATCCAATTTGTGGAAATACTGTTATAAAAGATTGCCTGGTTCCCACATGAGTAATTCCCTCATTTTGTTTATTAAAATTAGAAAAAAAACCTTTTTCAGTACCAAGTATTTTTAATTCTTTTACAGAGCCAATACCCTCATTGAAAAATTTAATCTTAAGTCCTTCGTATTTTTGTCTCAGTAAACCATATTTTAAATTTTTGTTCCTTGTGAATTTTAAAAAAATAAATGAAATAATAGAAATAATTAAGAGCGCAGATATAACAATAAAAGGTTCAAAAAAAATAAGAATGAACAATATGCCGATTATAACTAAAAAATCTGTTAAAAAAGTTAAAAGCGGGTATACCCCATTATCAGAAAATTGTTGATTTTCAGAAATAACATTTCTTATGAAGTTTGATGAGTTTTCTTTTAAGTGCCTAATGTAGTCACCCATAACGTAAGAAGAAAAAAGTTTCATAGAAATTTCTTCTTGAAGTGTGTAAAGAAATTTTGATTTATTCCATTCAAGAATTGATGTAATTAAAGCTTTTAGTGTGTAAATGATAATTACAAATATCGAAGTAAATATAGTAAGTTCATAAGAAGAATAGTTTTTAAAATCTAGTGTAATGAAATTTAAATCACTTAATTTTCTTAAAATATAATTAGGCTCAGATGAACTAATTTGTTTAACAAGAGGAAATATTAAGGATAAGCCAATCATCTCAAAAATCATAACTAGAACCATCATTATTAATAAAAAAATAAAATATTTTTTAATTTTAGTACTACTTACTTCTTGAATTTTTTTTATTCTTGAAATCATTTTAATATTTTCATTTTATTTAATAGTTAAAATTAATTATATATTTTTTATGTTTCAATAATAAGATCTAAAATAGACAGTAGAGCTATTTGATGAACATTCTCAACCGTATTATAGCTATTGCTATCAACCCATAAATTGATATCTCCTAAAAGACTTAATGGATTATCTTTATTAAATCCAGTAAGCGTTAATAGATTTAAATTCAATTCTTTTGTTTTTTTTGCAGCATTAATCATATTTAGAGATTTTCCACTACTACTAATAAGAATTACTAGATCTTTGTCATTAGCATAGTTGCCTAATGCTTCAGATACCCATTCTTCATAACCATAATCATTTGCCAAACAAGTTATCAGACTAGATTCATTAAAAGTGACAGATCTTATTTTTACAGTTTTAGTTAGGTCTATGCTAACATGGCTTGCAATTGCTGCACTACCACCGTTTCCTACAATAATTATTTTTGCGTTGTTATCTCTGACTGATAGGAATAGATCTTTTATTTTTAAAAATAGGCCAACATCTAAAGATAGATATTTATTTTTAATTTCGGATATATATTCATTGAAAAATTGTTTTGACATAATTTATTAGTAAGAACTAACCCTCAAGTTAATTACAATAATATATATAATAAGTTATTAAAAGTACTTAAAATAAGAATAGTAATTCTCAAATAATTTTAAGCTTTAAAAATCAAGTTTAATTATAGGCCTTAAAACCTTACCGGTTTTTAAATCATTAAAAGCTTTATCTATATTATCTAATTTATAAAAACTGTTAAATTCTTTTGAAATATTAATCTTTAAACTACTAGATAAATTAAAATAATATTTAATATCTTTGTCTAAAAGTGAATTTCCGCCCCAAGAACCAACTATTTTTTTTCCCATGTTGAATTGAATTGGATCAATAGTCATTTGTTTGCCAAAGTCTGCATTTCCATTTATTACTAAAGTGCCTACTTTTGGTTTAGCTATGATAATAGCGCTACTCATAACTTTAATATTTCCAGTAGATTCAATAACTAAATTAAACTTATTCTTATTCTCTTCATAAAACATTTTTTGTTTTGTTTCAGAGGATAGTAAAATAGTTTTAAATCCTAGTTTTTTTGGAATATTCAATTTTTTAATATTAGTATCTATTACTGTTACATCTTTACATTTCAATAAAGATGCTGCTATTGTAGCAAAAGAGCCAATACCACCGCATCCAATTATACAAATACTTTCATTTTCATTTTCATTTAAAAAATTTTTAATAGAACCCATACCAGTTGGAATTGCGCAACCATAAAAAACAGCTTCTAAGGGTGATAATTTTTTTGGAATTTTATAAAGCCTATTTTCACTAACTACACTAAATTCAGAAAATACTGAAATAGGGCCAGAATTAATTAAATTACCATCCAAATCTTCGTAAGTTGCTCCACCTGTATCTATTCCCTCACCTTTAATCCATGAAGCCACTACTCTATCATTTTTTTTAACTTTTGTAATTAATGGCCCAACTTCATGAACAGTACTGGAAGCTTCATGACCTAAACAATGAGGTAAAAATTTATCTTCACCTCTTTTTCCTTCATATTCTAATAATTGAGTATGACATATTCCAGAAAAGTGATTTTTAATTAAAACTTGACCTTCTTTTAATTTTGGGAATCTTAGATTAACAATTCTAATTCTTTTTTTTTTATAAAGTACTGCAGCTTTAAAATATAAATTATTCATCTTAAGGAATAAACCAATCAAAATCTCCAGTATAATCTAACTCTGTGAATAAGTTAATCCAATCATCTGAACTCATATAAGTTAAAGCTGTTAAATTCCAAGCCTTCATTCTTTTTTCTTCTTCTTCGTTATTCCAGGAATCAACGATAATAAATGAATTTTTTTTAGAGACTCTCGATATCTCCTGCAAAGATTTCTTACATTCTTCTAATGGTAAGTTGTGAACTGTATTAATTGATATTACTAAATCAAAGCTATTATCTTCAAATTCTAAATTATTTGCATTACCTACACTCATTAAATTCTTAACTTCATCTATGGAGTTTTCTACTGCATAATTAGAAATATCTATCCCTTTAATATCTGCTTGTGGTAGACAGTCTAAAAAGTCTTTAATCATAAAACCTTTACCTGCACCAATATCTAAAATTGATGAACTATTATTAAGACCATAAAATTCTATAAAATCCTTAACTACAGGAACCCATCTGCCATCATATTTATAGCCACCATAGCCATATCTTCTTTCACCATCAAAAAAGTCCTTTTCAAATTGCCTAGCTTTAGTCCTGTCATCATCAGTTATATTAGATAAGCGATCTTCAAGATTTCTCTTTATTTTTGGATAGTTTCGCATTAAAAAAGTATTAGGGGTCATTTAATTCTCACAGTCTTGTTGTTTATAATATAATTTAACAAGAAATACAAAATATGATTAAAATTAATAATAACATTAAAAAAGAACTATTTTATCAAATCTTAAGAATTAGGAGAATTGAAGAAGGTATATCAAAAAAATATAATGACCAAAAAATGAGATGTCCCGTCCATCTATCGATAGGTCAAGAAGCAATAGCTGTAGGAGTTAGCGCTCTTCTTAAAAAAAAAGATCAAGTTGTAAGCAATCATCGATCACACGCACATTATTTATCAAAAGGCGGGAGTTTGAATAAGATGATCTTAGAAATTTATGGAAAGGAAAATGGATGCAATTCAGGAAGAGGTGGATCTATGAATCTTATCGATAAAAACGTCAATTTTATGCTTTCTCTGCCTATTGTAGGAGCTACTATTCCAATAGGGGTAGGTCTTTCTTTAGAAAAAAAGATAAAAGATAAAAAAGATATTGTTACTATTTATCTAGGTGATGCAGCCACAGAACAAGGTGTTTTTTATGAATCGTTAAATTTTTCTAAAATTCAAAAATTGAAATGTCTATTTGTAATCGAAAATAACTTCTATTCCGTTTACACAGATATAAGCCAAAGAAGAGTCGATAGAAATTTAAAAGATTTAGAAAACATTCTAGGGGTAAAAACATTTAGAGCTAATGGCAATGATGTTATTGAGGTGCTGAATAAAACAAAGATGGCCCTTCAATTTATAAAAGAAAAATCAGAACCAGTAATAATAATTATGAATACATATAGACACTTAGAGCACTGTGGGCCTAGCAACGATGATCATTTGTTATATAGAGATAAAAAAGAAATTAAAAACTGGACAAATAAGTGCCCTCTTCAAAATTTTAGAAAAAAACTATTAAAAAATAACATACTGTCAGAAAAAATTATTTTAAATTATGAAAAAAAGATTCAAAAAGAAATTAATAAAAGTTTTGCGATTGCGGAGTCAGCAAAATATCCATCACTTAAAACATCATACGATTTCACTTATGCAAAATAAAAAAAAATATATAAAATTTTCTGAATCAATTTTAGAAGCTTTATCATACTGTCTTAAAAAAGACTCTAATACTTATATTGTAGGTGAAGGAGTTCCAGATCCTAAAGCTATTTTTAATACAACTAGAGATCTCCAAAAAAAGTTTGGAAAAAAAAGAATATTTGATATGCCAGTATCAGAAGCGGGAATGACTGGTATCATTATAGGGTCTTCTTTAAATGGATTAAGGCCTATTTTAATTCATCAAAGAGTAGATTTTATGCTTTTAACAATGGATCAATTGGCAAATACAGCAGCTAAACTGTCCTATATTTTTAATGGTCAATTAAAAGTTCCTATAGTCATTAGAGCTGTAATTGGAAGAGGTTGGGGGCAAAGTGCTCAACATTCTCAAAGTCTTGAGTCTGTTTTTGCAAGTTTTCCAGGACTGAAAGTCATTAGCCCATCAAATGCTATCGATGCAAGAAACTTGTTAATTGCATCAATCAAAGACAATAATCCTGTAGTTTTTCTAGAGCATAGATGGTTACATGACACTTACAGTAAATATAAACCCATAAAAGATGTAAAATTAGATGGTCCAAAAAAAATTGTAACAGGTTTTAACATAACAATTATAGGTTTTTCCTATTCAATTATTGAAATCCTGAAAGCAAATAAAATTTTGAGAAAAGTTGGAATCAAGCCTGAGATTATTGACTTAAGGATTTTAAAACCTCTAGATACTAAAAAGATTATTATTTCAGTCAAAAAAACTGGTAGAATTATTGTTGTTGATAATGGCTTTAAAGAGTATGGAATTTCATCAGAAATTATTGCATCAATTACTGAAAATATTGGTATTAGTTTAAAATCAAATCCAATTAGATTAGGAATAAATAATCACCCTACTCCCTCAACTAAAGCGCTAATTAAAAATTATTATCCTGATTATAAGGCTATTATAGACAAAGTATGTTTATCTTTAAAAGTCACAAGCGTAACTAAAAAAAATATAAAAAAAATACTAGAAAAAAATCAAACTAACTTAGAAATAGATGTGCCCAATAAGGACTTTAAAGGTCCTTTTTAATTTTATGTATTTTTTTATTCATACTAACTAAATTATAAAATTTTGAATTATTTTTTAAAAGACCAATACTGTGTTTATATTTCAACTCTTTAACAGCGTCTTCCACAGAGTATCTAAATCTAAATCCTGTCTTTAAAAGCTTAGATGAATCTAGTCTATAAGAACGAACATCACTAATTTTCAAGACTTTGATTTTACAAGGTATAATTTTTTGAATTAATAGAGACATTTCTCTTAAGCTTAAATTTTCATTACCAACATTATAGATAATATTTTTAGAGTTATCTTTGATCATATGAAGGTAAGCTGACACCATATCATTTATATTTAAATTGGGTCTGATTTGACTACCTCCAAACAAAGTAATTTCTTTATTCGATAACGCTTGCATGGACAACATATTCACAGATAAATCTAATCTCATCTTAGGAGAATAACCACAAACTGTAGCAGGTCTAAGAATTTTTAAATTTATTTTATCTTTATAACTTAATAACACTCTCTCACTAATCATTTTAGTTTTATTGTAGTCAGAAATTGGAACTAAATCTAAGTCTTCATGAACTTTTCTTTCTTTCTTTACTCCATAAACACTGCCGGATGAAGCAAAAATAAATTTTTTAAAATTATTTTTAATAGCAAATTCAATTAATAGTTTACTGTGAAGAACATTAATTTCCCAAGTAATCTTTGAATCTAGGTCTCCAGCAGGATCGTTTGCTACATTAGCTAAATGTATAAAAATATCAAAATTTTTAAATTTATAATTATTTATATTAACAACTGAATCTTTGATTAATTGAAAATTTTTATTATTCACAATTTCTTTTGGTAGATAGTTGCCAAACCAGTTAGCATCTATGACTGTAACTATGTGTTTTTCTTCTAAAAGTTTAATTAAAAGTTTAGTCCCAATATAACCCAATCCGCCTGTTAAAATTATTTTCATTGAAAGAACCTATTAATCTTTTCAAT
>Ga0115001_10000540_pt1 | contig 27982 bp, 25 predicted proteins | sample ArcticOcean_MG_C_12_FD_89869 | JGI IMG/M metagenome (GOLD analysis project Ga0115001, IMG submission 89869) | Marine microbial communities from western Arctic Ocean - ArcticOcean_MG_CB8_130 | ecosystem: Environmental > Aquatic > Marine > Oceanic | place: Arctic Ocean: Canada Basin | collected... | reverse complement strand
TGGTCACGTCTCAAATAGAATTGTTAACGAAATTGAAGAGATTAGCCGTGTAGTCTACGATATTTCCAGTAAGCCTCCAGCAACTATTGAGTGGGAGTAGTTATTTGTGGGTATGTTAGCTAAAGGATTCTAAAATTGAAATATCGCGCTGAAATAGATGGATTAAGGGCACTAGCAGTATTGCCTGTGATGTTTTTTCATGCTGGATTTGAAGTCTTTAGCGGTGGCTTTGTTGGAGTGGATGTATTTTTTGTTATCAGTGGATATTTGATAACCGCTTTAATAATCTCTGAGCTTGAGATAGGGCAATTTTCCATTCTAAAATTTTATGAGCGTCGTGCCCGTAGAATTTTACCTGCTCTATTTTTGGTTATGTTTTTGTGCATCCCTTTTTCATATGCATTGCTTTCTCCGAGTGACTTTAGAGATTTTGGTCAAAGTCTTGTAGCTGTTTCAATTTTTTTATCCAATCTTTTATTCTGGCTTGAGAGCGATTACTTTGACATTGCAACTGAGTTCAAACCTCTTCTCCATACATGGAGCTTAGCAGTAGAGGAGCAATTTTATCTTATCTTCCCGCTATTATTGCTTGCCCTATGGAAGCTAAATAATAAAATACTGATGCTTGTTTTACTAAGTTTAATTTTTTGTATGAGTATTATTTACTCTCATTGGGGAGCCTATAATGCACCTTCTTTTAACTTCTACTCAATAACTAGTAGAGCTTGGGAGCTCTTAATCGGGGTTTTTTTAGCCTTATTTTTATGGAATTACTCATCCCCTAAATCGATTGCACTCAATCAATTCTTGAGCATATTAGGATTGACCGCAATCTGTCTTTCTATAATTACCTTTGATGCAAAAACTCCATTCCCAAGTTTTTATGCATTGATTCCAACTCTTGGTACGGCCTTGATTATCCTCTCATCAACTCATGGGACCCTGGTAAATAAATTACTTACTTTGAAACCAGTAGTTGGCATTGGGTTAATTTCTTATAGCAGCTATTTATGGCATCAACCTATTATCGCTTTTGCTAATATATATTTTCTTGAGACTCCTACTGCAGGTATGTTTTTAGCCCTTATAGTTTTGGCATTATTGTTAGCTTTTGTTAGCTGGCGTTTTTTTGAAAGACCATTTCGCAATCCAGTTAGAACCTCAAGAAGATGTATATTTTACTTTTCAACCATTGGACTTTTATTTTTTTCACTCATAGGATTGAGCATTCATTTTAATAATGGGTATGAAGAAAGATTTTCAAAAGATCAGCTAACAATCTTAAATTTCGAAAACTCTAGAGAAAGAGATACTTTATATAGAAATAGAGTTTGTTTTTTAAGGAAGGACCAAGACTTCACTCATTTTCAAGAAGAATGCTTCAATGGCGATTCCTATATCTGGGGTGATTCACATTCAGCCGCTCTTTCACATGGCTTGTTACAAGAGAGAGAGTTTACACAACTTACTGCCTCAGCCTGCCCTCCAATCTTGGATTTTAATGTAACAATAAGAAGATATTGTAAGGATATAAACAGCTTTATTTTTGAAAAAATTAAACACGATAAGCCTAAGTTTGTTTTCTTGCATGCTAACTGGATTAGCGATAGTTACGAAAATTTTGAATTACAGCTAGAACATACTCTGCTTTCTTTGCTATTGTTGGAGCAACAAACAACTTTCATCATTATTGGGGGAATTCCGCAATGGCAGCCCTCACTTCCGAGGGTGATGTTTAAGTCAATCAATTCACTGGAGAGTGATATCATGTTTTTACCCAATAGTTCAATTCAATCGATAGCAGAAAAAGATAATCAAATTCAGAAAATTATTTCTAATCTCGATTCTTCAAAATTACAATTTATTTCATTAATTGATAGTCTATGCATTAACAACAAATGCTTGATTAGAGGCTCAAATCAATCTTTTGAGCCCTTAGTTTCAGATTCCTCGCATCTTACAAAATCAGGCTCTCAAAAACTGGCAAAGGTTATTGAAAATTTTATAACTCAAATAAAAAGTAAATAATGCATATGAATAGACTTCCTTATCAAAACCACTTCCAATTTTTTTTAATTCTTTTGTGCTTAGCCTCTTGTGGGAGCGGAGCTTCCACACCTGGTTTTACTATCTTCGCTAATCCACTTTCTCTTGAGCTGAATGAAGATGAGACTGTATCATCGACTTTAACTGCCTCAACAAATCTTAGTTCTTCTTTATCTTTTTCAATTAATCCCGCCCCAGCTCATGGAAGTGTGAATCTAGAAGAGAGTGGTAAATTTACCTACACCCCAAATCAAAATTATTTCGGCGCAGATTCCTTCTCATATAGTGCCTCATCTTCGATTTACAACAAATCGTCATCAGCACAGGTCTCTATAACCATTAACCCAATTCAAGATTTGCCAACTATCACATTCACCCTGAATAAGGAGGCTATATATATAGGAGAGGAGGTTATAGTTTCCTGGGAAGTAATTGAGTCATCGCAATGCTTAGCTTCAGGTGATTGGAGTGGAGAGAAATCAGCCAATGGTTCTGAAAATATAAGCTTTGAAAGCCCTGGTCAAAAAATTCTTTACTTAAAGTGCGAGGGTATTGATGGCTTTACTGAAGTTTCACTAGAAACTTTAGTTTCTAAACCCGAGCCTTTTCTAAATAAATTTCCTGCCAATCAGGGAATAGATATAATTTTGGTATACGGACAAAGCAATGCATCTGGTAATGGCCGGTTGAATTCTGAGGATGCATTAAAGCTCGAAAGAGAAAATCTAATGTACAGAAAATGTAAAGATGAAAATGCTAATGTCTTGATCTCTACCAATTGTGGTCAATTGGAAATCATTGCAGAGCCATCAGATATCTACGAGATCGGAGGTTATTCAGCCTGGACAACCTTTTCCACTAATTTAGAAATTATGAATAGAAGAAAAACTATATTTTTAAATGCAGCTGTTGGCGGAACCACTTTAAGAGATTTATTGAGAAGTGGAAGTAATCCTATTAAAGGTACTACTAATAGATTTCAGAATTTAATTTGGGGTACCCATGATATCTTTAAATCTTATGCTAGAGAGAACATTAATAGCGTATCTCTGATTTGGCTCCAAGGTGAATCCAATATCATTCAAATGGGTAGTAATAACTTGTCTGATAAAGAGCTTAAGGAGCAATTTGCACAATATTTTCTTGATCTTGAGGAGCTTAGAACCACTTTATTATCGGACATTGATATTCCATACTTATATTTCTATATTATTAGAATGGGAGTTTCAGGGGAAGCGGCAAGAGAAATCATGCCTTATGATCTTGCAAATGATCTTGGATATTGGCAAATACACTTTGCGTGTACTACAGAAAATTTTATACCTCTCAGCATACTTCCGAGAACTTATTCTTCTCAGAATCAAAAATTAACAGACGGCATTCATTACTCAAGATTAGGATATGACACTTTAGGCGAAGAATCAGCGAATAGCTTTGATAGCTTTATGCAAAATATTGATGTGAGCAACTATATTTGTAGCGACAATCAATTATTTGCTCCAACTAGAATTCTTGAATCACCATTCGACTAGAACTATTCTACTGCTAAAAAAATAATACTTTCTTCATCTGACGCCTAGTCAAGACTAGATGTTCTCCTTTTCTTATTTCGTGTTTTACTAAACTTGAGATAGAATCCCATAAAAATTTGTTTTATTACACCGAGCTTTTAAATGCATCAGAATAACTCTCCGCTTTATCAGAGCTTCCTAAAAAGTCCTCATCGAAGCATTAAACATGAATCTTACTTTTCTGTATACGATAAACTTTTATCAAAGTATATAGACCAGGATATTACCTTTGTTGAAATTGGCATTCTTGATGGTGGGTCACTTTTTATGTGGAGAGATTTTTTAGGTGATAAGGCTAGAATTATTGGCATTGAGATTAATCCAGTGGCAAAAAAATGGGAAGAACATGGCTTTGAGATCTTTATTGGCAGTCAGAGCAATCCAGTTTTTTGGAAAGATTTCTATGAAACAGTTGGGTCAATTGATGTGTTAATTGATGATGGGGGACACACCTACAAGCAGCAAATAGTAACAGTTGAAGAAGGATTAGAAAATATTAATGATGGAGGAATGATTGTAGTTGAGGATACATATACCTCATATCAAAAAGAATATGGATATCCATCTAAATATAATTTTCTTTCATATGCAAGCAATCTGGTAGACGGAATGAATCTTAGAACCCCAAAGATTGGTTACAAAGGCATACCAAATAATAATATAGAACAAGTATCATTTTTTGAATCGATTGTGGCTATAGACATTAACTCAGATGCTTCAAATTTTTTAGCAGCTGGTCTTGATAACAAAAGTCAAAATTCAGCTCAAGCTATCAGCATGAGATATGAAGATAACTCAAAAATTTCAGGGCTTAATAGGTTTTTAGCATACTTTCTATTTCTTAGAGAAATCCCTCTTCTTGGCAGTTTCTTTGCATCTACTGGTATATTCGCATTAGAGCAATCAAAAATTTTAGTGAACAAGCTTGATAATAGAAAACTCAAGCGTTACTTCCGTTATAAGTAAGGGGTGTTATATAAAGAAAGATGATGACAGTTTCAGAAGCAATTTTATCTCGCCGCTCTATAAGAGCCTTTACAAAAACTCCAATATCAACCGCAGTTATTAAAGATCTTTTATTCAAAGCATCTCGTGCTCCTAATGGTGGAAACTTACAGCCATGGAGAATTTATGTCTTGAATGGACCTAAGATGAATGAATTTTTAGAGTTTCAAAAAGCTTGGGATCAACCAGAGCATCATGAATATGATATTTATCCAGAAAAATTAAAAGAACCCTATCGAACGTCAAGGTTTCAATTGGGTGAGGAGATGTATGAAATTCTTGATATTCCGCGAGAAAATAAGGATGCAAGAATACAGCAGGTAATGAAAAATTTTGAATTTTTTGGTGCTCCGGCGGCAATATTTTGTTTTGTTGATAAGCAAATGGGTCCCCCACAATGGTCAGATCTTGGTATGTTTCTCCAAAATTTGATGCTCTTGGCTCAAGAAATTGGGATTGATACTTGTGCTCAAGAAGCTTGGGCAATGAAAGCTACTAGCGTAAGTCAATTTGTTGGATCCCCAGGAGATGAAATGCTTTTTTGTGGAATGGCAATTGGATACAAAGATCCTGATGCGCCCATCAACCAATTAAAGTCCCAACGCAGGCCACCAGAGGAATGGACTAAAATTTTATAATCAGCCCTTGCTCAATAGCATATGTAATTTCAGTATTTGTGACTTCTGTTTATGAGTGGCTTAGTGTAAATAATTTAGTTAAACTTTCTAAGTGTCAAAGCTAAACATTCGATCCGCTACTGAGAATGATTCCTCTGATCTCCTTGAATGGAGAAATGATCCCTTAACTATCCAAATGTCTCAAAGCACTCGTGGTGTCTCAAAGGCAGATCATGAGTCATGGTTGCGAAAGACTCTAAAAACTCAAAGTATAAACTTACTCATCTGCGAAAGTGAATCTGACCTGACAAAAATATCAAAAATTGGAATGGTGCGTTTTGATGAGACTGCGGATAATCTTTATAAAGTATCAATTAATTTAAATCCACTTCATCGAGGCAAGGGTTTGGCAAAAAAATGCTTAGAAAGCTCTGTTAATGACTTCAGCATAAAAAATAAAAGGAACATTCAACTAATAGCAGAAATTAAAGCAAGCAATGAAGCAAGTAAAAAAATTTTTTGTGATGTTGGTTTCAAATATGTAAAAAATATTGATAATAATTTTTTGCAATATATGCTTGATCTTAATTTATGAAATCTAAAACTTCAATTATTGAGCTAGAAAGGGTGCTAAAAAAACCAGCTCAAATTAAGAGCTTATACAAACTGCTTAATCAGCGTAAATATTCCATAAGCAGCTCAAAGAAACCGTCATTCTCTGAGCATACTCGTTTTGTTCGTGCTCACCCATATAGAGCGTGGTATTTAATAGAAGTTAACAATACTCATATTGGAAGCATTTATATTCAAAGAGATAACTCTATAGGAGTTAATTTGCTTGATGAAAATAATGCTCTTGTTCCTTCAATCCTTCAGCAACTACTTTTGCGATGGAAACCATTGACATCGATCCCATCTGTGCGACCTGCAGGTTTCTTTATTAATGTACCATCAGCAAATAGCGCTTTGCAAAAGGAGATTCAAAAGATGGGCGGCAAGCATATTCAAAATACTTACACAGTATCCATCTAGCATTTTATAAATGTCAGACCATCTAGACAAATCATCAATTACTTTCTTGTCTGGTTCTGCGGGGGAATTGGACTGGGTATTGCCAATTTTAGACGATTTATTATTAAAGGGGTTTACTAATCATATTTGCTGCTTAACCCCGGAAGTACAAGACAGTATCAATCAAAATAAGCTACTCAGGGAATATATAAATAGATCATCAAAGAAAATTTTTGTTCATGAATGCTTTTCTTCCTCACCAAAGATTTTTGATCAGCTGGTATATTATTTCCATCGCATTAGTGCAAAACTAGACTTGAGAAAATTATTTTTTACTAAACGAGTAATCTCTGCAATTGATTCAGTTCTAACAAACTATTTTTTGCAGCGTATGCCAAAAAATATTTATTTAGTAAGACATTCTAAAAATCTTATATTTACTGAATTTCCTACCATTCGAAGGCCTCTAAATATTTGGCTAAAAAAGAATTTTAAAAACTCTTTATTTTTTTATATCCCGCATTCACCTCATTTTTATTCTGAAAATATTAATGACGAATTTTCAGAAGGACCACGCATTGATTATTCTCGCAACTCATTTTTGTTGCTTGGACACCCTTTGGATCATCTTTACCTTGAAAAGTTATATGACTTCTCTGATTTAGAAACTGTCTTTTTAGGCCATCCAAAGTACTCCAAAAAATGGCTGGAAGACATCAAGGCACGATCGGCGCCTTCGAGAGTTTCTCAGGAAGAAATTAATATTTTTGTTATTAGTCGCGGAGTGGGCAGCTATTTAACTGAAGAAAAACATCAATATCTTGTTCAATCCACCTATGACAGTATTAAAAGTAATTTCAGTAACTATAATTTACTGATAAAAAAACATCCAAGGGAGTTGAATTCTGCTTGGGATCATTGCACTGAGATAGATCAATTTACTAATTATACAGATGAGCATATTTTGCAGGCGGCTGCCGATGCTGATTTAGTTATTTCTTTCTGGAGCTCAGGTGCAATGGATTGTTTTGCTCTTGGAGTCCCAGTAATTGAGTTTTTTAATCCAGATTTATCTTCTTTCCAGCAGGTACAGCTAGACAATTCAAAATATACAACAATATATAGATTGCTTGGTTGCGTCCTAGAAGCTAATGATCAGATTGAACTAACCTCTCAGATTTTAGAGCTCAAAAATAATAATTTCTATGCAAGCAAAAGCCAAACTCATCCTAGAATGCTTGATTTACTGGATAGATCTAATTCTTGGGAACAACACTTTGCTAAAATATTGCATAAAAATGATTTACTATGAGCGTTAATCTAAATTACAACCATTATGAAACTTGATATTCTAATAATTGGAGCCGGCATTTACGTATGCGGCAAGGGAACCGATGGTTTTGGAACAGTTCTACCAGCTATCTTCCAATGGAACAAAGAGACCAATAATCTTGGTAATTTATACTGTGCTTCTACAACCACTGATTCCGCGAAGAATTTTAGAAAAAAATGTTTAGAGCTTTCTCAAGTCTTTGAAACTAATCTTGTGCCTCATTGCTTTCCTGAAAACGATGATCAGAAATCTAAAAGCTACAAGGATGCTATTTCTCATATGAAAAATCCTTCATGCGTAATTATAGCTGTGCCAGATCATTTACATTATGAAATTGCAAAGGAATGCATTAAAGCTGACCTCCATTTGATGGTAGTCAAGCCTTTAACTCCTACTTATGCTGAGGGAGAGGAATTAGCTAATGCAGTGAATAAAGCTAATCTGCATGGAGTGGTTGAGTTTCATAAACGCTGGGATAGATCAAATTTAATTCTAAAAGAAAAATATGCTAGCGGTCAGCTTGGTGATTTGCTTTACTCGTTGGTAGAATATAGTCAGCGTAAATCTGTTCCTCAAAAACACTTCAAGTCTTGGGCGGATGAGACTTCAATCCTTCAGTATCTGGGTGTTCATTATGTTGATATGATGAGATTTATTACTGAAGCATATCCTCAAAGAGTTTCTGCCACTGGCCAAAAAAATTACCTACTGAAGAATGGAATTAACACCTATGACTCAATACAATGCCATGTTGAATGGAAAACAGCAGATGGTAATACCTTCATCCAAACACTTCTCACTAATTGGATTGATCCAGAAGGAACTTCAGCAGTCTCAGATCAAAAAATTAAGATTGTAGGAACAAAAGGCAGGGTAGAAGCAGATCAAAAAGATAGAGGGCTGATGATGGTAAGTGATGAGTCCTCGACTGAGCACATCAATCCATATTTTTCAATGAGCTATAGCGCCCAAGATTCTTCTAGAGAATGGTTTGGCTATGGCATTGATAGCGTTACCACTTTTTTAAGAGACATTTCTGCTATTGCAAAGAAAGAGGTCACTCTTCAAAGGCTTAAGAAAATCCGTCCTTCATTTGAAGAGGCCCTTATTAGCACCGCTGTGATCGAGGCAGCTCACTCAAGTCTTAAAAATAATTCAAAGTGGGTTAATGTACAAAATTCATGAGTAATACTTGTATTATCCCTGTTCGGAAAGGCTCTGAGAGACTACCGAAAAAAAATTATAAAATACTTGAAGGAAAATCAATCTTGGAGATTGCTATATTAAAAGCAATTGAATCTGAGGTGTTTGATGAAATTTATATAAATACAGATGACGAACTATTAGAAAAAGTGTCAGAGGAGTATGGTATTAAATTTCATCATAGAGATGTAAATTTAGCAAATTCTGATGCGACTAGTGATCAGGTTGTCTTTGATTTTTTTAATACATTTAATTGTTCAAATTTATTTTGGCTTAACACAGTATCGCCGTTGCAAACGATTGAAGATATTCAAAATTTCGTGAGGACCTCAAAAAAACAAGATTGGAAATCAGGTGTCTCTTATTCACCATCATACGTTCATAGTTTTCATGAAAATACACCCATTAATTTTGAATGGAGTGGGGGCTTTGCAAAGACTCAAGATCTAAAGCCTATCGACTGTTTAAATTATGCCATGATGGGTTGGTCATCCTCCATGATTCCAAAGCTAAAGGATGGTCAACTTTTTGATGAAAATACTACTCTTGTAGAATCTTCAAGATGGTGCAATTACCTGCTGAAGACACAAGAAGATTTTGAAATAATTAAATTACTATATAAAAATTTATATCAAGAAAAGTAACTATCTAACCAAGCTAATGTGAAAAATAATTTTCTGATTTATATTAATATATAATACAGATATTTAATAAGGCAAAAGTAAATGTTAAGTTCTGTTAAAGAAATTGAAGATGCATTGCATATGCAAGAAAATCCCTGGGAGATAGATGAAAATTATCTACAGATTAAAAATTTTTCTTTCTCAAAGATCCTGTTAATTGTACCTTTTGTCTATTCAAAGTTATTAAATATTCTTCCAGCTTTGGCAAAAGATATTTTGCTATGGCATTCATTTAACCACAAAAGCCCATTATCAACTGTTACTGCAAACACGCGTTACGAATCCCTAAGAATCAAATGTGATATTTTTGTCTCCAATCTAGTCTCGCTACGCTATAAAAAAAATAAACGTAATGCACTTTTATCTATTGCTCAGGATGGATTTATCGAGAGAAAGCTTGGATCACTGGATTCTTTAGATGCAATTTTTCTTAAAGCTTTGCGAACATCCAAACCAAGACATGCTGGTGCTAGACCATTTTTGCGAGATAAAAATCAGAGAAAGATAGCAAATTCTATTTCTGCATATTTTGATATAAATCAAAATGATTGCGCTAAGATTACGGACCTCATCCGAGAGCGCAGCCCTGACATAGATCAGCACTTATCCATGCTGGCTGGCTATCACGCAAGCTTTAAAAATATATCTTACTCATTAGCGATAGTGTATGGACAAAATTCAAATTCAGAATTTCATCAGGATACATGGTCTGGAATAGCAAAGGGCTTTATATATTTATCGGATGTTGATGAGACCTGCTCACCCTTTGAATATTGTAAATCCAGCTATCAGGATGCTGAATTTCGAGCAAAGAGAACGAATAATGCAGTTATGGCGGGAGAGCATAAGTTTTCAAGGTCTACAAGATTACGAGGTAGTGATATCGAAGATGCAATTACTCAGTTTGAATTAAAAACTATAGTCGGAGATTCTGGCCATCTTACTCTTGCAAATACCTCTGGATATCACAGAAAAGGGCAGCATCTTTCTTCCAAGCCAAGAGTTACTCTAACTTTTCAGATCCCTCGAAAAAACATTATTAGTAAACTTCTTATCAATCTTTCTAAAGCGGCTCTGCCAAACATTTAATTAAAAATATTATTATGAGTATTTTCATTGAATCAGTCGAAGCTCTTGACTTAAGAGTTCCCACTTCAGATACCTTGCTTGGATCAGATCCTTTTCACAAAAAGCCAAACTACTCATGCGTGTATACTCAAATTAAGCTTAGTAATGGCATAGAAGGTCAATCAGTTTGCTTTACCTCTGGAGCTGGCAATGACTGGATAGCCTATGGTGTTAAAGATATTGCAAAGTTACTTGATGGATATAATTTTAATGAATTTACTAATAATCCAGGAATAATATATAAGCTCATTAATGACCATCATCAACTTCGATGGTTGGCTGATGGTGTTAATAGAATGGCTCTGGGATCTATAATTAATGCCCTCTGGGATGCTTGGGCAAAATCTGAAAATAAGCCGCTATGGAAATTATTAGTAGATTTACCCCCATCAAAAATTATTGATGCGATTGACTGGCGCTATTTAGAAGATGCTCTAACTCCAGAAGAAGCATTAAATATATTGCATGACAAGGAGTCGTCACATCAGAGTCTAGAGAATGAATTAAAAATTCAAGGACCCAAGGCATACTCAACTGCTGGCTGGTTAGGTTTATCTGATGAAGAGATTATTAAGACCGTTACTGCTTTAAAGGCTGATGGATTTGATTGCTTTAAGATGAAAGTAGGACAAAATCTTTCTCAAGACAAGGAGCGCTTGAGTTTTATAAGAGATGTTATTGGTTATGATGCAAAGCTAATGGTTGATTGCAATCAAATTTGGGGAGTGGATGAGGCTATTAACTATATGACAGAATTAGCAGAATTTAAACCAATGTGGATTGAAGAGCCGACTGCTAGAGACGATGTTCAAGGGCATCTAAAAATATCTAAAGCATTAGAAAAATTTAATATTAAGGTTGCTTCAGGTGAGCAAGTTCCTTCTCCAGTTATCTTTAAACAATTACTTCAATCTAGAGCAATTGGGTACTGCCAAATTGATGCTAGCAGACTTGGCGGGGTAAATGATGTTATAGCCGTAATACTAATTGCTAAAAAATTTGAAATTCCTGTATGCCCTCATGGAGGAGGGATAGGTCTATGTAATATGATTGTCCACTACTCAATGTGGGACCAAATTAAAGTTGCCAGCCATTCAGATTCTCAAGTTGTTGAATATTTAAACTTTTTGCAAGAAGATGTTTTCATATCACCAGTTCAGGTTAAGCAAGGACATTATGTTGCACCTTCTTGCAACGGCTGGGGTTTAGAAATGCAGGACAGTTTTATAGAGGATCATTTATATCCGTCAGGCAAGGTATGGAATGGCAGAGAAGAGTCAGGAAGCATTACATTTTTAGCTTAAGCTATTAGATTAAATAGAGAATTATTATGGTTGACTATGATGTTGTTATTCGTTGCAAAAATGAAATGGAATGGTTGCCGCGCGTTATTCAGTCACTGCAGTCTCAAACAATTAAACCCAGTAAAATAATCTTAGTTGACAACTCAAGCTCTGATGGGTCGCAAGAATTTGCCATGGAGCAGGGATGCACAGTCGTTCAATATGACCAAGAAGATTTTAATTATAGCTATGCTTTGAATTTAGGCATCCAAAATACCTCTGCATCCAGCACTTTAATTCTCTCAGCTCATTGTGAGCTAGTCACTAATAATTCCATTGAGTTGATGTTAGAAATTTTTAAAGAGTATGAAAATGTTGCAGGTATTTTTGGAAGGCAGATACCTTCGGTCAACAGCAATCCTTTCGATACAAGAGATTTATTAACCGTATTTGGTCGAGAGCGAATTGTTTACTCAAAATATCCCTTTTTTCATAATGCATTTTCTTTAATCGATCGACATGCATGGGAAGAGATTGAATTTGATGAAAGCTACAATGGAATTGAGGACCGTGTTTGGGCTAAAGCTCAAACAGCATCAGGAAAGGTTATTGTCTATGAACCAGATGCAGTTGTTTTCCATGAGCATGGATTGAATCAGGGCACTACTCCCGCTAGAGCGGAAAGAGTATGCAGAGCCCTAAAAAATTTGCATGAAGATGATATGTTTCAGTGGCCATCATTCCATGAAGATAAATAGTTGTAACTCTGCTGTTAAAAGCTTCTCCCTTGAACCCACTTTTTAACAAACTTACTATTGGCACTGCTCAATTTGGTCAAGCATATGGATTTAATTCTACTTCTACCAATGTTAATAATGAGCAAGCACTCAAGATCATTAATTACTGTTATGTTAATGGTATCCGATCTATCGATACTGCGCATGCTTACGGAACCTCAGAAAATATTCTAGGCAAAATTGGAGTTAATAAATTTTCAGTAAATTCTAAATTTTGTATTCAAGATATTGGCTCTAAAGAACTTACCGAGAAAGGTATCTTATCCCTTGTCCAAGAGTCATTGCGCAGGCTTAAGATTCATAAATTAGATAGTCTCTTGTTACATAGAAGTGAGGATTTACTTGGCCCTTCTCAAAATTTAATTATTTCAACAATGAACACTTTAAAAGAAAAAAATTTAATTTCTAAGTTTGGAATTTCTGTCTATACACCTGAGGAAATTTTTCAATGCTTGGAAGTCTGTGATTTAGATGTCATCCAAGCCCCTGTAAATTTCTTTGATCGTAGGTTTTTAGATTCAGTGGTCACAGAGAAATGTAAAGATCATCAAATTGAGCTTCATGCCAGGTCAATATTTCTTCAAGGTCTCTTGCTCCTAGAGAAAGCTAAGATCCCAAAAAAGTTTTTAAAATTTTCTGCTGAATTGGGGTTATGGCACCAATTCTTAGCTGAAAATAACTTAACACCACTTCAAGCGTGCCTTGCATTTGTTTTAACTCAACAAGAGCTTTCTAAAATTATATTTGGTATTGATAGCTTAGAGCAGTTGATGGAGATTACCTCTGCTGCAAGTGAATTCACAGATATTAAGATAAAATTTTCAGAAAATATTATTCCCAATAATAATTTAATTGATCCAAGATTATGGCCAAGCAGCTAAAAGTTATTGCTATCGTCCAGGCCAGGATGTCTTCTTCCAGACTGCCAGGTAAGGTGTTAATGCCTCTAGGTGGCCTCCCTGTAATCTATCATGTAACCCGACGCTCAGAAAGAGCTAATTTGGTGGATAAAGTGGTTGTTGCAACTTCCACACTGCCAGATGATGATGAGATTTATGCATGGTGCAAAAATAATAGGGTTAGCTGTTTTAGAGGCAGCCTCGATGACGTTCTTGGCAGATATTATGGCGCATCTCAAGCTTTTGATTGTGATGCAGTTGTAAGAATTACAGCCGACTGCCCGGTAATTGATCCAACTATCATAGATGAGCTAATTAATTTTCATGCTGCAGGAAATTATGACTATAGCTTCCTTTCAGGAGAATATCCTGATGGGCTTGATTGCTGTATCTTTTCAAAAGAAGCTCTTGCATCCTCACATATCAATGCAACCCATCAATATGAAAGAGAGCATGTGGGTCCATATATTGAAAGCAATCCTGATAAATATAAGATTGGTAAATTCAACAAATTTGTTGGATTAGAACACCATCGCTGGACTCTTGATGAGCCAGAAGATCTAGAATTCTTATCAAAAATATTTGATATGTTGATGCCAAAAAATATATTTTTTGATCACCAGGATATTTTGAATCTACTCAATGAATATCCAATGCTTTTAAAAATCAATAATGGCATAATTAGAAATCAGGGACTTATAGATTCTCTTAAAAATGAAAAATAAAGATCATGCAGACAATTCTCTTAATGGGGCTTCTTCCAAAGGGCTAGGCCATAACCTAGGCAAAGGGCAGAAGTTATATGAGCATGCAAAAACTATAATCCCAGGTGGCACTCAACTTTTTTCTAAACGTCCTGAATTATTTGCTCCTGACCTCTGGCCATCCTACTATTCGCACGCAAAAGGCTCATATGTTTGGGACTTAGATGAAAATCGATTCTTGGATATGTCTTTAATGTCTGTTGGTGCCTGTATTTTAGGTTATGCAGATGATGATGTGGATGAGGCTGTCATCGAGTCCATTAAAAAAGGAGTCAATACAACTTTAAATTGTCCTGAGGAAGTTCAACTTGCTGAGATGATGCTAGATCTTCACCCATGGTTTGATATGGTTCGGTATTCAAAAAGTGGTGGAGAGGCAGTTTCAATAGCAATTCGAATTGCTAGAGCTGCTACTAAAAAAGAGATAGTGCTTTTTAGCGGCTATCACGGATGGTCTGATTGGTACTTGTCTGCAAATTTAGCCAGTGACAATGCTTTAGATGGTCAACTTATGCCTGGGCTTCAGCCAAATGGTATTCCAAGGGGATTAATGGGTACGGCAGAATCTTTTGAATTCAATAATATTGATTCTCTCAAAGCAAAAATTATAGGAAACGAAAATAATATAGCGGCTATCATGATTGAACCTGCAAGAGGGGAGCTTGCTTCAGATAATTTTCTCACTGAGCTGAGACAAATTGCCGATGATCTCAATGCGGTATTAATTTTTGATGAGATTACTTCCGGGTTTAGAATGTGCGCAGGCGGAGTTCATAGGGAATTCAAGGAAAAGCCAGATATGGCAGTCTTTGCTAAGTCTCTTGCAAATGGTTATCCAATGTCAGTCATTATAGGCAAATCTTCTGTTATGGAAGCAGCGCAATCTACTTTCATCTCAAGTACCAATTGGACTGAAAGAACTGGCTTGGCTGCTGCCATAGCAACAATTACAAAATATCAAAAATTAAATGTGCATCAACACATTAAACGCATTGGAGAATCAGTAAAGCAAATATGGGAATCAGAAGCAGAAAAGCATAGCTTAAATATTTCAACCTCAGGTTTACCAGCTATTGCTGGCTTCACATTTAATCATGAGAATGCGCAAGCTCTTCAGAGCGCCTTTACAATCGAGATGCTTTCTCGTGGAATTCTTGGTTTCAAGCAATTTCGACCCTCTCTTGCTCATACAGAAAAGGAAGTAGAGATTTATAGAAAATCAGTAGATGAAGTATTTTTATACCTTGCTTCTTTAAATGAATTAGATATAAGTAACATAAATCTTGCTGATTCAACTTTCAGAAAATTAACAAAAGAATAGTGAAATCACTACAACCTTCAATCTAGAATCATGAAATCAATAGAAATTGGTGATATAAAAATTGGTCCTTCAGAGCCTCCTTTTATCATTGCTGAAATGTCAGCAAATCATAATGGAAGCATTGAAAATGCTTTTAAGATTATTGATAAGGCAAAAGAATGCGGCGCTTCAGCAGTCAAGATGCAAACCTATACTGCCGATACAATTACTTTAAAGTCTGATAGTGATGACTTTAAGATTAAAGGTGGTCTTTGGGATGGCAAGACGCTTTATGACTTATATGAGGAGGCACATACTCCATGGCATTGGCATCAAGAGTTATTTGATTATGCAAAAGAAAAGAAGATCATTATTTTTAGCTCTCCATTTGATGAAACTGCTATTGAGCTCTTGGAAGATTTGGGAGCGCCTGCATATAAAATTGCTTCCTTTGAGCTAGTTGATCATCAGTTAATTGCTAAGGCAGCGCAAACTGGTAAGCCTTTAATTATGTCGACAGGCATGGCTAATCATACGGAAATTTCTGAGGCAGTAACTTGTGCAAAAAGTAATGGCTGCGATCAACTGGCATTACTTCATTGTGTTAGCGGATATCCGGCTAAATCTGAGGAATATAATTTAATGACATTAAGAGATTTGCAAGACAGTTTTGGGTGCATTGTGGGCTTGTCAGATCATACCCTTAATAACATTACAGCCTTTACTAGCATTCCTTTTGGAGCCTCAATTATTGAAAAACATTTTACTCTTGATAGGAAAGGTGGCGGTCCAGATGACTCATTTTCATTAGAGCCGGAAGGTTTAGTTGAGTTGGTTGAGGGATCCATGAGTTCTTGGCTTTCAATTGGTAGGGTTAATTATGAGCCAACAAAAGGGGAGCAAGAAAATATTAAATTTAGAAGATCCCTATATGTAACTCAGGATCTCAAAGCTGGTGATGAAATTACGTCCAGCGTGATTCGAAGTATCAGACCAGGATATGGCCTCTCTCCAAAATTCTATACTCAGATCATGGGAAAGAAAGTTAAACAAGATATTCAAGCGCCTTACCCTTTATCATTTGAGGACCTTGAATCATAGTAAAGTCATGGCATTAATTTTTTTTCAAGAGATAAACTTATATAATAAATAAAAACGGAGATTCAATTGAATAATTTTCAAGAACTGCTCGAACTTTACAGTCAGACAAATACACAAATTACATTCTTTCAAACAGTAGTTAATTTTTTAATATGCATGGCATTAAGCTTCATCGTTCGAGCTTTTTATATCAACAGATCTTTTAGCTTAGTTGGAAAAACTCATATTGCATCCATTATTCCAATTTTATCTGGAGTTGTTTTTTTGGTTATCATGGTGGTGAAATCTTCACTTGCTCTTTCTCTTGGTCTTGTTGGGGCATTATCTATTGTAAGATTTAGGACGCCGATCAAAGAACCAGAAGAGTTGGTTTATCTTTTTTTAGCCATAGGCGTGGGACTTGGTTTGGGAGCAGGCCAATCTATGCTGACTAGCATTATTGTTTTGCTAATTCTGCTGTTTACTTACTTTTTTCTATCAAACAAAAAAATTAATAAAGTTCTAGAATATAATTTAATTATTAACTGGGAAGACGACGGGGTTGCTCTCAAAACAATTCTTGAAGGCCTTGAGCAGAAGCTACAGACTTTTAAACTTGTGAGATATGATTGGAGTAACTCTGCTAAGTCTGCCTCCCTTATTATAGAGCCTGAAAATGATTTTGGTATTGATGATTTAATCGAGCAGCTTAAAAAACAGGCTCCAAGCATTAACGTCACATTCTTTGAAGCGAAGACTAATTGGTAGCATCTCATGCTAGCAAAAATTAAGAAGGGTAAGTCTGTAATTACTGCTTCAGTTCTCGTGCTAGCAGCAACACTATTCTTAAATATTAATAAGTCTAGTTTCGAACTTTTTTTATTTGACTCTCTTGAGTCAGTAAATTCATATGATCTAGGGTATTCGAGCTTAAAACAATTTCTAGGAATTGATACTGTTGTTAGCTTAGGTGTAACAAATACTGAAATCATCTTGGGATTATCTAAGAATTTTTTATTTACTGGGTTACCTAAAATCCCAAAGATGCTAGGTAACAAAATACTTGGAACAAATGAGCGTCCAATCATTGAAGATATAAAATTTGATATAAAATTTGAAGATTTTCAGACTATTTTGGAGGATAGGCAGCAAGGTATACGAGATGGTATTTTAATTGATCCTCGTTTTGTAAACGCCAAAATCACCTACTTGGGAGATGAGTACAAAGCCAAAATTAGACTAAAGGGAGATCTCCCTGACCATTGGCGCTCAAATTTAAGAATGAGTTTGAGAGTAACTATGAAGGGAAATAAATCTATCTTAGGGATGAAAAGATTTTCTATTCATTCACCAGGATCAAGGCAGTATCCTCATGACCAAGTCTTCCAGGGCTCAATGCAAAAATTTCAAGCTTTACATGTGCCTCATTCATTGTTGAGGGTTTCGGTAAATGGTACCAATTGGGGCGTCATGGATGTCGAAGAGCATATGTCTAAAGAGTTTCTTGAGAAACAGGAGTCTAAAGATTCGCTGATTTTCAAGTTTACAGATGAGCAATTGTGGCAGTATCAAAAAATTGTTGATAATCCTTATGAGCATTACTGGCTTTCGGATCCTATGCTTTATTCCAGTATTTATCAGTCAGATAAGTATCTAAGTAATAGAATTTTTAGGGAGCAATATAGCTATATAGTTAACTCCTATACAGATAATAAAATTCATAAGTTATTGTCAATCCAGCCACTTGCCCGAGCTATTGTCCTTAGCGGTATTTGGAATAACCAACATGCACTGAATTTTGTAAACTCAAAATTTTATTTTAATCCTTATACTTTGCAACTAGATACTATTACTACTGATCAAGGACCAATTTTATCTATCGCTCAGCCCTATGACTTTTTAAATAATCTTGATGGTTTCTATAAAGAATTTTTGGAACAAGAGATCTCATATAAAGATTTTGAATATGCAACCAATCTGATAAATGCGGATAAAGAAGTTATTTTGGATCTTTATAACTCTCACAGGTCTTATTTTCCGTTTGATCAACCCATTGATCCTTTATTAATTCATTCCAACCTCAATAAAGTCACTCAATTTGATATGTCTACTTTTTTAAAACTAAATAATATTAAGGCTGATATTTCTGACATAGAAACTGCCCCTCCTTCAATAGAGCAACTTAAAGACATGCCATCACATATTCAAGTTCGTCATTATGACAATGGAGAAGTGCATTTATACAATCTATTGCCGGTAGAGATAAATGTAAGAAAGTTGATATACAATTCACAATCTCAAGAAGTTTCAGGCCTCATTCCAGCTTCATCTTATGAAAAGCTTGAAAAATTAATTCTATCAAGTGATTACATGGGCATTCAAGATAAGTTAATTCAGGTTGAAACAGAAGCCATGGGAATCATAAAGTCATCAATTAATGGCGCAACCATAATATCTAAAACGGTAAACCCCTTAAGACAAAGCTTTACTTCTTCTGATTATGATTTTATTCAGGAAACTGATGATGGCTTTTTCATTCCTTCAGGCACTTGGTCTATCATTGAACCGATTGTGCTTGATGGAAATTTAGAGATTGCAGCGGGAACCCAATTATTTTTTACTGAAAATTCTTATCTTATAGTTAAAGGCAGCCTTAACTCGATTGGGACACTAGATCACATGATAGAGTTTTTACCTCAATCAGAATCATGGAAGGGTATTTATGTTCTAGGAAGAAAGACTTCTTCTAATATCATGTACACACTCTTTAATTCAACAAATGAACTTCGTGATGGTATTTTGCAATTAACTGGAGGAGTTACTTTCTATAATTCTCATGTAAAAATTGCTAATACAAGCTTTGTAAATGCCAAAGGTGAGGATGCGCTCAATATTATAAAATCTACATTTGACATAAAAGATATTATTATTGATGGTACTTTTTCAGATGGAGTAGATTTAGATTTTACTTCAGGATTAATTAGCAACTCTGAATTTAAGAATATTGGTGGAGATGCGATTGATATTTCTGGGGGCAAGGTAAAACTTGAGTATATAAATGCTTATGATGTCTGGGATAAAGCAATTTCTGCTGGCGAAGGCTCCGTAGTAACTCTAAAAAATTCAGAAATATACGATATTGGGGTTGGTATCGCTGCAAAAGACGGAAGTAGTGTTTTTGCAGACTCTACTATCATTTATAACTCTCAGCTATTTGATTTAATGACGTATACCAAGAAAAATTTCTTTAAAAGCTCTAGCCTTACTTATTATCATAGCCAAAGAGTAAAACCCTCTACCGCAAGACAAGTTGGGACCTTTCTTGCTGTCAATGATGAAGAAATTCTTGCAAAACAAATAGATATCGATCAGCTTTATACTAATCCAGTGATGTCAAAATGAAAAATTCTCGTTATGAAATTAAATTTGTATTGAGTAATCCTCAGGTTTCTCAGGCTCTCGAATGGATTTATTTCCACACTTCTGCAAAATTAGCTCATCCAAACAGACTGGTAAATAGTATTTACTTTGATGACAATGATTTTACTTCTGTAAAAGACAATCTCATCGGCCTATCTAACCGATCAAAGTATCGTCTTCGTTGGTATGGAGATAGCAGGCAAAACGAAGAGGTTGACTTAAATTTTGAAATTAAGAATAGATCTAATCGAACAGGAGACAAAACCAGAAAAGCGATTGAATTTAATGATAGTCTCCTCCGAATGAGCTATGGAGAAATTGAGTTAGCACTAAAAGAAAAATTATCTCCTGAAATCGTTTTTAAAAAATCTTTATCGCCAGCGCTGCAAGTTTGTTATTTACGAAAATATTTAGAGGGCAGTAATAACATTAGAATAACGCTAGATAGTGGTATTAGATATTTCAGTACCTCTAATAATACAAAGATATTTTCATCTAAACCCATTAGATATCCCATGACCATAATGGAAATAAAATTTAATCCAGAGCTATTAAACACAGTCTCTAGCTCTCTTAGAGATTTTCATTTGCTCCCAAAAAGACACTCTAAATATCTTACAGGCATCTCAATGCTTGGTAATGCTGTGTATATTTAATTTATGCATTCAGATATTCATACTAATTTTATGCTTGAAGCATATGATTTAGCTTGCATTGCACTTGAAAATGATGAAGTGCCGGTAGGTGCTTTAGTGGTTCTTGATAACCAAGTAATTGGAAGGGGATTCAATCAGGTAGTACTTAAAAATTCTCCAGTTTTCCATGCTGAAATTTTAGCAATTAATGAAGCTTGCAGGCATCTTGAAAACTTTAGGCTAAACAATTGTGTTCTTTATTCTACATTGGAGCCATGTCATATGTGCGCAAAAGCAATTGTTGATGCTCGAATAGAGAAACTATTTTTTGGTGCCTATGAACCTAAGACTGGGTCTGTAGAGTCTGTAGATAATTTCTTTGACAAATCTTTTTTAAATCACTATGTAAAATATCAAGCTGGAATTGAGCGTGAAAAATGCAGTGCTATTCTAAAAGATTTTTTTCAAAAGAAGAGGCTTAGCCAAAGTAGAGGCAACCAGAATTACAAGTCTCCTTAACCTCAATACAATATAAACCCTGAAGATCTTTTGAGATTTTTTCCCACAACCAAATTGCAATATTCTCACTTGTAGGATTTTCTAGGCCTTCAATCTCATTAAGGTAACTATGATCAAGAATATTAATAATTGGAGAGCATATCTTTTTTACCTCTCCGAAATCCATTACCCAGCCTTGAGGCAATAATTCACCCGAGATGGTAATGCGTGCATTGAAGCTATGACCATGAAGATTAAAGCACTGATGATTCTCTGGGACTAATGGCAGACGATGGGCTGACTCAAATGAAAAATCTTTATAAATTCTCACTTTAATTTAAGCCATATCGGACAATGATCAGAGGGTTTTTCCATTGATCGAGCTTCATAGTCAATTCCAGTGCAAATCATTTTCTCCTCTAATTTTTCTGAGATAAGAATATGATCAATTCTTAAACCTCTTTTTGGGTCATCATCAAACATTCTCGATCGATAATCAAACCATGAGTATATAGAACCCTCATCAGGATTCTGGTGACGCCAAGAATCTATAAAACCTAGATTTTTGATCATATTCCACATAGCTATTTCCTCAGGTAGAAATGCAGTCTTACCATCTCTCAACCATCTTTTAACGTTATTTTCACCAATACCTATATCTAGTGGCGTTGGAGCAACATTAAAATCGCCCATCACGACTAAGTTCTTTTCTTTTTTTTGTAATTTTTTAATGTGTTTCTCTAGATCATCATAAAACTTAATTTTTTTTGGAAATTTTGATTCATGATCCCTATTTTCTCCTTGGGGAAAATAACCATTCATGATTGTAATAGATTCTTTTTTCCATTTAAATGTTGCTTGTATGAACCTTTTTTGATCATCTGCTGAATCACTTTTAAAGCCTTTCACGACCTCAGTAGGTTTTTTTTTGCTTAGAATCGCAACTCCATAATGACCCTTTTGACCCCAAATTTCTGCGTGATAGCCAATTTTTTTGATTTCTTCAAACGGAAAGTCTGGATCATTTACTTTTGTTTCCTGTAATCCAATCACGTCTGGGTTAAGAGTATCTCTAATATGAATTAGCTGATGTGGTCTTGCTCTGATACTGTTTATATTAAAACATACAATCTTCATAGTATTTATGCCGCACTCTTTTCTTGAGTATAGGCACTCATCATTATAAAGTCTCTCATAATATTTGAGGTTTCTTCCAGTAAATAATCATCATCTAAGTTTATTTTCCCTACGTCTTTATCCTCATTAAATTTTTCATAATCTTCATAACTTTTAAAGATATCTAAAGCTTGATCAACGCGTCTTCTATTCTCAGTTTTCAGAGCCCATTGCTGCCTATTATTTTTTTCAAGCTTCCTTTGGTCAATATTTAGAGATAATTGCTTTTTATTTTTTTGTTGGTTATATCGCTCTCTAATATCTGCTAAATATCTTAGATTTGGATTATTAGCTCTTCTTTGCACATGCAGATTATTGAGCTTCTCCAGGATATTAGGCCCAATTTTAAATGATTTAAATCTTAAAGGTTGGACTTGATCCCAGGCTAATGCATTTAGAAGAGAGCTTTCGCCAATTTCATTGATGTCCCATGTTGCTGGTAAAATCACATCCGGTGTTACTCCTTTATTCTGAGTCCCACTTCCTGTGATCCTATAAAATTTAGATTCAGTTAATTTTATCTGGCCATCACTTAAATCATCTAATTTCTGTACTGTGCCTTTTCCGTATGTTTGGTGCCCCACAATAATTCCCCTTTGATAGTCCTGTATAGCTGCTGCAAAGATTTCTGATGCTGATGCGGAATAGCGATCTACGAGTACTGACATTGGTTTTTGCCATGCCTGTTTTGCTTTTCGATCTCCCCATGGTCTTATACTTCCTGAGCTTTCCTTAACCTGAACAGTAGCACCAGCAGCAACAAATAAACCAGTTAATTTATTTGCTTCGTAGAGAGATCCTCCAGAATTTCCTCGCAAATCAATAATTAATCCATCTACATTTTTTTGATTAAAGTCTTGAAGGATTTTAGCAATGTCATTGGAACTGCTTCTAAAATTTGGAACACTTTCCCTCCAGGCTTTAAAGTCTATGTAGAAAGCTGGAAGGTCGATAATTCCAATTCTACTTATCACCCCTTGATAAGATATTTCAACAATTTCTGATTTCGCTGCTTGTTCTTCTAGCTTTACCTCATCTCTTGTTATGACAACTATTTTTCTTTCACTTAAGTCCTCAGTATTTGCTGGAATTAATTCTAATTGAACTTGTGAACCTTTATCCCCGCGAATTAACTGAACAACCTCATCAATTCTCCATCCAACCACATCTACAGCAGGCATATTGATGGAATGCATTTGTTTGATTTTAACTATTCTGTCTTTTGGATTAATTTTTCCAGACTTTTCTGCTGGACCTCCTGGGACAACGCTAACAATAGTTGGATAATCATCTTCTGTAGTAAGCAAGGCGCCAATGCCATCTAATTTGAGACTCATAGCCATTTCAAAATCTTCAGCGGATTTTGGGGATAGGTAAGATGAATGCGGATCATATAGGCTGGTAAGGTTATTCATTACTATAGAAAAAACATCCTCCTCATTCCTTTGAATAATTCTTTTTAATCTATTTGAGTATCTTTTTTTGATCACTTCAAGAGCTTCTGATTGATTTTTGTCTGATAGCATTGAGTTAAGGAGGTCATTTTTTGCCATTTTTCTCCATATTTGCCTAAGATTTAAAATACTTCTTTTCCATTCATTATCTTCATTAAATATGTCTAACTCATCATTGGAACTAAAATAAAATTTCCCTTTTTCCATTAACCGTAACTGGTATTCCGTTACTTCGATTAGCCGACGAAAATAGAGATTGACGAGAGCATAAAGTGGCTCAACATCTATCTGATCAGAGGTGCTAGCCTCACTATTTTGAAAGCTAGAGACTTCTCTTGAAGTGAAATAAATTTTTCGCTCATCAAGTAAATCTAATAAAGCATTAATTTGCTGAGAATGAATATTCTTAAGATCTGTATTTTTAAAATAATGTTCTTTATCAATCTTGGTAAATATTTCTTGTGCAAGAAGAATCTTTTCATTTGACGGGATAATTTCTTGATAACCATTTTCTGCAACAACACTAACAATACATAAATATAATAACGAAGAAGCAGCAATCTTCTTTGTGCAAGATATCAAATAATATTTACCTAACTTAAGCATTTTTATAGCAAAGTTTTTGAATCAAGCCATTGGGTAAGCACAAACAAGCTCCATAATTGATGATGCCAATTTCTTTTATTATCTATATGTTCTTGCCACATGATCGCAAAGCCTGGTTTATTTATTTCTATTAAATCTGAGTTTTGTGATTTATCAACCATTTCCTCCCCCCATTCTTTTAGAGGGCCTCTTAACCAATGAACGATAGGAATAGAAAAACCTTTTTTACTGGTATAGATTAATTCTTTGGGTATGTATTGCTCTAATATTTTTTTTAAAACGGCTTTATTTTTGAAGTCTTTTTTGTTTTTATCTTGAAGGCCTGCAAAACATTTATTAAATAATGCAGGATTTAAGAATGGAGCTCGCGTCTCGAGCGAGTGATTCATTGATGATCGATCTACTTTTACTAAAATATCATTAGGAAGATAGTTATAAATATCAACTAACTGCATATAGCCTCGAGATCCTAATTTTTTTTGAATATCTAATGGAGTAAGCTTAAGGTTAATTCTGTGTGAGACATGATTAGTAGGATTTATCTTTGTAGGATTTGCAAGGACCTCATCATAGATCGACTCAAGCTCTTTTTCATTGAGAATCTTGCTTAATTTATATAGCTTATCTAAATTTAATTTATTAATTCCTAGTGAACTAAAACTATTGATTGTTTTAGAGGCAAGTGCCCTAATAGGAAAGGGAATATCAGAAATCATCTTGGTGAGACCATACCTTGCATATCCTGAAAATAATTCATCCCCACCATCTCCGCTTAAGGCTACTTTAACTTTTTTGCTAGCAAAACCTGAAAGAATATTGGTTGGTATAGAAGATGAGTCACCAAAAGGCTGATCATATAAATTAATAGTTTCTACGACTGAGTCCAAAATATTTTTGGAGTCAATAATTAGCTCATTATGGTTAGAGCCAATATGCGCTGAAATTTTTCTTGCATTTTTAGATTCATCCCATTCCTTTTCCTTAAATCCAATGGTGAAAGTATCAATTTTTTTTTCTGAAAATTTACTTGCCAAGCTCGCAATTAATGAGGAATCAGTTCCGCTAGAAAGAAAGCATCCAATTGGCACATCTGATATTAATCTTGATTTAACAGATTCCTCTAAAATAGTTTCTATGCTTTTCGAGCTATCTAAGGTCTGTTTTTCAGCAGAGAGAGAAGTTTGAATTTCCGATAATGGATCCCAATATCTATCTTTAGTGATTTGACGATCATTTAGATCTAACTCAACTACTTCACCTGGCTTCACTTGAAAAGTATTCTCAAATATATTTAAATCGCTCGGCATATAACCATACTTTAGAAAGCTCTCCATTGCCTCTGGACATAAAACTTTTTTAAATCCTCTAGCCTTTGAAAGAGCTGATATCTCAGAGGCAAAAATAAAATTCTTATTATCCCAAAAGTAATAAAGTGGCTTTTCTCCAAATCTGTCTCTAGCAAGGTAAAGCTTATTTGTCTTGCGATTAAGTAAAGCAATAGCAAACATTCCATCAAGCTTGCTAAGCAGATCTTTAAAATGAAATATTGAGAAGGCCTGAATTAAGAACTCTGTATCACCATTGGATTTAAAAGGGTATTGAAATTTTTGTAGATATTGATCTTTAAGGTCTAGATAATTATAGATTTCACCGTTATAGGATATGGCTAAACTTTGATCAGGCGATAGCATTGGTTGGGATGCATTTTGAGACAGATCAATTATTGATAGTCTTGTGTGTACCAGACCTATTTGCTGAGAATCATCTATCCATAGCCCATTTCCATCAGGCCCCCTATGCGACAAGGCATCCCTCATAAACTCCAACTCTGATGCATTTACTGCCTCAGAGAAGCTCGCAATTCCAGCTATCCCACACACAATAATATCCAGGAATTTGTTTGTTCATTTTTAAAACAGTTCATTATTTTTTAAAGACCTATTTCGTAATTTTAAATAACTGATTCACGATACATTCTACTAATAATTCTATTGATTTAAGATTTTTGTAATAAACTATTGAGTAATGAATGACAACTATATCATTGAATTCTACTTTGATTGTTCTAGCCCTTGGACATATTTAGCATTTACAGGCCTGCTTGATTTACAGCAAAAATATAATTTTCAGATCCAATGGAATCCTATTCTTGTAGGCGGCGTCTTCAATACTATAAATAAGCAAGTTTATGAATTCAGGGAAAATCCAATCCCTGAAAAAGAACATTATTATGCTGCTGATATTCAGCTATGGGCCCAAAAGAGAAAGATTACTATTAATTGGCCTGATATATTTCCAATTAATTCTGTTCAGGTTATGAGGGGTTGTTTTTTTGCATTGTCGTTAGATCAGCTAGAGAATTATGTCGAAAAAGTATTTGTTAAATATTGGAAAGAGGGCGCTGATATAGCTAACAAAAAAGCTTTAGGCACTATATGCAAAGAATTACACTGGGATGAAGATGAGTTTTTTAATTTTATTGGGCAACAATCAACTAAAGATATGTTATTTGATTCCACTCAAGAGTTAATTACACGCGGAGGGTTTGGCTCACCAACATTCTTTATGCAGGATAAAATATTTTTTGGTAATGATAGGCTTCACCTTTTAGAGTATTACCTAGAACAAATCTAATTCATTTGTATTTTTGCAGCTTCTTCTCTAACTAGCTCAGGTGATCCTAAGATTTGTCTATTCACACCTATTCTTTTAAACCAGTAATGGAGACCAAGCAAGTCAGTAAAACCCATTCCGCCATGAACCTCAGTAGCTTTTTTAGCAATTCCTTTACCCATCTCTGATGTATGTGCCTTTGAATGACAAGCCATTAGTCTAGATTCATCAGGGGAATAATTATGACAATGGGCGGCATGCCATATCAATGCATAGCATGGTTCTAGGTCTGCAACCATTTCCGCACACATATGTTTCACTGCTTGAAATGATCCAATGGCTCTACCAAACTGTTTTCTTTCCTTCGCATAATCAACTGCTTGATCAATCATGGCTTGAGAGGCTCCCAAAGTATCAGCTGCTAACATTATTCTTCCTGCATCAATACTTTTTGATATGGGATCTGTGGATAAGCTAGAAAGCTCTAGCAAGTCTGCAGGAACATCCTGGCATATAATCTCTGCATATTGTCTTGTTTTATCAACTGTTGTCAGAGTAACAATTTGAATGCCAGAATCTTTGGCATCCACAATAAACATTTGACCTAAGTTATCTGCAAGAAGAAAATGTGTCGCAACTTGAGCATCCATTACAAACATAGTACGTCCTTTTAGAGCGCCATCAGCAAAAGTTAAACCAGCATCATTTCTACTACCAATAAATTCTGAAAAACCCACTCCCACCAGAATCTCATTTGATGCAATCTTCGTAAGATAGCTTTCTTTTTGCACTTGGCTCCCTGCTGCCATAATAGCAGTAGGTGCCATAACATAAGGAGCTATATAAGGCACTGGCCCAAC
>Ga0115001_10000538_pt1 | contig 28019 bp, 14 predicted proteins | sample ArcticOcean_MG_C_12_FD_89869 | JGI IMG/M metagenome (GOLD analysis project Ga0115001, IMG submission 89869) | Marine microbial communities from western Arctic Ocean - ArcticOcean_MG_CB8_130 | ecosystem: Environmental > Aquatic > Marine > Oceanic | place: Arctic Ocean: Canada Basin | collected... | reverse complement strand
ATTATTATTATTATTATTATTATTATTATTATTATTATTATTATTATTATAAAGACTCTCTCATGAACACCTTCGGCGCAATTATATTTGTGATCTGTAAAAAAGTTTGACCAATCGATGACCATCGTAATCGTTTCTGTTGCTTTTTAGGAGAGATCTTAAAAATCTTCCTTATTTTGGATAAAGAAAGTTCTTTACGCACGTTTCTTTATTCGCGCAGGATTATCCAACCCAGGCGCAAAAGAAAATATCGTCAGAAACGACGGCGACAATGTTCTCTTTAGCATCTCAGCAACTATCTCGCGTGAGTCGATGTAATCGCACGCGACTGAATGAACAAAAACGGAACAAAAAATCGATTAGCGTTAAATCACAAAAGACGAAGAATCTTCCTGCGACTGCGACTGCGACTGCTGCGACTGCGTTCATGATCTCGGCGACTTTACCAGCATTCGCGACGATGAACGAAACAGAGATCGCACAAATCGCCGACGGTGGATCAGTTGTCACCGCCGTCGTCGGTTTATGCGCCATCGGAGCCGCCGGTGCCGCTTTAATGCTCACAGATCCTTCCAAGAGGAGAGAGGCTATGATGGAGACGACCGGTGGCGACGAAGCAGCGAGCGTGAGAGAGTACTTCGATAAGGTTGGATTTGAAAGATGGCAAAAGATTTATGGCGAAACCGATGAAGTGAACAAAGTGCAGCTTGATATTCGCAAAGGGCATCAACAGACCGTCGATAAGATTTTGGATTTCTTGCCGAAGGATATGAGCGGGATGACCGTATGCGACGCCGGGGCTGGGACTGGGTCGTTGGCGATTCCATTGTGCCACAGAGGCGCCGGGGTCTCGGCGAGTGATATTTCCGCGTCAATGATTGGCGAAGCGGAGACGAGGTATAAGCAAAGCGTCGCGAGCGGTAAGAAGGCGCCGACGGTTGCGCCAAAATTTGAAGCGCTCGGTTTGGAAGAGTGCTCTGGCAAGTACGACGTCGTCACGTGCATTGATGTGATGATTCATTATCCGGATGACCGCGTCGCGGCAATGGTTGCGCATTTGGCAGGCTTATCTACGAAAAAGTTGATTATTTCCTTCGCGCCAAAGACATTGGCGTATTCAATTTTGAAAAGAATCGGCGAGTTGTTCCCGGGTCCGAGTAAAGCGACGAGAGCATATTTACACGACGAAGGCGACGTCGAGGAGTATTTGAAGAAAGCTGGGTTTGCTGTGAAGAGAAGGCAAATGACCGCGACTTCGTTTTATTTTTCGAGAATTTTAGAGTGCGAACGAATTTAAACCATACATGGTGACAAATTTTATTTATATATCCATAGTAACAATCAATATAAATCAGCACGCGTCGCCTTATATATTACACTATAATTACTATTAGACTTTCTTTTTATGAATGACGAAAATGTTTGGGTGCAAACCTAAACAACCGGTTACTTGCGCGACTAAATGCGCGAAGCGGTGAATAAAGCTCGCCGAGGCTATTGCGATCACTGCACCAGCACCTACAACATCCGTAGTTTTAACGACTTGCGAAGCGATGTATGCTAAAATACCGTGCGTCCAATTGAATACTCTAAAATTCGGGTCGCTCACGCGAATGTGCATCACGCGAATCATGAGTTCGGTGAACATAACGGAAACGCAGCAATGCGCGGCTAGAAAATTATCGGCGTATAACACGGTGAAGAAGAAGCATATTTCAACCACGCAGACGGTGAGATATACCATGAATAACGAGCGATTGCTCGGCCAATGCGGAGGAAACCCGTTATTGTTATTATCAATATTACTTTTCGTCTCTAGGACAGATTGTTGCGAAGATATTCTCAACGATTTTCTTCTACCGTTTGAAGCGATTGACGACCCAGCGAATGTTCGTGCGTCGTTTTTACTATTGATTAACGCTAAAGACGCCTTTATTTCTCTTCGTTTCCGAATCGTCCGCACGACCGTGGCTAACCTTGATATGTAGGACAAAACGCACGCGCTACCCATAAAAAACAACCCAAACGGAACTCGCCCAGTGGAAACGAGCGCAATCGGCGCCGGCATGAACAATTTCCGCCATCCCTCGCACCCTATATAACTCGTAATCAGAAACAAAACCTGCGCCATGACCTGAATCTCCTGCGCATCGACATCATTCACTGGCAATAACCCATCATACGTACTCGTCACCGTATCGAGCGCAAAGTTCCATCTCCCGCAACTCGTCACTAAGGCGACTAACAACCTATTCGTTCTCGCGTCGAACGAAAACGCTTCGCATAAAATCGTCCCATACACGCACGCCGAAAACGCATCGCAGCCATGATCGACAACCTCGCCCAACGGACTCCCACTCCCAGTCCTCCTCGCCTGTTTCCCGTCCATACCGTCCATGGTCTGGTATATCCAAAAACATACCGCACAGAAAAAGAACACCTCGTTCGTCGCTTCGCCACTTAAATCTGGCGACTTCCTCAGCACTGAAACGAACGCGAGTAACACGAAGAACAACCCAATCGTCGTTATCGTGTTCGGGGCTACCCATTTAGGACAGAACTTGTTCACCACGTAGGTCCAATACTTTTCCAGGATTAGGCGTTCGAGCAGGGTACTTTTTGGCGACCTGTGCTGATAGGAGTGCACTTGTGCGCACGTATTCTTACCGGCGTTGACGTGGTTAGCGCGTTCACTTGTAGTCTGCGCGGCATGTGAAGCGTGGTCGTGATGGCATCTCGATCTCGTCCATCGCGTCGTTCTAAAGTTCTTCGTTTGCAAAATTTGCGACATTTAATTTATTGTCCCGATGATGATGTTCTGCAGTTTTTCCCCTTGTTTTTGTCTTCTGCTGAAAAACGAAGAAAAGTTATAAAACGCTTATTATTTCGTTTTTCAGAAAACAAGCGCGAAACAAAAAGAACGAGCGAGCGCGGTTTTAAAAGAAAAGCGTCATGAAAAGAATCTTCTCTCTCTTCCTCCTCTCTCTTCCTCTTCCTCTTCTGCCTAGTTCTCTGTTTTTAAGATCATCGCCATCGCGCGCATCGTTCCAAGCAAAACTGTTTGATCTCTCTTTTTTTTTTGTTTTGACTTTTTTTCGATGCGCTGCGTTCATTTTTGAATTTTTGAATTTTTTCAAAAAAGTTTTCGTTTCGCGAGCAAAATCTTCCGTTTTTCTCATCAGTTTACGCCCTCTGTCCGTATTAATCGTTTCCATCATCGCTAATACACACACACACACACACACAGAGAGATATATATTGTAATCTCGTTACTATAAAGTTTATTATTCAGCGAAAAACGTGGGAAATCCAACGACACGCGAACGAACAAAGCGAAAACGATGCATTCAAACTCGAAAGAGCCTGTTGTTACGAACGAGAAAACTTTGCCGAAACAACTTACTCCTGGGACGATTAAAACAGTGCTCTTACAGAACTTCATGTGCCACGAACACTTAAAGATCGAGTTAGGACCGCGCATAAACTTCATAGTCGGCGAAAACGGTTCCGGGAAGTCCGCGGTGTTGACCGCGTTGACGTTAGCGTTAGGCGCGAGCGCGAAGAAGACGAACAGGTCTTCAAAAAATGGTCTGAAAGATTTAATAAGGACCGGTCAAGATAAGGCGAGGGTTATCGTGGAGATCAGGAACGAAGGCGAGGACGCGTATGAACGAGAGATATTGGGAGAGCGAATATTCGTGGAGAAGACGATTACGAGGAGCGGGGCGAGCGCGATAAAGATCATGGATCAGAATCAGAAGACCGTGTATAATAAGAAGGAAGAGCTCGATCGGTTATGCGACCATTTTAACTTGGACGTGGATAATCCGATCGTCGTAATGACGCAAGATGGGAGCAGGGAGTTCTTGCATTCAGGGAAAGATGTGGATAAGTACAGGTTTTTCATGAAAGCGACTTTGCTAGAGTCCGTGTTGAAGAGAATTACGTTATCGAAGGATCGATTGATCGAGATGAGGGCGCACTTGGACGAGCAAGGGAAGAAGCTACCAGAGCTCGAGTCAAAAGCTGCTGATTTGCAAACGGAGTTTAATAACTTTACGTTGCAAGAGGAGCTGCAGAAAAAATTTGGTCAGATGCAGTATTTGTATCCATGGGCCGCCGTCGCCGATCAATCTAAAATAATAGAAAAGCTCGTAGAGAGCATTGAGGCGACAAACGATAAATTGCAAGAGATCGACACCGCGCTCGAAAAAATGAGTGAAAAGAAGGATGCTCACGAGGCTAGAAAATTAGAAGCGGAGGAAAAGGCGGAAAAATTTCATCAAGGTGAATTGAAAGTCGCTCTTGAAAAGAAGGAGGAATATAAAGAAGCCATGCAAGCCGCTGAACGACTCGTTACGAGCGGGAATCGTTCGCTCATCGAGGCAACCACGAATGTGAAAGAAAAGAAGAGAAATCGCGATAATCAAAAAAAACTCGTCGAAGACGAAAAAGATAAAGCAATTTCAATGACTCAGAACGTTTCTGGAAAGCATGAAGCGGGATTAATCGCGGCGAAAGCGAAATTGGAAAAATTGCAAAACGAAAAGGAGAATTTCTACGCCGAGGAAAGGGCAAAAAAGCAAGAAGAGCAAGATGCAGAGCAAGCGCTGAGACTAACCCATCAAGAAATTTCCAGAATCAAAACCGGCATCGATGATCAGCAAAGAGTCGTTAGAAATTTGGAGAACGCGAGCAGAGATACAAATGCGAGATTTGGGGAGCATATGCCAAAACTTTTGGCCGAAATCAACAAGAACATTAATAAATTTTCAAAGCCTCCGATTGGACCAATTGGAAGTAAGATTACGTTAACTGATCAAAACTGGGGTGATTGCGTGGAGGAATGTTGTGGCCGTGAGTTGGATAAATTTCTCGTCAATTCGCCGAAAGATGTTGGCACCCTTCAAGGTATCGCGCGAAGCCTGAACTGTCGCGTTCAAATCGCTTGCGTGAACTTTGACGCGAGCAGATACGACACGAAGGAAAACAAACCGGATACACAGCTGACAACTGTTGCAGATGTGCTGGATTTTGGTGATAACGATACCATTCATAACTTTTTGGTCGATAAATCGAAGATTGAGCGCGTCATTCTTATGAAATCAGATACCCAAGCGATGAATATCATGCACTGGACGTTTGGGCAACAAAACACAAAAAATCCGCTCTCAAGGAACGTGGATTATGCTTTGACGATGGAGAGAAGAAAAATCTCACAAACAAAAGGTACGCAGTCATCGAATCCTTTTCGAAGCTATCAGCAAGGTCGATGCCGTCTCGTGGCGGATACGAAAGGCCTAATTGTCAACGCGAAGAAACGTTTAGAAGACGAAAACGCACAACTTAGAGAGGCAAATGCTCGGTTAAAGGCAAAAGCAGAAGCAATCGCTATTGCGAATAGAGCGGTTCAAATTTTAGGTAAAAAACGTGAGCAATGGATAAGAAGTGTAAAAGAAGCACAACAAGCGTATGATCGGAAGAAGAAGGAGAAAGAAGAAGAGGAGGAGGATCGCGTTGAAATTGACTTGGAAGAGCTTGAGCGCGACTTGCAAGAAAAGGAGAGACTTTTGAGAGAAAGCGAAGCTGAAAAGAGCGTTTTGGAAGAAGATTTGAAGCAAAGAAAGGAAGATTTTGAAGAGAAGAAAGCGCAATTGGATCGATTTACGGAAAATCAATCGAGCATGGGCGCGCAACTCGACTCGCTCAACGACGAAATTTCTCGCGCAGAAGAAAAAATGAAAAAAATGGATCAAAATATGGGAACGGCAAAAAAAATAAAAATGGAGTGCATCGATAGGTGCGAAAAAGAACGAAAAGAACTCGAAGAGAAGAAGAACGATCTGTTGGAATTCGAGAAACATGCATCAAAAAGATCCACGTTCAAATCGCTCGAGGCTGCAGAGGCGTTAAAAGATATCGCGGATGTTCACATGGGCGTAGAAAAATTCGAAGCAAAAATCAAACAGGTTAAAGACAAAATTTCGAGAGAAGCTCAAACGCACGCGAGACCGTACGAAGAAGTTCGAGATGAGCTCGAAGAGACGAAGTCAAAGCTCAATAAAAGAAAGCGAATTCTCGAAATGGCCACTGAACCAGAAAGAATGATGACAAAGATGGTCAAGAAGCGTAGAATATTGTTGTCTAAAACTTCGCATGCTACGGCGGTTGATGTTTCTGCAGATTTCAACTACCACATGTCTAAGCGAAGAGGATGCTCTGGTCTACTTGAAGTTGATTTCGAAGGAGGGCAATTAGCGATGACGGTCGACTTGAATAACAAGGCGGTCAAGAACACCGCCTCACTCTCTGGAGGCGAGCGCTCGTACGCCACTCTCGCTCTCACGTTAGCAATGGGTGAGCAAACTGAAGCGCCATTCCGTGCAATGGATGAATTCGATGTCTTCATGGACGATGCCAACAGAAAAGTTTCCATCAAATCTTTGCTTGAATTCGCGAGATCTGACGAAGAGCTCGGTAGGCAATTTATTTTGATTACGCCTCAAGATATCTCGAGCGTAAGCGCGAGCGACGATGATATAAGCATTTTCAAAATGCGAGCCGCGCGCTCATAAATACATATATATACACACGCACATATCGAATGCCATGTTTTGAATACTACTACTACTACTACATATATACAATTACACGAACTCGAGCGAGAGCTACTGCTGATAGATCACCTATCAACATCAACAACGGCATCACCTAACAAAGAATCTAATCCATTTTATCTTCCCCATCACTTCCATCTAACACTATCCCGAACCCATCGTCCTCATCCTCGCTCTCGGTGACTTTCCTATGCGTCACTCTCGATTCATCATCCGTATTAGGTCTCTTTATCATCCGCACAAAGTACTTTAGGATCCCGAACGTCTTAAACGCTTTCCACGCCATGTATGCCAGAAGAATCCCTACTAAGAACTGTTCAGTGTTTAGGGATATGAAATCGCCTTCTACTGGGTAAGTTGGGGTGATTATGCGTCCATGTCTTCTGTATTCGTTATGTTTTTGTTCGTTCAAAGCGTTTTTATCGTTCGTGTTTGTGGTCGTGGACATTTTTATGAATAATTTATGACGATATAGTTATAGTTATAGTGTACCGCGTGTTCTCTTTTCGAGTCTTAAATATTGCTACTGTATACTTTTTGTTCGTTGAACGATGGAAACACAAATGGAATACGAACAGCTTGAAGCTACATTTGCTGAACGTCGACCATTTTAGTAATATACTCGGCAATGTTAGCATGCGTGAGCTTCACGAGTTGACGTCGTTTCAACGGTTGCTTCGTGAACGGACAAGTATCTGGTGCTTCGGCGTTGCGGAGAATTCTGCACCAGGTTTCGTAACCGGCGACGTGACCGTACGGGGAAATTGCGGCCGGTTCTTCGATTTGCATTCTCGTGATTGGATCGAGGAAGCCAGTTGGCAACACTGGTGGTTCATCTTTCTCGTCGTCTTCTTCGTCTCTTGCTTCGCCTTCGTCATCGGTTTCGCCGTCGAGATTGTATTTCTTCTTTTCTTTCGCAGAGTTTCTACTGGATCTACGAATTTCGGTCGTTTTTACGCTGCATCGGAACGTTTTGTCGCCTTTAACGTCGTCGCCGTCGTCACCCTCGCCCTTCTTCTTCTTTTTCTTTTCGTCCTTCTTTGGTTTCTTTGCTTTTGGTATTTTGATCTTTGGCGGAGGACGCGCTTTTGGCGCCTTTGGCGGCCTTGGCGGTTTTGGCGGTTTTGGCACCTTTGGCATGTAAGGCTTTGGCTCAGCCGCTGTATCGCCTTCTTTGCGCTCGAAACCTTTGTTCTTAAAATTAAACTTAAGTTGGCCGTTATCGTCTACGACGTAGTTAACGTCCACGATTATCCCGCTTTTTACCAACGAGCGGTAATAGTTCGAACATTGATAGCCAACTCGTCCCGGGATATCTATTGAAAACGTGCCCCATTCGTAAGTCGCTTTGCCGTCTGGTAACTTTGCGAGAGTTGCCATGAAAAGCTCGTGCTCTTCGGCTGTCCAACCACCGTTAGATTGCATCTCACCTGGATGGTTGAAGCGGTAGTAATACGCGTTTGGATTCTTGATGCGATTTTTCCAACCTTTGATTCTCGCTCCAGACCATCCAGCAAAGAGCTCGGCCTCGTCGATTTCAAGCGGTGCTTCGTCGTCAGAATCAGAATCAGAATTTCCTGAATCTATCATTTTTTGCTCCATTTTAAATTCTGTAAACAATTCTGTTGCTTTTGCTTTTGCAGATGATGGGTTTTCGTCACTTTTGATAGCAGTAGTAGCAAAGACGGCGGCGGTCTCATCAGGCGTCGTCGTCGTCGTTGCTGTGGCATCCATTGGGACCGCGACATCTACGACGTCTTTCGCTTCGACTTCGTCCGCACTACTAGCAATAGTATTATTAGCATCATTACCAGCGTTCTCATCCGATGCCTTCAAAGCAGCGAGCTTCTTCGCCTCTTTCGCTTTCTTCTTTTCTTCTCTCGCTTTCATTTGCGCCTCCATGACTGCGTTCGCTTTCGCGACTGCGTCGTCGAGTTTCAAACGCGGGCCAGTATGTTCGCCTTTTGTCTTCTTCTCGTGTCTCACAAACTTCACGCCGAGCTCGTTACCGTCTAAAACGAGCGCCTTACCGTCATCGCCGATAGCCATCGCTGGAGCGGCGGTGGCAGTAGGTTTTGCTTGTGCCGCCGCTGGTGCAGGTTCTTCCCACCCTTCTTCAAAAAACTGTTCGTTATCGTACTCTTCCCATGCCTCCAAATCCGAATCGACGATTTCGTTACCGTCCTCATCGAAAGTCTTATGCGCAGATAATCGCTTAACCTTCCTTTGAATCCTTTGCTCGGAAATCTTCCGCATGCGCCCTTTTTGAGTCTTTTGCGCCAAGTACTCCTCTTTCGCCATATCTCTAATCTGCATAACGAACTCTCCAGTCTCGGTCTCGCGAATCTTCTCCAAATACTGCTCAACCGTCTCATCGACATCTTGATACAAATCGTTCGTCTTCCTTAACCGTTCCTCGGCTTCGAGTTCGTTCCCGTTACATACTCGTAATATCATATCCGCCTCTAACTCAGTTATACCGAGCTCGACCGCGTTCTTACAAATCTCCTCGATCTTCTGCTGTTTCGATTTTTCCTCGAATCTCTTAAACGCGTTCTGCAACGATCGAATCTTCTCCTGTATTATTTTCTTCTGTTCCTCGGTTAACTCATCGTCCGAATCGCACATGAAATTAAGTTCGCTCTTCGCCTCGCCTTCAACTTTTTCCTCTTTCGAATCTTTCGATTTTTTCAAAGAACTTGGAGCATCCGCGGCGGCCGATGGAACGACCGAGTCCTCGTTCTTCGTTAACCCTTCTTCCTCCTCCTCCTCCTCCTCCTCTTCTTCTTTTTTCCGGACCGCATTGGCTCGAGCATCCGCATCATCACCGTCGATAACAATCGAACGCGTCTGCGTTGGAACTTGCGAAGACGATTTCAAATTTTCATGCTCTGCGAGATTCCCTGATTCGACTGTTACTACAGTAGTAGTATTCACTGCCTGAGTCACTACTGTTGGCATACAGTTCGTGTTATCCTGTAACGTCTGTGGATGCAGATTGTGCTGCTGTTGTTTCGTCGGCGTCGAGCGCAGCGACCGCTGCGACATGTCTTATTACTAGTATTAGTAGAAAAAAGAGAACTGATGGTTTAAAACTGTGTGATGTGTCTTATTAGTTAAAATAAGGGAAAGAAAATAAGAAATTCAAAAATCCACAATTTACGGCACAGTGAAACCCTAAATTATATACTGCTCCGTCTTAACTCTCTCTCTTTCTTAACCTCTCTACTCTCTCTTAAATTTGAGAGCCGACGAGAAGAGCAAAGAGAGAAAACGCGCTATTCAGAACACTGAACCCATAAACCATACGATCATATACACTACTCCCTCTTGAAATTCTTTCTTTGTAAGTCAGAACACTGAAACCCTAAACCATGTACACACTGCTCCAGTCTTTCCCTCTCTCCCATGAATTTTCAAATTTTCAAATTTCGAAGAAGAGAACGGAAAAGCTCACGTTACAACTCGTCTAACTTTTACACGTAGTTTATATACGCAGTACTTGCCAGCGCGTTGATCGAGATCGAGATCGACGTCGCGCGGTGTACTCTTTTGTATGTCTCTGTGTCTCTGTGTCTCTCTCTGTGTGTGTTTCTCTCGTGTTGGTAATTAGTAAGTTTAAAATGAGTGTTACGAAGAACGATTTATCGAGCGATTGCACGAACGAGTTCTCGAAAGCTAAGTTCGTGTTCGTAGTGAACGAAGGGGAAAAGGCAAGTGAACAGCGGTACGAGTTGGCGCGCGAGTTGTGCAGAAAACTGAAACGATTAGGGGTAAGAGATGCAATAGAGTCGAGCGCGATGAAGACTCGAGAGTGCACTCATTTCGTGTGCGAAAGTGAGCAAGATTTCGTGAGTCTGTGGGAGGACGAGTACGAACGCGAGCAGTTCTTTTTCGGCGACGATGGGAGGGAGAAGAAGCAGAGGAAAAACGAACCGTTCGTCGTGACGAGTGAATACGTCGAAGCGTGTATTGAACGAGGGGAGTTGTTAGACGTCGAGGAATCGGTGTTATATAAACCACCGAAGGATAAGGGGAAGAAAGTGTTCAATAATAGGTTTAAGATCGCTTTAACGAACTATCACGGCGAGAGAAGGAAGCACGTCGTGAAGTTAATCGAGACGTTAGGCGCGGAATACTCGAAGGCGTTCGATAAGAGTTGTACGCATTTAGTTGCGTATCAACACGAAGGTGCGAAATGGGAGAAAGCCGTGCACGACGGGATTGCGAAGGTTGTGTCGCACGTATGGTTGGAGGATTGTTATGCGAGCTGGATGAAACAATATGAGTCGAGGTATACGCGCTCGGGCGAAGAGGAAGATAAAGAAAAAGAGTCTAGAGATATCGTGCCAGATTCAGAGCCAGAAGAAGAAGAAGATGATGATGATGATGACGATGATGATACAGAGTCCGAGATTGAAAAAGAAGATTCAATTGAAGCTGAAGACGTCATAAACTTACAGAAAGCAACCACGAGCGCTTTCAAAGCTTTGAGGGAAAGATCAAATACACCGAGCGCGCAATATAATAATGGAAGCGCCAAGAATGTGAGCACAGAACGAACCGATGCAGAATTCGGAATAGTAACGCATAAGGTCTCCGAAACGCAACAGGAGAGCAACGATAAGCATCAGCCACAATTTGAATCCATTCTTCAAAAGTCGACGAAGAAGACCACGCGCTTGAGTGATTCGAAAGAAAAGCAGATGTTGACGCAGCCAAGCGAGGAACGCGCGCCTTTGCAGAAACCGCCGCTTTTATACCCCTCGCCAGATTATAACAGTCTTCCTATTGAAATGGTTGAGCGTTGCGTGCGGAATTTTATCGATCCAACCGATGCACTGACGCACTCGAAATCGACATCGGAATTTCAAGGCATACTCGGGGATGCGGATGATGTCGAAAATGCGTTGAAGAAAGGCAAATCATTCGCGTTGGTTGATTATTTTCCTCGTTTCTTCGACGAAGACAAACCTTCGTGCAAAATAAACGATGGCGACGAGTTTTTAGAACTTTTAAAAGAGGGAAAGACTTCGAAAAATACAGGAGATATGGGAGATGTCGAACGCGTAAAATATGGTCATTATAAAGAGTTTGGGCTTTTAAAGTCTTTGGAAGCCGATGAGCGAGACGAGATGTTAGCGGAGACTTTTGACGAAGATGTTCAAGTATTTGATATTTCCAACGAAGTGTTTTGTAGCAAGGAAGATAAAAAAATGGGGTTCTGGACTGGTATTTGCTTCAGCAAAAAGACACTTCAAAGAAATGATTTCTTTGAGGTTCGAAAATACGCTATAGCTTGCATAGACGCATGTCTTACGTACCGGCGCAAGGGTCCGTTGGGTCGCGCGATTACGTCTCATTTGGCACTGGAACGCGCTAAAAATGGGACAACTTTTGACGACAAAGATGATCCGAACGCGCTTCTATCGACGCTTAAAAACATATACCTGAGGTATGGGTATAATTTTAATGCGGACGATGTCAATAAATACTTTCTGCGCGAAAGTGTCGACAAAACGGGCGAATATCAAGAGTTCACCGACAACGTCGAAGCCGTCATTACGCTTCCAGAAAGAAACCCTGGGAACTTACCGGGAGTTGTTCTTCAGCCAGTGAAAAGAACTGTCCGTGAAGTGGTTGCTGGATTTATGGAAATGCTAGTTGGGCCTTCGCATCCAGTTATGACGCAACGAGTGCCAACGCAACCTTCGATGAGGAAGAGTAAAAAGGCCTCGTCGCAGTCTCCAGACGAATTTAAAAATCCAAGGTCGCCAGAAGATTTCCACGAACTCGCAACGCAGCTCGCAACTCAACCACCACTTGCAACTCAGACATGGGGCTCTCCAACCCTCGAAGAGTTTGAAAAGCCGGAGAATGTATGTGAAATTGAACGAATGCATGCTCTTGAAGACGAAGAAAATGTTGAGGAGGAAGAAGAGCGACCGAAATCAAAACAGTTCCACGTGAGTGGCTCGCTGGAAAGATCAAAATCTGCCTCCAAGGAAATTAATAATCGTGGTAGGTATACAACTGAATTAAAAGACACGCCGCAGGAAGATGAAAATGATGAAAAAGTTGAGAAAAAAGAAGAAGAAGAACTTCCCGTCTTAGAGCCGCTTCCGACGCGCATGACTAGAAAACGTGGTCCGAGCCGAATCAGTGCACCCTCGCCTGAGATCCAGAAAAAAATCATTCGCGAAAATATTGCTCCGCCTCGATCGAGTGGCTTAAGTAAAAATCCTGAACATGTTACAGAAGAAGACGATGTCGAAATCTCCGGTTACAAAAATCTTATGACGAAGAAGAAGACGGACGCGAAAGAACGATCGGCTGTGGGCGTGGCGGTCAAAAAGGTGCCAGCTTTAGAACTTAAAGCAAAAAGAAAAGCAACCGTGGAGAAAAGCTTTGCGCCAAGCGCCGTCAAGAAAGCGAATAATAATAATAATAATGATAATAATATCAGCAACAAGAAAAACAAATCAAACGCGGTCACGAGTAGTAGTAGTAGTAAAGATAAAACCATGAGAGTTGCGTTATCTGGCTTTACCGCCGAGGAGCTTAAGAAGAATACCGCTTTGTTAAAAAAGCTCAATATTCCTTACTCGTCTGCACATGAATGGGACGAAACCGTTACGCACGTCGTATTTGGCCCGAAAGGTACGCGAAGTTTGAAGTTCCTTGCCGCCGTCGCGAGTGGTGCGTACGTCCTAAATGCCACGTATCTCGAAAATTGCGAGAGCAATCGAGGAAAAGACTTACCAGTCGTTGAAGACAAACACTTTTTCAACGGTGGAAGAGGTCTTGAGAATAAATTGATTTGCGCCACGGCTGCAAAGTTTTGGTATAACTGGCACGTATCGGCATCCAAGTTGGATTTTCGAGGTGGTGATCTTTTATCTGTCACTGCTGCTACTACTACTAAAGTTTTGAAACCGTTCTCAAATCTCGATGTTGCGGTTGCATCTTTCGGCTCGAATACAAACGCAAAAAACGAATATCAAGTGATTTGCGACGTTCTTCGTGCAGGAGGAGCTAATGTTAAAACGCTCTCAGCGAACGGAGATGCCATTCTTTCGAAACTACCATTAGTAATTTCAAAAGATGGTAATAACGACACGACGTTGGGTTTAGAGGAGTCAGACGTTAGAGAAGACGTCGTCGATGTTATCGTTTGCGCCGGAGACGTCGTCGAATCCGTTCGCGTCACGAAAGCGATGGAGTTGTACGAAGACGCTCTCGTTGTTACTTCGGAATATATTAAGCGATTTTTATCGTGTCCTGGTGAGGATTTAGAGCAGCATACACTTTTTGAAACAAGTGCGAATATAAACGTGCAAGACGCGTTGACCAAAAGACGACTCGGAGGACCGAACAACGTTTCTTTAGGCGCCGCACAAAAAAAGCGAAAGATGATATCGTCGGCCGCCACGAAGAAAACGGCGGCACCCAAGACACAAACAGTCAATCCAGTAGTTAATGATAATACTTCTGATAAAAAACGTCAGAAGAATACACCAGCAGTGCGGCCGTTAGAGTTAACGGAACGAATTCCAAAGAAAACTCCTGCGTCGAGTAAGATTTTTAACAAGACGCCAAAAGCAATCGCTCCGAAAGCGTTCGCGGTTGAACAAAATACGAGGTCAACTGGGCGAGGAGGAAAAGGAGGAAGAGCGAATGCGCTAAAATCTATAAATAGCTAAATTGATAAATTTGTAATACACATCAATTTTTAAATAATGAACATACACACATCGGATAAATAGCGACATATACGGGTAGTACATTTATTCACTTAATTTTATTTAATACTTTGATACGATTACAACTGTTCTATTCAACAGTATATGTATATTTAGCTAATGGTAATAATATATGTTTTTTAATAGAAGCCGAAACCCTTGGCAGCGTTCGTCAAGACGTTCGCGTGGACCGGGTCCGCAGTATGCGCAGTCCAGTTCGCGATCGGACCTTCTTGCGTGGCCAAGGCTTGGAAGATGCATCCTAAGAACGCAAACATGGAGAGACGGCAGTGCTTCAATTCCTTGATCTTGAGCTCTTCCAAGTCACCGGATTCGGCCAAGCCGAGCGGGTCAAAGCGACCACCTGGGGAGACATCACCGACTGTTAACTCATCGAACGGCGAATCGATTAAGCCGGTTCTGTAGCCTTCCGCGGCGCCGACTAAGACGACTTCGATCGCCAAAACGGCCCAGAACGATGGGTAGCCTGACCCTTCCGGCGCCAACGGGGCAATAGCACCCGGGAACTTATCCGCAACGGCCGTGCAGTCATCCGGTGTACACAAGGTACCCGCGGTGAACCATGGGATACCGGTGCCGTTTTCGGCCGCCCAGGCGCCGGTGACGCCTAACATCGCCCATCTGCCGTGGATGACTTCACGTTCGGCGTTCTTTTCGTTCCCAAACGGGATAATCGGTGATTCGCCACCGCCCGGGTACGTACCGAATTCTGGGTATATGTCAGCCTTGACGACTTTCGAGAACGTCTTGGACTATTTCGTTTTCAAATACGCGTAAAAGGAAAAAATAAAGTCAATAACGTCAGTTTTGCAGTTTTGAGCAAAACGAGGATCAAAAAAGATATTATTCGATTTTACTGGAGCCGTATCAAATAAAACTTTTCGTGACGCGGAATAAAATCGAGATCAAACAAAGCGCGCTCGGAAAAAGCTCTCTCTCTAAATCGCAAGAACGCACGAACACGAATCTTGTTCGAGTCTTAAAAGTTTAACGCCATGCGCTGGAGAGAGTACTCGCGTAATTTTTATGCGTCGTCAGGAAAAGTTCCCGAATTTCCAAAACGTGGAGAGATGATAAATTCCGCGACGTTCGTTTTTACTGTCGAACACGATTACGCGGGAACGAGAGAGGAGAAGAAGGTGCGATGAAAGAACGCACTTGAGTGGCTTTAGTGGCCCTGAGCCCAGCTGGTCGTGCAATTTGTTGAGTGAAAGCGAACATCGGTTGTTTTCGTTATTTATTGTTTTCGTTATTTCTTGATTGATTTGATTAATGAGGAAGAGTTTTTTCTGTTTATTAATTTCGATCTATTTCGTGTTTTAACTTTTAAGTCATTAAGTGTCTTTTCTTTTGTTTTCTCTCTTTACTATATATGCGCCTTGTACGTATGGCCAATCGAGCGCTGGACTCGCAACCGCGAGCTAAAGCTTCGAAAGGTTCGACATTCACCGAAGAGATTTTTCATTCGCACGCAGAAGCAAGATTTTTCTGTTTAATTTCGATATTTCGTGTTTTAGTGTCTTTTCTTTTGTTTTCTCTCTTTACAATATATATGCGCCTTGTACACGTATGGCCAATCGAGCGCTGGAACTCGCAACCGCGAGCTAAAGCTGGTTCGACATTCACCGAAGAGAGTTCTTTTTCTTCGTTTTCTTCGTTGCTCTTTTCCGATTCCTTATTCGTCGGTTTGTTTGTTTTTTCATGCGATGCGATTGATTTTAAGAGGCTGCAGAAAATGTGAGTTTGTTTTGGAAAGAGCGAAACTTTCAAAACATTGATGGACGAAATCTTCAGAGGAAACGCGCTTCCAACGAATCGAATCGAATCGAAAAAACAAGCAATCGATCAAATGACGCACGAATCTCACCCGAACGGCGGGTATTATAATCAGCCCACTACTATGGCTAAAATAAGACTCGAATTATTCGAAACAGTGAAGAATTGTGAAATAAGAGGTTTAAAAAACGCGACGAAGTGGGCAGCCGAACAACTTTGTGGATTAAGACCACCAATTAATCAATATAATAATAATAATAATAATGACGATGATGATGATGATAGAGATGATGATGATAGAGAACACGAAGAGATTAGGTTCGGTCGACCGTGTGGCGATATCAACATCACTCACGAAGTAGTTCTCCATAGTAATAATAACGAGAGTGATGAGAAAAATGTTGTTCGAACAATAGTGAACAACTCTGGGCAAAACGATTCGACGTACATATTAGCAAAGACATATTTCGATCTGAACGAATACAGAAGAACGGCACATTTACTATCGACCTCAACCGCGATAGAGAATCAGAACAAACCTTTGAAGACGTTTTTGGAGTTATACGCGTTGTTTTTAGCGGGCGAGACGCAAAAGAGAGACGTAGGGAACGAACGCGCGAAAGGGGTTAGTGGAGCTGCTGGTGATCGTGGGAACATGAATGGTGCAGACGGGAAGAAAGGTGGAGGAATGGGCGATGATGATTTAGAGAGGAACGAGGGCACGAGCGCGAGTGGGCCGAGGATTAGCGGCGAGTTAGTCGGGAGAATGGCGAACAATCCAGAGTTGGATTTAGTGCAATCTGGTTTAGATGAATACGAAAAGAATAATAGTGGTAATAATAATCACCAATGCGCTTTTTTGGCATATTTACAAGGCTTAGTCTTTCGCGAACGTGGGAGAACGGACGCGGCTAAAATTAAGTTTGCCGAATCCGTACGCCTATACCCAACGTTTTGGAACTCTTGGCAAGCGCTAGTCGATCTTTGCGACGACGAAGATGTTGGGAAACTTCGATTACCGAGAAATCATTGGTGTTATCAATGGTTCATTGCAGAGTTTAATTTAGAGACGCAGAAAAACTACGAGGCTTTAGAACAGTTCGTGACGGTTTCGCAAACGTTTCCTAGGTCGGCTTCGATCTTGACAAAATGCGCAGTCGCGCAATACAATTTGAGAGAATTCGATCAAGCAGAAGAGATGTTTGAGCGTGTTATTGAAGTCGATCCGCATAGAATTGAGGGCGTTGATGCGTACTCAAATATTTTATACGTCAAAGAAGAGTTCGCGAAATTGGCGCATTTAGCGCATAGAATATCGAACACGAACAAATATACGCCAGAAACGTGCTGTGTCATTGGAAACTACTATTCGTTGAAGCAACAACACGAGAAAGCGGTAACGTATTTTCGTCGCGCTTTACGCTTGAACAGAGATTATCTCTCCGCGTGGACACTTTTAGGACACGAATATACGGAAATGAAGAATCCGCGAGCTGCGATAGAGGCTTATCGTTGCGCCGTAGATATAAATCCGAAAGATTATCGAGCGTGGTATGGTTTAGGCCAAACATATGAGTTTCTCTCTATGCATTATTACGCTCTGTATTATTATCAAATCGCAGCTAAGCTTCGTCCGAACGATAGCAGAATGTGGTGCGCAGTCGGTGCGTGTTATGAAAGCGATCAACTGCAAATGGTTGTCGCCGCAATTCGCGTATATCAAAGAGCAGTCGCATGTGGCGATAACGAAGGTATTGCTCTAGGAAAATTAGCCAAACTTCACGAAAAGTTGAAGCAATACAAAGCAGCCGCACATTACCACTTGCGAAATTTAGAGCGTTTGAAAAGAGAAACGGGAAGCTTCGCTGAGACGCAAGAATCGATAGATGGCTTGTTATTTTTAGCGCGTTTCTACAAAGGCGAAGGCAAATTTGGCGCGGCCGAAGAGGCGTGTTCAAAGCTATTAGACTTCCAAGGAACAGAGAAGCAAACAGCGAAAGCTTTGTTAAGAGAGATTCGCTCTTCAACAAGTGTAGATTTCAGCATGGAATAATAGTAGTAATTATAATAATAATTATATTCATTATTATATTTACAAATAAAGAAAGCATTTTTGCAAACGCGCGCAACAATTCCATATTGTGCTAGTTTATTATTCGCAAGTCGGAGAAGATGATGATATATTAGTCAAGTCTTGTTCATCCATTCTTTCCAATTCGTCGACCATAAAATCTTTCATAATCGATGTTCTAAATTCTTCGCGCAATCGCATCAACGCCTCACCTAATAGATTCTCACCCTCACCGTTTCGACCACATCCCCAAAGAGAATCAACTGGCGAATCTTCGACCAAACGCTTTTTACCGGTTGAAAGTAACAATGATTTTGCGTCATGATTTTGCGTGAATTTCACGCGCAAAACGCGATCCATAACCTCAAATTTCTTCAAATCCCAATCCTTTTTCATCAAGTTTGGATGTTCTCGTTGTTTCATTCGTCCAATTCGACTCGCTTTTTCAGGCGAGTTTGCGTCACGAATTTGATCGCGAATAGTTTTCCCCTCCGCCAGCGAATCGTCGAATTTTTGCGCTTGATAATATGACTCCGAAGTCTGCCATTGTTCGCCATCGATATTCACGCCGTGCGAGCTAAAATTTGAAAACGCGCTATACGTATCCCACGACTTATAGAAACTAATGACTTCATCTTGTTTATTATTATTATTATTATTATTGTTTTCATATTCATCAGCGCAGCACTGTTCGACATCAGCGAGTAACTCGTTTTCGCCAAACGTATCGACTCTTTCGGAATCATCAGAAGATTCTCCAACGTCAACGAAACCATCTCTTCTACCGCTAATCCATCCACCTTCGACAAATTGCTTCAATCGACCTTTTGAATATGCGTTTGGCAAATACCCGGTGATTAAAATATCTCTGCCGTAGACTTTAGCTTTTGTGGCTTTGAGAGGTACGGCGTCAACCATTGCGTCGATGCCAAAGTCACCCATAGGCGTCTGCGCTTTGGACCCACCACCTACTATTTTCGGAGCTACGAATGCTAATACTCTAGAAAAAGCACCGGCTTTTATCGCCGGTGCAGCTAATGTTCCTCCGCATTCCCAGAACGTTTGTAACCATCCTCGGCGGGACATTTCTTTCAAAACCTTGTCCATCGTGAATTCGCCTTCGAATTCGACTACGTCTACGCCTTTATCTCTCAGTTTCTTAGCCAGCACAGGGTTTTTACCTTTTGAGGTCATTACAATTGTCGCGGCCACAGATGTATCCCACAATCTCGCATTTTCGGGTACATCAAACGACGCTGTCAAAACCACTCTTGCCGGTTGATACGAATGCGCTAAACTCCCATCCGCGTTCCTGCTCGTCAACCTCGGATCATCCATTCGTAACGTCCCACCACCAACAATAACCGCATCACTCTTCGCTCGTTCACGAAACACTATTTCTCTCGATTCCGGTCCAGTCACCCATTTCGATTTCCCAGAACTCGACGCGATCTTCCCATCTAAAGTCATCGCGTACTTATACACCCCGAGCGGATACCCGCCAGTCGCGCATCTATACAACAACGCCTCGTTCACTTTCCTCGCGAACATCGCCGCTCTCGTATTCACGGCTAAAACACAAACTTGCTCTTTTCTAAACCCATACTCATTCACTAACGCTCGAACGGCTCGTCCTCTGAACTCCTTATTCGGATGTACCATCCCTACGTAAATCGTTCGCACGTAGTTCTTCATTTTCGCGAGCGCTAAAACGCTCTCGCATTCGCCAGCGACTTCTATGCCATGCACTGGTTCCATGTTCAAATATACATCGTACCTCTTTCCCTCGCTCTCGTTCTTTTTCATCCAATCATCTTCGTTCATGCGCCGCTCTATTTGCCTCTCGCACTTCTCCCCAGCCTGGCCAAACTGATACGCTTCAAAGACCGCTGTTTCGGCTGCTTCTCGTGTTTCCGCTCGTCCTTGGTGTTCATAGACTACGCACGCGAATTTCGGGTGTGGCGCGCACTCCCCGTTCATGAAATCCGCAACTTCGCAACATCTCTTCATCCTTAATTCGTTTGCGTTTGCGTCTCGCTCGTCCGTTTCTTCGTTTGGAAAATCAAACTCAAAGTTTCGTTCGTTAAAGCTTCTTCCAATCCTTCTAGAGACGAACGCTTTATTTGATATCGATTTTATTCTAATCGTTGCTTTGTTCATTCGAGACCGCGACAAAGCAGACGACGATGCTGTTCGAGATAGATTAAGCTGGGCCGTCGACGTCGTCGTCATTGAAGAGAGTTCTTTTCTATGAACAGTGCGAGAGAGCTTTAGTGCGTTTTGATTACCAGCAGACTAATGACTAATTTGTTCGCAAAAATGTACTTCAATTTTATTTACAAGATGTCAAACGCGCGAGGATAGCTAATTCCTGTCAATGAGTGCGTTCTGTGATCGTTCGATGATTGCGTAAAGCAGACTATGATTTAACCGTTTGCACTAAACGGCGGCAAAAATGTGTGAACGCGCGAGTTAAAAAAAGGCGTCTTGGGAAATATAGAACATGCGTTGAACAAAAAGAGCGCGTCTCTTCCCTTGCTCTCTCTCTCTCTCTCTTAAGCCAAAGCTGGAGATGAGGCCGAGACTGGCACATTTCGTTTCACTTTTCGTTTTATTTTCTTCGTTTTCCTAACACCCCCGCTGCTGTTGCCGCTCGCGCTCGTCGCGCGACTGTATCCAGTCGTACCTCGAACGCGTTGTTGTAAAGATTGCGCGTGCAAAGGTAAGCCCAACGAGAATAATCGAGTTTGTTCACCGACTTGGTTATTCGATAATCGCATGAGTGCGGTTGCCGTGATGGCAGATCCTAAACTCGTCAAGCGATCCGTCATCCATCGATCCGCACCGCCCATGAGTTGATATCTCGCGTTGCACGATAAGCCGAGGAACGCTCCCATACCCAACGCGGATGTCTTGACATCCGGAACTGGGACGGCCGGTTTCCATTTGTTTCCTTCTTTCTTTTTGTGTGAGTTGACTAAAACGTTATTCAAGCCGCTGAACGCGCTACCGATGACGACACCGACTGCGGATAACTCCGCGCCTTTGGCGACGACGGAGCTGATGCGAGTGGCCGTAGTATACGGTCGCAGCGGTCCAGCGCGGTCAAAAGCGTTGTTTGGCATAGCTGCCAACGCTTTTTGCCATCCAAACTTTTGCACGCCACCGAACGATCTCGATGGTGTGAGCATCCATACAGTTGCCAAGTTTGCGACGCACATTTGCGCAACGTTCGAAGCGGCCAAGTCCCATTCTTTCTTCATTCGATCGCCTCTATGCGCGACTTCGTACATCGTTCCAGCGGCGATTGTGATCGCTTGCTCAAAGCCAAGCTTGTACAAAAAAGCAGGTTCGGCCATTAATCGACCAACGAACGCTCTCGATGCCCATTGCGGAGTCGACCTTGAGACAATTCTCACAACTGACGGTCTAACGTCGACGGACATGAAACGAACGAGCTGCGCGGATGAAACTACGCCCATCTCCACGGCCATTCTTAAACCGGCCGGTAAGCTCGCAATAGTCTTGAACCATTCTGCCAAAACAGCTTGAATAGCTTCGCGTTCAAAAGTCTCCGGGATTCCCTCTCTCAAAGAAATATACCCCCCTTCTTCGCCGTCTCCGTCTTCTTCGTCAAACCAATCGTCGTCGTCGCCTTCGTCGCCGTCGCCTCCACCTCCACCGTTATTAATCTTCCCACCATTATTCCCACCATTATCGCCATCGGATAACTTCGGTGCTGCAACAGATTGCACTGCCGAGGACAAATCCATCGAAACCTTCTCCAACGTAGCCGCGCCTCCCCCGCCTAATTGTCTCCCAATCTTCGCCATCGCCGTATTCGGCACCCTCATTGCGGCGTTGAATTTGTTCTGTTCTTTCGATGTCCTCGATCCTTGATCTTCCGAGCCTACGAAATCTGAAACCGCCGCTCTCACTTTAACCCATTCGTACGCCCTCGAGCACTCTTCCATTCCATTCGCTCGTCTTCTTTGCGAAGATGAAGAAACTCTCGCAATCATCGACGCCGCTCTAGAGTCGTTCGAAGCGAGTTTCATTGCGAAGGATTTCCCCGAACGCGCTCGTACTGCTACACGCCCATGCGAATTAGAGACGAGAGAACTGTTCATAGAATTTATGCATAAAGAATTCGTTTTATTGTATGCATTCGCTCGTAGCTTGTTCGCGATCGAGATCTGCGATGCTTGTTGCAAGGAAAACATTTTAATTCCTTATCCGTCGCCTTGCGCCTTTTTTCTTTGCGTGTTTTAAAAGGGGGAATTGATGGAGGGAAAGAGGGGAAAAGAGGGAAAATGGAAATTTGGTCTAAAAAATATGGTCTAAAAAATACAGGAAATTGGTCCCTACAAACTCTTAAAAATTAAAGTTTTGTTATCTCTACTACTTTCTTCGACGAAACGCGTCGATATCTCCCTTCTCGACGACTGATTAAAAACCGGCCACCTCGCGAAAGAGCGAGAGGCAACTACCGGCGGCGAATAAAGAGCCCCAGAACGTGAGAATTCTTAGAATTCTCGCGTTTCGCGGGTTCAAACCGTACTTCATGCCGGCGTTCATTTGCTTCGCGACGGAGTTGACGATGTCGGCTCGTTCTTTCGCAGATCGACTGGCTAGGACTTCAAAAGCGACGTCGTCTTTGTTGTACAAAAATATTTCAGCAAACGCGAACGATTTAAACGCTACGTCTTCGAGAATTTTCTTGATCGAAACCTTCCCGTTTGGATCTTCGAATTCTGATAAACCGACGGCGTTGTAATAATAGTTGTCGTTTTTAGATAACGTCTCTAACGATTCAATTAAGCTTTTTTCAGCTTCTGTAACGTCCTCTACGAGATCTTGTGAAGTGGCCGCATTAAAGTCGTCTTCGTATGGTATAGCGTCGACGATTATGTACGGCTCGGTTTGTACGATTCTTAAAACCTTGAAACGTTCCGCGCTCGCACGAGCGCAAATTGATAAAAGAATGTCATCAACTGCTACATCGTGCGCTTCTATTTCCATTTTCACTCCTAAACCGGCGATTTTCCCGTCTACTCCACGAAACAAAGCGCCAAATGCGTTCGTGTTCACAAATTGATCCTCAGGATACCGATTGAAACCAGGAACGATTTCGAATCTCTTCTCGTTTCTTTCTCCCGATTCGTAATCTTTCATCATTTCAATTTTGGAAAAATCAATCGACTTTTTTTGACTATTACTATCGCTATTGCGAAAACTCGTCATTATCGTTCGATCGTTCTCAGCCTCTTCTTCTTTCAAAAGTTTACTGAACAACGTTAACCATCGCGGCTCGAATAAGTTCAATTTCGCTCTCGCACCAGGTAAAACCACGTGTCCATAGGGAATAATCGGGATCTGAAATTCATTCGCTTGCCTCTTAATCTTCTTTTCGCCCTTCGTCGCACTCGAAGAAGAACTTTCCTTCAAGAACCGTTCGTTCGTCCTCTTATCGAACAACTCCTCCGGCATCGCGAAGAACTCAATCTTATTCTCCTTCCTAAACCTACTCGGCAACAGAAAACTCTCCAAAAACATAGCCTGTAATCGTTGCTTACTCGTCGATTTTATCACCGCTCGTTCGAACCTTTTTCTTCTCTCTTCATATCGCTCTCGGTTTTTCTCTCTCAGATATCTTTCCCTCTCGGTCTTCTCGAACGATTTTTTCATCCTCTCATCGGCTTCGCGCTCTGATCTCTGCTTCGGGTCTTCGCCTAATAACGAGTCTAAGGCCGTTAATGTTTCGCTGACCGTTATCTTCGTTTTCTTTTTCGTTTCCAAACTCTGCGTCTGCGTCTGCGTCGCAAGTGTTTCAGTGAAAGCGGTTGAGACCGCGATGTCGTCACCTCCAATCCTTTTCCTGTTCGTAAAGAAATCGAATAAACCTGCTCTGGTGGTTACGTCTCTGTGCGTATTACGATTACGATCACTGCGAAGAGCCAGTTTTTGTTTTTGTTTCCGTTCGTCAGTCGTAGGTAATTGGAATCGATTCGTTGGAGCCACGAGAGCAAGCGTGTGTGACATTATATTTCTTAGTACAAAGGTTGAGATATTTTGTGAAGCAGCGGTCGTGATGGCTGCTGAAGTGTTCACATATTTTAGATATTTTAGAGACGCAAAAGCCGTAATCATGTACTATAGTACTATGCATGCAATGATTATGTGTGATAAAAACGATGCTACGAGATGATATGATTAATAGGATTCGTCATCGAGGGTAGAGGACCAACCGTCGTCGGAGTCATCTCTCGAAGCGACTGAAACGTCGACGTCGATGTCGGTTGATTTTTTGGTCTCAAACGCGTCGAGGTCGATTCCGGTCGTATCTTCTTCCTTCGTCGAAGATTTCTTTTTGCTGTTTCTAGAGCCAGTGAGTTTGCTATAAAGTTCTTCGCCGTACGAGAGAGAATCTGTTTTCCCGTCATCTGCGGCGTTCGAGAATTCATCGGCGATTGCTTCAGCCGAATCGAGCGTTTTCTCGGCACTACTTTCTTCTACTACTACTTCTGGTACCTCCTGCGCCTGCGCTGACGTTGCCGGTGTTTCTACTACTTGCTCGTTTTCCTCCTTTACTGGACTATAATCGGTAGTAAAGTCCCCACCACCACCGTTTATCTCTCTCTCGAGAGCTTCTTCCATCGATTGTTGATCTTCACGGCCCATGCCTTGCGTTTCTTCTATAGGAGTTTCTTCTTCTTCTTCTTCTTCTTTAACGAGCGCTTCTTTCGCCCCATTATTTTCATCAGCATCGGCGTTATCAGACGTATCGACAACAGCTGACGGTCGCGAAGTTACAGTTGCCGCAATTTCGTCCTCGATAGAGCTGTTCATGCCATTAACATCAGACTCGTCCAAACCTTTCACTTCTTCTTCTTCTTCTTCTGTCTTCTCCCGCAACTCGTAATTTCCTTCGTCTTGTCTTTTCAAAGCCTCTTCGATTTGTTTTCGCTCTGATTCTTTTCGTTCTTTTAATCGAGTTTCCTTTTCCGCAGTGATTTTATCTTCTGCTTCGATTTGTTCGAGCTTCTCCGCGCGCGATTTGCCCGAAATAGCCGCTTCGAGTTCTTCGTTGATATCAAAGCTGTTGTTATTTCCTTCTTCGTTTCCTTGCTCTTCTTCAGTCGCTGATAAATTCTCGTCACTAGTTTCAGTAGTAGATTGTGAAATCTCCTCGCTATCATCATCTTTTGCTGTTAACGCTTCAGAAGAAGTCGAAGAAGCACTTTCAGAAGAAGTCGCTTTACATAATTTGCTCTTCTCCAACCATGGTGCGCACGAACTTTTACCAGACCAAACACTTCCATCTACCCAATCAGAGCTTCCATCACCGTCCGTGTGTCTGTCGCACATGGCCATTTCGATTTCTGCGTTATTCTTCTTGACGCGATATAACATTTCGTCCAGGAAGAGTTTCGGTGCCAACGAGCATCGACCGGTTGATTTATCGCACTCATCGTTGGCATCATTTCGATCGTTCCAAACAAGCTTCGCTCGTGCATCTAACATGTTCGATCGCATGGTACTCAACGCGGTTGGTGAAATGTCGCGCACGGCATTGGCTACTTCGATTGGATTCTCGGCAAAAATTTTCTCCGGCACTTGGAGCATGAACGACTTATAATCAACTGCCCACTTGAACGGAAGAGATTCTGATATTGAATCTACGACGACAATCGGAATACATCCAGCGGCAATGGAATCAATAACCCTCGTAGACGTCTCAAATCGCGCCTTATCGTATGATCTCGGAATCCAGCAAAACGACGAACGCAAAGAGCCTTCCGCGTAATTAGCGATGTCGTTATTAGAGTTCATTGATTTCGATTTACCGAGATGAATGTTTTGACCTTCGACGTCGATTAACTTCTTCATTGGTTTATGCATTGCTTCGTGGAGAAATTCAATATCGCCGGCGTAAAACATTTCCGGTCGTTCGCGCTTGAAGAAGAATGATTTCTTTAATTTCAACGAAGCGCGGGCGATGTCTGAGTTTGCCGTAAATGGCACGAGCATAGCGATACCATTTGTTTTGTACGCCTTTTCCCAAATATGATTCGGCGAAACATCAGTAACGGCCAAGAAAATGTTCGAATTCTTTCTGTTATCTCCAATCACGCCGTCGCTTCCGACTTGCGCAAATTCTGGAACGCCGATTTCGTCTTTTTCACGCAAAATGAAACGCTCCGAAGGGAACAAAAAGTTTGAAAACGCCACCGCTCTTTGCGCCTCTCCTTTAGCTTTTGACATTCTGGATGCTAAATTCTGCGCTAAAACTCTCGCGTTGTCTTTTTGCTTAGCCCACCAATTTTGTCTCGATTCTTCGTCTTCGTCCACATTTTCGTGAAGAAACTTTGCCATGTACGGATTCGCGTCTGCGAACGAATCCGTGAACAAAACCATATCGGCATCGTTAATATGCATGGCCATTCTTGGATCATCTTGCAAAACCGGTTTCAACCAATCGATGTATGCGTATCTATATGGCGATTTATCCGGAGGAACGAACAGTAACTCGTCCCTGTTTTGCAGTTTCTTCGCAGCCGCTTCGATTTGTTTCGCCTCTTTTGTTTCCTCATCATCCTCATCGTTCAATGTATCGCGTTCTCCGTCCTCTGTTGTAGTAGATTGAGCAATATCTGTAGCAGCAACAGTAGTACTAGCAGCAGCAGCAGTACTTGAATCGACGGCTACTGTTTGTTTTTCTCCGCCGTCGTCGTCGTCGTCGTCGTTATCGTTGTCAACCGCAACCTCTCTTTCGTCAGTATCAACACCATCCTCCGCAACAGTAACATCGTCGCCGTTACTCACGACCTTTGCTTCACTCTCCATTTTCGCATCATCCGTTTCATCATCGCTCTTCTTCGCGGCAGACCTCCTCAAACTATAAAGCAACGTCCTCCTCTTCCTATACGTCGTCGCTAGGTCATCTTCGCTCTCTAAAAACGGGCTCCATCCGAACAAATCGGTTGCATAATACGTCATCCCTTCCGTCTCTCTCTCCACGATCGCTTCGCACGTTCGATCATTCGCAGATTGCGCAGATCCTGATTCGTTCGGTCGTTCGCTTAACGTTTGCAACGTCACTCGATCATCACCGTTCGCAATAATCCTCTCAGTCGATAGGAAGAACAGAGAGAGCGAGCAAACGATCCAAAACGAAACCGAATTCGTCCAACGATTTGGCTTCTCGCTCGCGAGAGCGAACGAGCTTTTCTGGTCGTTCGCAGTATTGCCGAGTAGCTTTTGCTCTTCGTTCATTTCTCTCTCTCTCTCTCTCTCTTTTTGGATCGATTAATCGGACCGCGTTGGTGAGACGAGCTCGATTTGAGGCCGCGGTCTATAAAAAGACTAAAAAGTGTTTTTTTCCAATTTGTGCATTTTCAAACGCATTTTGCTCTTCTTTACAAACGTCGGATTAGTTAATAAACATGGGGAAGATAAAGGAGTACTTCTGCGATAAAGGGATATCGGCGAAGGATATTCCTCTCGCGTTCGTGTGAGTGCAGTAGATGCGCGTGTGTGTGATGCGTGTGTGTGTGTGTGTGTGTGTGTGTGTGTGTTTCTCTTTCTTATAATCTAATCTCTCTCTTATAATCTCTCTGCTGTCAGTTATATAACTCACTTTTATTGAGTTTATGACGTACGTGATTGATATCTGACACGGAACGTTTTCTTCAAAATAAGTTTCCATGAAGTGATCTCTTTAGCCTTCGCTTCATCGACGTGGATCGCGGCGTACGCGTTTGAACCATCCAGGACTGTCTTGAAACCGTT
>Ga0115001_10000529_pt1 | contig 28297 bp, 27 predicted proteins | sample ArcticOcean_MG_C_12_FD_89869 | JGI IMG/M metagenome (GOLD analysis project Ga0115001, IMG submission 89869) | Marine microbial communities from western Arctic Ocean - ArcticOcean_MG_CB8_130 | ecosystem: Environmental > Aquatic > Marine > Oceanic | place: Arctic Ocean: Canada Basin | collected... | reverse complement strand
TTTATAGCGTAATGGATCCACATCGAACCATTTCGAACTCGATAGTGAAAGGTTACAGCGGTGAAAATACTGGAAGGGGGGCCTTTTGGGAAAATAACACAATGTCTAAGTTTTCTTAAATCATATGAAGAACTAGTAATATATATATTGCAGGAAATATTAAAGCTATAGCTGAAAGAATAGGTAAAAATCCATTTGAATTTATAAATTATGGAAAAGCAGCCTATGAAGGTATAAACATAGCGGGAGGTCTTATTAGGCTAAATAGAGGAATTAGTTATCCGACTAAATATAATGATAAATTGTCAACCAAAGAAAAGGTTATCTACACTTTTGTAGCAATTATTAATATGATAATTGTTACCGCAGGAGTATATAGCTGTTATGATCCACATTTGATAAACAAATATAATTCATTAGTGTTTGCTTTTGATAGTTTAAGAAAAGCAATAACAAAATATGTGCCGATGTTATTCTTTGATGTTGAGAATGGTATCAGAGTTCCTAAAATATTAGGACTTGTTGGTGGAAGTACACAAAACCGAAGTAGCGAGTATTTGTATATGGATAACAGGTATATGGATAACAGTATTTCTATTGAAATGAATACTTTTGCAAAGATAGTAAAAACAGCCCCAATGATTGGTAAGTCTTTATTAGTTTTCTTAGGTAAGCTTTCTATAATTGCAGCCCTAGTTGGGAACACTGCTCTTATTAGTAAAGCTGATGTTAATATTGATAAATGATCGTTTCGTAACTGGTTGGAAATTAAGTAAAGCTCAATTTGACAATGTTAAGTCACAAGGATCTTTATAAAAAGAACAATAATAACTCTTTACATGAAGCTTTAATAATTTAAAATAAAGTTATGAAGTAGTACAACAAGGGTCTGTTACTATTATCGGATTTTAGTTACTGGTAAAGTAAGAAATTATACACGCAGTTAATGGAAAAATTTATTAACGGAATAATTGACGGTCAGAAATTTGAAGAAGAATTTTACCAAATTTGGAGATTGAACCGTTATAAAGAATATAGTAGTGAAGAAATTCTCAAAATAGATAATGAAAAATTAATTGAATCAAAGGGTTTCTCAACTATAGTTTCACACTTATTCGCTGATTGTGACGTTTTTGAACCAGACCCTAGCTTAAGAGAGGGTTATGAGATATCGGAAATTGAATTGAAAAATTGTGTGAAAAAAAACTTTATATTTATGAAGAACTAGTAATATAGTTTAGTTAGGCTGTTCAAAATTATATTAAGTCCGATTATTTATTGCCTTCAGGTCCGAATAGTTTTGGCAATGGTAAAAATTTTGTTCTTTTCTTAATGTTGCTTCAATTTATCAGTCAGTTAGAGTACGGGATTGACCTATTAGGTTCTATAAATTACCGTCGCGTTACGTTTTTTTTTCTCGGCAGCACACTTTACAACTCTTGTAAACACTCATGATAGTGGCTTGCGGAAGCGTTTCGCAGATAGTTACACAAAGTTGATTTCGCCCGATCGCTGTTCCCAGGGCAGTTCCCATAGTTGTGTATGCATACGCCTTACAGAAGTTATCACCTAACATTTCTAACTTGTAGTCTCCAGCCTCGAACGAGGATGCCATTACGATTTAACCATCTCGTTGTGCATCTGCTTGTGCCGTTTGGCGTACTACCGAATCCAATTCTGCTGGACATTGACTACCAAAAGCCGAAAAACTTCCTGGTATACTACCGCAAATCAATGCAGAAATTAGTGGTGTTCCGCTACCTAGAGCCTCAGCGGTCCCAATAATTCCTAGCGAAAAAAAATCCAAATATTGGCATATTCTTATTTACTTTTAGTTTTCTGCTTGCTAATATTATATAATCCTATACACAATACGGAGAAGGTGGGATTCGAACCCACGGAAGCTTGCACTTCATCTGATTTCAAATCAGACGCAATCGACCAACTCTGCCACCTCTCCTTGCCTTAAAATATTAGCTTAAAGCTATTCAATTTGTCAATAGATTCTTTCTTTTTAGTATTTCTAATACCCTAAAAAAGGGTGGGAAAACTTGACAATGTTTAGAACTGTCGATATTATTATAAATAGAAAGGTAACTGGGGTGTAGCCAAGTGGTAAGGCAACGGACTTTGACTCCGCTATTCGTAGGTTCGAGCCCTACCACCCCAGTATTTGGTTTTTGATCATAAATAAGGTAGACTTTTACAGAAAATATTGTCTTTTTTATAAAATTCTGGTAACTTTAGGTTGAATTGTTTTTCATAGGTTTATTTGATTGACTTTTTTTTAGTGTTTTGCTATTCTTAAAACAGTTAGAGGGCTTGTAGCTCAGTGGACTAGAGCACGTGGCTACGAACCACGGTGTCAGGGGTTCGAATCCCTTCTTGCCCGAAGAAAAAATTACGATGTTATCGAATGATAACATCGTAATTTATAAATTATGCTTTACAATCTTTAAGCGCTTTCTTTAAAACCTCTTCATTTTCTGGAGAAAGTTTCTGCTCAGATTTAACACTGCTAAGGAAAGTTGGTACTGATGCGCGTAAATACGATCTAAATTTACTAACAAAAGACTTAACATCTTCTACAGGAATATCGTCAAGGAAACCATTTACACCGGCGTAAATTACAGCTACTTGCTCTTCAACTGGGATAGGAGCATTTTGCTGTTGCTTTAACATCTCTCTTAAACGCTTACCACGAGCAAGTTCATTTTGAGTAGCTTGGTCTAGGTCAGAAGCGAATTGTGAAAAAGCTTCTAGCTCAGCAAATTGTGCTAATTCCAGTTTTAGCTTACCAGCAACCTGTTTCATAGCTTTAATCTGTGCAGCCGAACCTACACGTGATACTGAGATACCAACGTTAATTGCTGGACGAATACCCGCATTAAATAAATCACCTGAAAGGAAGATTTGACCATCCGTAATTGAAATTACGTTTGTTGGAATATAAGCTGCTACGTCACCGGCTTGTGTTTCAATTATAGGAAGAGCTGTCATACTACCACCACCTAAATCATCACTTAGCTTTGCAGCTCTTTCTAGAAGACGCGAGTGTAAGTAGAATACATCACCAGGGTAGGCCTCACGACCAGGTGGACGTCTTAAAAGAAGTGACATCTGACGGTATGCGGCTGCTTGTTTAGATAAGTCATCATAAATAACTAATGTAGCCTTACCAGTGTACATAAAGTACTCTGCTAATGCTGCACCTGTATAAGGGGCAATGTATTGAAGTGTAGCAGGATCATCAGCGTTCGCAGCAACAACAATTGTGTAAGGTAAGGCCCCTCTTTCTTCAAGTACTGTTACTACTGAAGCTACTGATGAAGCTTTTTGGCCAACTGCAACGTATACACAGATTACGTCTTCTGTCTTTTGGTTAATAATTGTGTCAATGGCAACAGAAGTTTTCCCTGTTTGACGGTCACCAATAATAAGCTCACGTTGTCCACGACCAATTGGAATCATTGCATCAATAGCAGTAATACCAGTTTGAACTGGCTCACAAACCGATTTTCTTGTAATAATTCCAGGAGCAACGGATTCAACTAGTCGAGTGTCTGTTGACGAAATATCACCTTTACCATCGATAGGTTTTGCAAGAGCGTTAACAACACGCCCTAGGAATGCATTACCTACAGGAACTTGTGCGATCTTACCTGTAGAACGTACAGTACTTCCTTCCAGAATATCGATTCCGTTACCCATTAAAACAACACCAACGTTATCGTTTTCGAGATTTAGGGCGATCCCAACAGTCTTGTCTTCGAACTCTAAAAGTTCTCCAGCCATAGCTTGCTCTAAACCATAAACACGTGCAATACCATCTCCTACTTGAAGAACAGTACCTACATTATCGATTTGAACTTCTTGATCGTAACTTTCAATTTGTTGACGAATAATATTACTAATTTCGTCAGGTCTAATGTTGATCATATCTCCGTCTTGTTTTACCTTTTTTGTTAAAGAGTTCTTAAGACGTATGAATGATTTCTGGATAACAAAAATAGCTGCCTCTAAAACGAATTTTGCATGTTAATGCGAGATGAAGCAATGTGAATGTTTTACCATAGATCTAGGATAGAAGAGAACTTATTTGTTTTAATTGGCCTCGAATGCTTGTATCAATCATTTTAGACCCTATTTCGACAGTAAAACCACCAATTAATTGCGGGTCTACCTTAAGTGCAAGCTTAATTTGCTGAGCACCTGTAATAATTTTTAGCCTTGCAGCTAAATTTTTCTGTTGTTTTGCGGATAACTGAACTGAAGACGTTACTTTAGCTATTTCGATAGACTCTTCTTTATAAGAAAGCTCTAAAAACTTTTGAGCAATCCCATCCAAAAGACTAATACGGTTACGGTCTACAAGAAGTAATAAGAACTTTAATGTACTTGCACTAATTTGTTCACCAAGAATATCTTTAATAACATTCTTTTTCGCTTCACGGGTAATTAAGGGGTTTCCTAAAAACTTTTTTAGATCACTTGAGTTTGCTAAAAATTGTGAAACGATGTTCATATCGTTTGTAGTCTCTTTTACTGTACCACTTGATTTAGCTAAATCAATAAGAGCTTCAGCATACGGCTCCACAACTTTACTTACAACAATTGACATAATTTAATCTCCTAATATAGAAATGTTTTTATCAATAATTTGCTGTTGCAGCTTTGCGTTTAGCTTTCCTTCTAACTGCAACGTTACACGTTTAAGAGCTAAAGCAACCACATAATCTGAAATTTGCTTACGGACTTTTGCTTCAATCGAAGTAATTTGAGATTTGGCAGATGACGTTAAACGCTCAATTTCTGCCCTTCCATCAGTTAAAATCGCACTTTTTACCTGTTTAGCTGTTGTCTGTGAATCTGTCTTGATCGATTCAATAACAGTTTGAGCTTGCTCAAGTTGTTTTTCACTTTCTGCGAGTCTTGTAACTGCTTCTTGTAATCGCTCTTCTGATTCTTGAATGGCGCCTAAAATTTTCTGTTGACGCTCAGAAAGACTAGCCGATAAAGCATTGCTTCCAAGGTAAAAAATACCTCCTACTAATAGTGTAAGGTTTACAAGATTAGCTTCAAAGATATCTGGATTAAAAGATATAGATAGATCAGAAATTTGACTAGAAAAATTGTTTAAAGTCTGATTTAATAAATCCATTTTTTATTTTGGGAATTTTTTTTACAGAGCAACTTTACCTAATAATTTTTCTTTTATTAGTTCACTTAAAACATCTACTTGCGATTCTAGTTGTTGTAAAGCAAGTGCTTTTTGCGCTTCAAGTTCTTTGTTTGTTAGCTCGATTAAACTAGCAGCTTCTTTTCTCGCTTGACTAATTTCAAGAGCTACAATCTCTTTAGCTTCTTTTTCAGACTCTGCAATTAAAGACTGAGCGTCTGTACGAGCTGTTTTTAATTGTTCTTCATACTGTTTATACAATTCATCAGCTTTTACTAGCTTCTCTGAAGCTTCCGCTAAATTAGTACTTATAAATGTTTCACGATCCTCTAAAACCTTTGCTACAGGCTTATAAAAGATAAAGGTTAGTGCAACAGTAAGTAAAATGAACTGTAAGGCCATAAGAGGCAAAGTAGCATTAAAATCGAAGAGACCACCCTCCCCTTCAGTTAAAGCTAACATTTGCACTAAAGGCATAGAAAATATATTCATTTTAATTTGCTATAGAATAAACTTGATCGAAAATATATTTAAAATAGCGCTTAGCTTTTTGAGCTAAGCGCTTAAATTTAGTTATATATTAACCAGTGAATGGGTTAGCAAATAGTAGACAAAGTGCAACTACTAGACCATAGATAGTTAGTGACTCCATGAATGCTAGAGATAGAAGAAGAGTACCACGAATTTTACCCTCTGCTTCTGGTTGGCGAGCTAGACCTTCAACAGCCTGAGCTGCTGCAGTACCTTGACCGATACCAGCACCAATTGCAGCTAGACCAATAGCTAAACCTGCAGCGATAACAGAAGCACCTGAAATAATAGGATTCATAATAATTGTCTTTTAAATAATTTTAAATAAAAATTAATAGTTAAAGAATATGGGTATTCTTATTTTGAAATAGTATAAAATAGTATACTATTCAAGTGATTCACCGATGTACGCGGCTGATAAAGTAGCAAATACTAAAGCCTGTACTGAACTAGCGAATATACCTAAAACCATAACTGGAAGAGGAACGAGTAGTGGTACTAGTAGACATAATACAGAAACAACAATCTCATCAGCTAAGATGTTACCAAATAAACGGAAACTAAGCGAAAGAGGTTTCGTAAAATCTTCTAATATGTTAATAGGGAGAAAAATTGGAGTTGGAGAAATGTATCTTGCAAAGAATCCAAGCCCTTTTTTTCTTAAACCCCCATAAAAGTAACTTATCGAAGTTAACAACGATAATGCTACAGTTGTATTTATATCATTGGTTGGTGCTGCAAGTTCACCTTCCTCTAGCTTAATAAGCTTCCAAGGAACTAGTGCACCTAGCCAGTTAGAGACAAAGATAAATAGGAAAAGAGTTCCTACAAAAGGAACCCATGGACGATATTCGTATTCACCTATTTGGTCTTTTGCTATGCCTGCGACATATTCAAAAACTGCCTCAACAAAATTTTGTATTCCTTTAGGAACTTGCTCAAGTTTTAAAGTACCCAGAATAGCAATAGTTAATATTATAGCTATTACAAGCCATGTTATTAACAACACTTGTCCATGTACAGTTAAACCGGCAATGTTCCAGTATAAATGTGTACCTACTTCAACAGCAGCTAACGAAAAAAACATAAACAGATTTATTAACTCGATGTGAGTAGTGCAAATTTTTCTTATTGCTTATTTTTTATTATACCTAAGTAAATAAAAAAGGTGCTTTTTTAAGTAATTTTTTTTTTAATAAATTTACATACTTGATTAGCAAATTATTAGGTTTTAAAAAAATCTTTTTGTTATCTATTATGTTTATTTATCGACATTTTATTAGCGAACATATTACCTAGTTTTTACTAGAATACCTAGTTTATTCTTTGCTAGGCTAGTAAGAATGGTATTTGAAGTGTCTCTAGCTCTTTTTTGACTAAATTTATTATGCAATTCTTTTCGTCTTTCTGGTGTGATCTTGATTGAATAACTATTACAATCAGTCCAATGAAACAAAATAAATCAAGATGCAGCCTGAGTTGGTGATGGCAAGTCAAAAATTTTAAAATTAATTCCGCAAGTTAATAACAAACTTCATTTAAAATTTTGTATTTTTAAGGCATCTGTAGTGGGTTTTCCTCTACTAGATTTTTATATAAACCTCCCTTAGGAAAGATTATTTTTAAAATTCTAAGGTAGGTTTATATAAAAATACCTAAATAAATTAAGGTCCCTTCTGCCCTACAGTAATAGCATCTGAAAGAGTGGAAATAATTAATTTAATAGAACGAATAGCATCATCATTTGCTGGGATTGGAATATCTACTACATTTGGGTCACAATTTGTATCTAAAATAGAAATTATTGGAATACCCAGTTTTCGACATTCTGCTACCGCTGTACTTTCACGTTTAGGATCTACAATAATAACAATATCAGGAATTTGGGTCATCTCGCGAAGTCCACCCAAATTTTGACGGAGTTTATCGTGTTTACGTCTTAAAGAAGCTGCTTCTTGTTTCGGTAGCAAATCAAGCTCCCCACATTCTTCCTTTTTATCCAACTCTTTTAAATAACTTACACGAGACTGGACTGTAGACCAATTTGTTAAGATACCCCCAAGCCATCGATGGTTTATATAAGGTTGCCCACACTTTTGTGCTTCTTCTGCAATTATTGCAGCAGCCTGTCTTTTTGTCCCAATGAATAAAAAAGTCTTTTTTTCCTGAGAAGCTTTTCGAGCATAATTATAAGCATGGGTTAAAAGTCGAGCTGTTTGAACTAAATCAATTACATGTATTCCATTTTGTTCTGCGTATATGTAAGGAAACATTTTTGGATTCCAGCGACTTGCTTGGTGCCCAAAGTGAACACCAGCATCCAATAACTCTTCTAAAGTAATTACTTTTGCCATAAATTTAAGATTACCTTTCTTTTTTTACTAAGTAGCTGTGAAATATAAAAATATGATATTCTAGATTTTTCGTGAATAAAACTCAATAACAAAGAGTTCATTTAGTTTAAGTGCAACCCATTCACGATCAACGATACCTAAAACTTTCGCTTTTAATGATTTTTTATCAAAATCCAAATGTTGCGGAATATTTGATAAAGCTGGAGATTCTAAGAAAGCATTTACTAACTTTCTCGAATTTGATGCATCTTTTATCGTAATAATATCTCCTGGCTGACATTGATAACTAGGAATAGATAAACAAGCATTATTAACCATAATATGTTTATGGCTAACGATTTGGCGAGCTGATGCTATCGTAGGGGCTAAACCTAAACGAAATATTACGTTATCTAACCGCATTTCTAGAAATTGAAGCAAAATAGTTCCCGTAGCCCCTTTAACTTTTTTTGCTTGTCTGATGTAATTCATCAGTTTTTTTTCACTAAGCCCGTAATTATAACGAAGCTTTTGCTTTTCTTCTAATCGAATTGCATATTGCGTTAGTTTTTTCTGCTTTTCACCATGTTGTCCAGGCCTCTTCGTGGATTTACTTTTCTTACTTGTAAACCCAGGAAGATCACCTAATCTACGTGTGATGCGAAGTTTCGCGCCTCTATAACGAGCCATATAGATTTAATTACTCCTTTTCATAAAATGATTCACATTAAATATACTACAAATTAGTTAGGATTTAAATATTAAAAAGAGGGAATTATTTTTAATAAGCATCGTTTATTCGGAAATTAAGCAAACTTTGTTTAACAGTTTCATTTGGGTCTATCTTTATTGTATTTAAATTATTCTTCCTCCAAGTCCCGTTTTTAAGGTTCATGTAGCTATTAAATCCAGTACCAGCTGGAATTAAACGGCCAATAATTACATTTTCTTTTAGACCATTAAGCCAATCTTTTTTACCTTCAATCGCAGCTTCTGTTAAAACTCTAGTTGTTTCTTGAAAACTTGCAGCGGATATAAAACTGTCGCTATTCAGTGACGCTTTTGTTAACCCTAATAAGATTGGTGTAAACAAAGGTGGGTTTTGGTTAGCTGAAAATGCGGCTTTATTAATAATTTCAGCTTGATTTAAACTTAAGATTTCACCTGGAAGTAAAGTAGTATCTCCACTGTCATCGATTCGAACCTTCGACGTCATTTGTTTAACAATAATTTCAATATGTTTATCTGCAATTTGCACTCCTTGTAATAAATACGTAGATTGAACTTCGTTAACTAAAAATAATTGCAAATATTTAAAGCTTTTCTTACACGCTTCGACTAAAGGTAAATTTTCTTTGTAATAATTAAACAAAGTAGCTAATTTTTCATGCGGGCTTATTGCACCATCAGTTAATGGCTCGACTAAGTTCACGAAATCCCCATTAGAGAATCTTAATTTAACTTTTTGCTCGATATTTATAAAAGTAGGTTTACCGTTTGGATCAATTATTTCTATTTTTGAATTTTTAGAGGTATCACTACGTAAGTATGCATACCCTTCATGTGGGGCTAAGAAACATCCATTTCGAATCTTACGAGCCTCCAAAATTTCTTCAACTTTAGGTAAACCTTGAACAATATCAACAGTTTTAAGTTTCTCGTAAACGAGGGTAGCCAAAATATCAGATCTTTGAACCAGATTCCCTGAATTGACACGTAAAATTGTCCCTTCCGAAATCATATATGGTCGACCTAAACGTATTGAAATATGGGTTTTATCGATTTGGTATATTTGTCCTGAGCAGGTTGTTTGAATACTATTAGTTAACCAAGTTCCAGTTCGGACTAATGAGCCTTTTGTTACTAAAAGTTGTCCCTTATTTGGTGAAAGGGGAAACTTTCTAAGATCTTTATCCTTTAAAATTAAAATTTCTTTTGTATTCCCTTTTAACTTATTGATAGCAGCTAAAGTTCCGTTTAAGTTAATTTTTATTTTTACATTAGCTATAATCGTATTAGATCTTACATACTGGTTAGGTTTAATTAAATACTGAATATCTATTTTTCTATTTGCATTAATTTCTTTTAAACTAGAATCATCGATTCTAAGATTTTCATAAAAAGATAAATTCAATTTTTTATTAACTTTTGAGTTCTCTGAGTTAACTAATTCAAATTTTGGTTGTAAGGTGCTTAGATTATTTTCTATTTCTAAAACAAGGAAGGTTTGTAGTAAATTAACACTAGTGTTTGATTTAACACTTTCCCAATTTTTAAAGAAAATCCTTTTTACTACTTTCAATTTTACATGACTATCCTTGAATAAAGGAAAGAACGAATAAGTTAAGGAAAAATTTTTTGCTTTTGGAACGCTATAAAGTTTAACTGGTCGAGCTAATATATACTCCTTATTATTTAAACACAGAAATTCGACGTAAATTAATTTTTGGGCTATAAAATTTTGTAGGACCTGTTCGCCAGGCTTTATAAATCTTGCAACCTTTCGAATTTTCTTAGAAATAGAAGCGTCTATTAAAAAAAGTTCCCCTGGTTTTATTATTATTTCATTGTTAGCTTCTTTAATTTCAACAAAGCCTGTAACTTTAGAAAATAACCCTGGTATTATTTCATCACCTTTATTTATTAAAGAACCTTCTTGAAAATTTACCATACCAAAACTTTGCTTATTACTGATTCTATGCGTCTCTTCTGGAATCCAATATAATACACCGGAGAACATCTTTTTTGTAGATCTTTTTTTCTTTGTATTAATTTCATCAATACTATAAGTTATAATGCCACCTGTTTCTGTCTTATAAGAATTATCAAGTAAAACAGCAATTGTCTGTCCATTGCGAAGAGTTTCGTTGGGCTCAACTTTTAGTTGAAATTTTTTTCCACTTGCAAACTCGAGAAAATTAGCTTGAGAATTACTCTTTGGTGTTGTATTTACAAAACTATTTTTTAAGGTAAGAGAAAAATTTAATACATTTATACTTTTAGTCTTCGAGTCAATTTTTATAAGCCCCGGGTAATTGTTCACGATAAACCTTGTTGCACTAATTTTATAAGGTGAAACTGTTTCACCCAACTTAATTTTCAATTTCGTTGAACGGGGTAAAGAAAAACGTTCCCCATAAAGTATCCATATTAAACCTGTTTTTTTACTTACATTTATTATTGTGCCTTGTCTATCACTAATTTTTCCCACTTCAACATTTCGGAAATAAACCTCACCTGAAACTTCGGTATAAATGTCTTTTTTATCTTCTTCAAGAATTAAATTAGCTTCTTTTTTTACTTCCGCTATAATCTGGTTTTGATAAATTTTTTGACCATTGTTTACTAATAAAGTAGCATTCTTTGGAATTAAAAGTGAGACGTTTGTCTTTTCTTCATTTTGGACAGATAATATAATTTTTTCATTTAATACAAAGCCTTTTTCACCATGAATTGTTCTAACTAAAAAGCTATCAGAATCCATACTGTAAAATGCAGTTCCTTGAAATGGTGCACGAATTTGTTTTGTTAAATCCCCTGAAAAAACTCCACCCGTGTGAAAAGTACGCATTGTTAATTGTGTACCAGGCTCTCCAATTGATTGGGCCGCAATAATACCGACTGCTTCGCCTAAATCTACAATACTAGAATACGATAAATGCCAACCATAACAATTACGGCATACTGATCTCGTTGAATTGCAAGTTAAAGGGGATCGCACATTAAATGTTCTAGAAAGGGTAATTTTATTAAATAACTCTGCAGTAATTTCAGTATCAGAAGCTATATATATATCTTCTTCGCTTAGTATTATCGAATTAGAAAGTAATCGACCAATGACTTTATCTTTTAAAAAGATTGAAGGTGCATATTTTTCCAAATCTTCTTTAGACAAACTTTCTTTTGTTTGGCAATCTTTTTCGCGAACAATAATATCCTGAGCAACATCAACTAACCTTCTTGTTAAGTATCCTGAATCTGCCGTTCTCAATGCCGTATCAACTAAACCTTTTCGTGCACCATAAGATGAAATAATATATTCAGTTACCTTAAGACCTTCACGAAAATTACTTTTGATTGGTAGATCAATAATTTGACCTTGAGGATCTGCCATTAAACCTCGCATACCGACTAATTGGCGTACTTGTGATATATTTCCCCTAGCACCAGAAAAAGCCATTATATAAAGAGGGTTTAAGGGATCACCTTCTCTAAAATATGTTATAACTTCGTCTTTTAAAAAATTACTTGCATTATTCCAAATATCAATTACTTTTTGAAATCGCTCAACACTTGTAATATGACCAACTTCATATTTTTTTTCTGTAATATCTACTTCATTAGTCGTTAGACCAATCAAATGTCTCTTTTTGAATGGTACCTTTAAATCTTCTACACTTAGTGATATTCCTGACTTTGTAGCATAATGGAAAGTTAAATTTTTTATACGATCAGCAATATTTGATGATCTAACAATACCGTAATTATGAAAAGCAAGCGACATCAAGTTTTGTAATTTTTTCTTATTAATAATCTCATTACTAAAAATAAATTGTTCTTCATTTCTTTGTTTCAGCATTTAGGTTAAATATTTTTAAATAATGTTTATAAACGTTTCTTTTTGAAAAGATTGGTTCAAAAGAATCCTACCAGGTGTAGTTTTGATAAATTGCGTCAAAACATTCTCGTCATTATCTTTTTTAATTTGGCTATCGTTTGAAATTACATAAGTATAATCACCAATTCGCTTTTCAAACGTTTTTGCTACTTTATATTCAATGTACTTACTAACCCTTACCCACACAAATGTATGCAAGTTTATAATCCCTTGTTGGTATGCTAATAAGGCATCATTAAAATCAGAAAAATATTGCTCCTTGCCGTATTGTTGCGATGGGTTATTTGCAGTTAAGTAAAAACATCCTAGTACCATGTCTTGGCTTGGCATAAGAATTGGTTCACCTGTTGCAGGAGATAAAAAATTATTTGGTGCTAACATTAACATTCGAGCTTCAGCTTGAGCTTCTAAACATAATGGTATATGAACTGCCATTTGATCACCGTCAAAATCTGCATTAAAAGCAGGGCAAACTAGTGGATGTAACTTAATTGCCCGGCCCTCAACTAATATTGGCTCAAATGATTGAATACCCAAACGGTGTAAGGTTGGGGCTCGATTTAACAAAATAGGGTGCCCCTTCATAACCTGCGCAAGAATTTCCCAAGCTAATACTTCATTTTTCTGGATAATATTTTTCGCAGCTTTAATATTATTAACTAATCCATCATATATTAAATGGTGAATAACAAAAGGTTGAAAAAGTTCTATAGCCATTTCTCGTGGTAAACCACATTGATGAAGTTTCAATTCTGGACCAACAATAATTACAGAACGGCCTGAATAATCGACTCTTTTACCAAGTAAATTTTGTCGAAAACGCCCTTGTTTCCCTTCAATAATATCTGATAAAGATTTTAAAGGGCGATTATTCAACCCTACAACGGCACGCCCTCTTTTACCATTATCGATAAGTGCATCAACTGCTTCCTGTAACATTCGTTTTTCATTTCGAATAATCAATTCCGGAGCCATTATTTCTTGTAAACGTGCTAATCGATTATTCCTATTTATTACACGACGATACAAGTCGTTAAGATCTGAAGTGGCAAATCGTCCCCCATCTAATTGGACCATTGGCCTTAAATCAGGGGGTAACACTGGTACAATGTCTAAAATCATCCACGTTGGATTACAACCGGATGCAATAAATTGGTCTACCGTACGTAATCTTTTGATTAATTTATCGCGTTCTGGACCTTTTTTAATAAGGGGAATTTGTTCTCTCAATTTTTTGGATTCAGTTTTTAAATTAAGGTCATTCAAAAGTTTTTTAAGTGCCTCTGCTCCAATATCAATCTCAACAGAAGCATTCTGCTCATTGGTATAATCAAAAGCCATCCAATCAGTTTCCATTAATACTTGCTTATATGATAGTTTAGTGGCATTTCCTGGATTAGTTACAATATAGGAGTTAAAATATACAATCTGTTCTAATTCTTTCAGTGAGAGGTTTAAAATTAAAGCGATCTTGCTTGGACGCCCTTTAACGTACCAGACATGAGTTACTGGTGAAGCAAGTTCAATAAACCCCATTCGATGCCTTCGAGCATTAGACTCAATAACCTCTACTCCACAACGTTCACATACAATATCCTTGTGGCGAATACGTTTATATTTACCACAATGGCATTCCCAATCATTGACAGGGCCAAAAATCCGTTCACAAAATAAACCATTCATTTCTGGTTTTAATGTTCGGTAATTTATTGTTTCGGGTTTTGTAATTTCACCTACAATTTGCCCATTTGGTAAAATTCGTTCCCCCCAAGCACGAATTCGTTTAGGGGAAGCTAAATTAATTTTTATATAATCAAAAGATCTTTCCATAACTTTTTACTAAGGTTAATTAAGATTTAAATTAAGCTCTCACAAGTAATAAAATTTTACATAAATTTAATTTGAGACTTCTTGAAAATTTCTTTTAAGGAAGTATCCGACTATTTGTTGAATAAAATTTTTTAATTTCTTCAATTTTGTTACTTGTAAGTATGTCCTCAGTATTTAATTCCCTGTCAGAAAAAGTTTGGTAATCTTCCATTAAGTTAATTTCACGATCTTGATAAGAATCATTTTCACTTAATTTATAAGAAGCTATATCTAAACATAAAGATTGTAATTCACGCATCAATACCTTAAAAGATTCTGGTATACCTGGTCTTGGTATTGGTCGACCTTTAACAATAGAATTAAGCGTTTCATTTCGGCCCTGCATATCATCTGATTTTATTGTTAACAATTCTTGCAATGTATAAGCAGCACCAAAAGCTTCGAGAGCCCAAACTTCCATTTCGCCTAATCTCTGCCCACCTTGTTGAGCTCGACCACCAAGAGGTTGTTGCGTAACTAAAGAATAGGGGCCTGTTGATCGGGCATGAATTTTGTCATCTACTAGGTGAACTAATTTAAGCATATAAGCTCTTCCAACTGTTACGGGATTATCAAATAACTGCCCTGTTCGGCCGTCTGTCAATAACATTTTCCCAGGGTGCTGGTCTACAAATAGCCAGTTTTTTAAAATTGATGCTTCTTTTAATTTTTTGTTAACAAGAGCTCTAGAAGCTTCAGGACCATGCATTTCATCAAAAGGTATTATTTTAAATTTTAAATTAAGGTGTTCTGCTGCTAAACCAAGTAAACATTCAAAAATTTGCCCAACATTCATTCGAGAGGGAACACCTAATGGATTAAGTATCATATCTAGAGGCGTTCCATCAGGTAAATATGGCATATCTTGGCGTGGCAATATTTTAGAAATAATACCTTTATTTCCATGGCGGCCAGCCATTTTATCACCAATTTGAATCTTACGCGTTTGAGCAATGTAAACTTTAATAACTTCATTTGTTCCCGGCGGAAGATCATCACGATTACTTCGCGAGAATAATTTGATATCAAGTACTCGACCACATGTACCATGTGGTATTTTTAATGATGTATTGCGAACATCCCTAGATTTTTCACCAAAAATAGCACGCAATAGTTTACCTTCAGGCGGATAATCTGCTTCTCCTTTAGGAGTTAATTTACCTACTAAAATATCACCAGATTCAACCCATGAACCAATACTTACAATCCCATTTTCATCTAAATTACGTAGCGCGTATTCACTTGCATGTGGCAAATTTATTGTTACTTCTTCCATACCAAGTTTTGTTTGCCTTACTTCAATTTCAAACTTTTCAATATGTAGCGAAGTATATAAATCATCATATATTAGACGTTCACTGATAATAAAAGCATCCTCATAGTTGTAACCCTCCCAAGGCATATAAGAAATAATGATATTTTGCCCTACTGCTAATTCACCACTTTCAGTAGAGGCCCCGTCAGCAATAACTTGTCCTGCAGAAATTTTTTCATTTAAAGAAACAATTGGTTTTTGATTTATACAGGTATCCTGGTTCGATCTTTGGTATTTAGTTAAAGTATAAAAAACTGTATTACCTTTTGGGTCTGTTATTGAAATTTTGTTCCCTATTAAATTAGAAACTTTTCCATTATTTACACTTAGTAAAGTCATTCCTGAATCACGAGCAGTTTGCCCTTCTAAACCTGTTCCAACTAAAGGGGATTCCGGATATAGAAGTGGTACAGATTGTCGTTGCATATTAGATCCCATTAACGCTCTGTTTGCATCATCATGTTCTAAAAAAGGTATTAATGCAGCTGCTAAAGACACCACTTGAATTGGCGAGACTTGAACATAATCAACATTCTCTACTAATACTGTTATAAGATCTTGTCGATAACGGGCAGGTACTTGGGCAAATTTAATTAAACCATCAGAATCAATTGGCACATCTCCAGCCGCTAAACGATATTTATCTTCAGTTGTAGCGTCAAAATAATAAGGAAATGATTTATAAAGGACTTTTCCTTTTTCAACTTTATAAAAAGGTGTTTCAATAAAACCGTAGGAATTAACCCTCCCATAAGTAGAAAGAGAGCCAATTAAACCTGCATTTGGACCTTCAGGAGTTTCGATAGGGCACATCCGTCCATATTGACTTGGGTGAATATCGCGAACAGCAAAGCCAGCCCGATCTCTTGTAATACCACCAGGACCTAGTACAGATAGTCGTCGTTTATGTGTTAATTCCGCAAGTGGATTTGTTTGATCCATAAATTGAGACAATGGATTAGACCCAAAAAACTCACGAATGGAAGCAACTACAGGTTTTGGATTTACTAAAACTTTAACGCGAAGACATGATTGTTCACAAATACTCATCCTTTCCCGAACAATTCGTTCAAGACGGTTTAAACCAATACGAACTTGATTTTGTAAAAGTTCGCCAACTGATCTTATTCTACGATTACCTAAGTGGTCGATATCATCTTCAATCGTTGGTGTAATACGAAATTTAATTAATTCATTTATAATGGCTAAAGCGTCTTGAGATGTTAAAATACCTATATCCTCTGCAATTTCTAGTTTGAGTTTTTGGTTAATTTTATATCTACCTACATACCCTAAGTCATATCTTTTTGGATCAAAAAAACGTGAGTACAAAAGCTGTTGACCGCCCTTTACTGTAGCAGGTTCTCCAGGTCGTAATTTGTTATGTACTTCTAAAAAAGCTTCCTCTAAAGTTGTATAATCATAACCACTTAAGCTTTTTTGAAAAAATTCAGGATGCTCTAAGTTTTCTAAGATCTCAGTATTTGTAAGACCAATTGCAAGTAAAAAAATATATGCAGATAACTTTTTTGCTTTATCAATTTTTATTTGTATGAGATCTTCCTTATCAACTTCAAATTTTACCCAATTCCCACGGTTAGAGATTAAACTTGCCGTATAAGTTCTTGTATTCTGTTTATCAGACTCACTTTTATAATAAATGCCCGGGCTACGAACTATTTGGTTGATAATTATTCTTTCGATACCATTCACTAAAAAAGTCCCTTCGTTTGTCATTAGTGGAATATCACCAAGAAAAACTTCATCTTTCTGAACTTCTTTTGAACTATCCAAATAATTTAACGCCGCTACAGAATAGATACGAATACTATAAGTCGTATCTCTACGCTTAGCTTCTTCAAGATTATACTTAGGCATTTTTATTCTATAACACTTAGTAGAAAAACTAAGTTGTAATTCCCCGATATAATCTTGTACAGCGGAAAAATTCTTCAATTCCTGCATCAAGCCTTTTTCTAAGAACCAACAATAACTCGTTCTTTGTATTTCCAATAAATTAGGTAGCAAATAGCGGTAAACGTTACTTTTTATACTTAACATTAATTTTTATTTTATAAATCAAATTTAGAATGTAAAAAAATTCAGGTAGTTGTAAATGATTATTGAAATTTATAAAACATATAACCGTTGCCCCAATCGGTTATTATTAAATCTGGGTTATTTGGCTGTTCTTCTAATTTAGATCTTAATCTAGAGATATGGACATCAATTATTCTATCATCACCATATCTTTTAGGAGTATATCCCCAAATATTTTTTAAAATAAAGTCACGTGATAAGGTTTGTCCCGCTTTAGTAATTAATAATTCTAAAATATTAAGTTCGATTTCTGTAAGTTTAATAAATTTATTATTACTGTATACTTTTTTTTTCCTAAAATTAAATTTTAGTTTACCTATGGTTAAAGTATCCTTTTCATCCTCATAAGAATTTTCTTTACATATCTTTGCTCGCTTTAAAATAGCTTTGGTCCTAACTTCAAGTTCACTTAAATAAAAAGGTTTTTTTAAAAAATCGTCTACGCCAAGGTTAAAGCTTAGAATACGGTCAGTAATGGTATCAAGAGAGGTTATTATTATTATAGGAATGACAGATTCTTTACGAATACGAGTACAAAAAGTGTATCCATCAATGTCTGGAAGCATTAAATCTAAGATTAAAAGTGCAGGTTGCTCTTTTTGAAATTTAATAAACGCGTCTTTACCATTATTAGATAAAATTATTGTATAACCAATTAGAGAAAGCTTTTTTTTAATTAATTGAGAACTACTTGAATTACTGTCGATTAGCAAAATTTTTTCGCTGTACGTTTTCATTATATCTGTGGTACTATTCTACAGTATAGGCGAGCGTAGCCAAGTGGTTAAGGCACTGGGTTGTGATTCCAGCATTCGCGGGTTCAATTCCCGTCGTTCGCCCTTTTTTTATAAAAAAATTAGCATCAAAATTATTATTCTTATTTCCAAAGCTCACCATTACACTTTACTCTAACTTTTAGTTTTAAAAAATTTTCTTCCATAAAGTCTCTCCTTTTTCAGAACATTCAAAATCCTCTTGTGATAAATCTGGTTCGAAAAAATTGCATAAAACATATAAATCTGTAGTTATCTAATTTGGCTAAACCTATAAAACTTTCCAACTTCTTAAGCTATTTTACTGAGTAATGTGCAATACTCACAAACCCTGCGCAAGTAAATTCCTCATCCGTAAATTATAAAATTATATTGTTAATGAATTTTTCCGTTAAATCTAAATATAATTTTTTAATGTGCCAGATATTTACATGTTCTGAAGCAATTGTATCACTTAAGTTAAATTCTTTTTTCATCTAAACCAAAAAATGTTTTTTGCGGTGTTTTTATTCGGTTTCTAAATATATATTTAAATATTTAGCCAATTTAATGGCTTCGCTTTCTATTTTATTTAATGCAATAGGTTTATCGATACCAGTAAGAGGAATTTCTCGTGCATCTTTTAAACAAAGAAAAAGTTGACGCCGAGGGTTTAACCCTTCTTTTATTTTCATTTTTACTGACTGGACTTCTGCAAAATTAAACTTTAAGCAAAGCTCTCGATTCTTTCCCGGAAAACCTTTCCTATATAATGTAATTTCTTGTGAAGTTTTATTATATTCGTTATAGCCAAAACCAATATCCCACCAAATCGTCAGCCAAAGAAATATAGCTAAAATTGAACCCACGGTTCCATAGAATATTAATACGATGCCTTGTGGAATAAAAGAAATACCCGTGAAATTTGAAAATAGAAGTAGATTTGTTTTAAAAAAGCTTGATAAACCACTTAGCAAGAACCCAATCCCCCCTATACTTACAGCTAGGGCCCAAAAAATGTTACTACTACGACGTGATCCTTCAATATAAGATACAATTGGCTGATACGTTTCAAAATTACTTTCCATTTTTAAAGTTTCTTTTTTTCTATCTTTAAAGCACTAGAATTTAATTTCTACAGATAAGTAGAATATTTCTCTACAAACCTTGTAGAAATTAAGAAATTATCATTAAATAAGTTTAATTGTCTTAAAACCAAAATACAGACCGGCAGCTAAGCTGAACATAAGCACCATAAGTAAAACGTAGCCGATAAAAACATTCATAGATTTAATTGTATATAAAAGAAAGAGATAACCATTTCTATTATATAATAGCATAAAATTTAATTTAGTTAACGTTTTAAACCTTCAATAATACCTCTCCAGACTAACCCAATTACTTGGCCAATAACTGAGGTTAATGTGAATCGCAAACCGTTTCCTAACATATAAAAGAATTCATCAAAACGACTTGATAGAAAATCTAAGAATTCGACAAAAGTAACAGTAGCAAGAGGTACTTTTCTTAGTTTTGAAAGTTCCTTTGAACGGTTCGCGTAAACTACTTTACAATAAATACCTGAAGCTCTGATAATCCATAGTCTATAACGACTATCATAGATGTTTTTTGGTCTTCGAATAATTGACTTTACAGTTGTTTGCCAAACGAAATTATTCTTAAACCGTTCAAGATTCCGTACGGACAAAAAATTCGCTTTATATAGATTTTGCCTAACATTATAAATATCTGAAAATTCACTAACTATTATAAATAATACACAATTACTTATTTCTATAACTAAGTTTTCAAATAAAGATTCCAAGAAAAAGTCGGTTGCGAAATTATAAACAGGTGAAAAAGTTGCACGAAACAAACTACATTCAGGGTTCACTAAAGAACATACTGGTATCTGAAATAAGATTTGGATATCCTCTTTAGTAACCTTATTGTATAAACATTTGTTTAAAATTTTTGAGCGAATTTTTATTGTACGCCCATAATTTTTTGCTAAAAAGGTTTCTGAAATTTGACAAACAAGTGTTAAAAAAGTTTGACGTAATTCTTGTACATCAAAAAAAGTGGAATCAGATTGTACTAAAGATATAATCTTTTTTTCTAAAAATAAAGAAGTTAAAAGTAACAAATCACGTTTTATTGAATCTCGCAAAATATCAAGGCCTAAAATAGAATCGCTTCTGTTTTTTAAACTGAAATTTAGTTTATTTGTTAAACGATTAAAAATCTCAGTTGTTTTTAAAATAGATTGGTCATTTTTACTCATTTTTATTAGAATATATTTAACCCAATAATAGCAATAAATTTTCTATATGTTTTGTAAAATTTTTTACAAAAAAATAAATATTTTTGATGGTTGATTCTCAAAACGATAGTGGGTAGCCTTATGCTTCTAAAGTTAGCAAAAGAGGCCTAAGGTCGATTGGATCGAGTCACCTCAGATGTGTCTGACAATACAGCTAAGCTCAAGTATATTTAGATTTGAAATAACTAAAATTGAAGTTGTTTTTAAATAATTATAACAACTTCAAATTTCATTTGAAAATTACTTCAACTTTAGTATGATGCAAAAGATAATGTGTCAGGCATAAATCTCTGTGCCTCAATAATAGCCCCAGCTGTAATACTCATCCATGCAGTTAAAAGTACTGGAGCTGTTGATAAATACTTAAGAAAGTTTTGGTCCATAATTTTTTCCTATTCTTTAGTTTAATTATATGGGATTTATTGTTTAACGAGGTGAAACAGTAATTTCATCTCCTGCAACAAGTAAGTCTCCAGAAACTAGTTCATTCCAAGCACTAAGTGGCCAAAGAAATCCAGAGGACATCATACCGATAGCAACTGGAACATTAATAATAATTTCATTCTCATTAGGCTTGTCAGTTTTCTTTGTGTATTGAAGATAACTGCGCCCAGCCCAACCAATCCAACCAGCTGTATAAAGAAAAAATACCCCAGGAAGGAGAAATTCTCCAGCATGACTCCATCTACCATCAGCAATTAAGTGAGGCAAGCCATCAGTACCACAAAGAAGACCTTGTTTACCATATTTATCAAACCTCACTTGTGTCTTTTCAATTTGCTGTTCTAAAGCTAAGTATGCCGGTGATCCTGGTTCGTAATTTTCTAGGCGTGCGGATAGTTTTTTAACACTACCATCTAGACGTTTTTTAAACACAGCAGAATCTTTACAAGGTACAAGACCACTAACATCCGCTGAAGCGGAAAGTGGGGTTGTGAAAAATAAAGTAAAAGTAAATAAGGCTAAAATCCAACGTTTCATAAGAAATTTTTTTTCTTTTTAATTTTAGGTTATTAATAAATTTTTACAATCTTAATAAAGCAAATTATATGACTAAAAAATCCAATTCAAGTGAAGAACTTACTATTTATTATTTTAAGTTTTAGTTAGACTAATTTTGTACTTAATCTTTCGGAATTCTTCTTGAAAATATAAAACAGCTCGGTTTGAAGTTCCTGCTAAAAATAAACGGTCCTTTTTTTCGATTCCCCAAATTTGTGAATACGAAACGAAACTTATATATGTGCTGCAAATAAGAAGGAAAAAAGAAAGATAAACGATTCGAAGCCCTGGGTCAATTTTTATCTGAAGCCCTGTACTAGTAATAAAATCATAAAGTGCAATAGATTGATTGTTGTTAAAAAATACCTTCTGACCTAATTCACATTCGCTGATTAAATTACCTTTTTTGCTATAAATATAAATGTTACCTCTTAAGTCATTAACTACTAATAATAATTCCTCTTTTTTATTATTACCCAGTGGTACAGATCCAAACCAAAAATTGCGGCCACCTTTTGATATTTTTTTCAAGGGTACCTGCACAATCTTATTCTCGTCATTTAATCGAAATTTAATCCCAATAATATTCCAATCAGTTTGGTATAACGTCAAACTATCATAGAAGAATGGTTCATTTACGAAAATAGTTTTTCTTTTTATTTCATTACCACTGATATCTAATAGAGATAAATCAGAGTAGAATTGATTCGTTTTAAATTCCTTTGTGTATGTAATCCAAAAATCATTTATACGCCATGAGAGGTTTTGTGAAACATTACTAAAACTACCAGACTTGATTAAGTTTTGGACGTGAAAAATTTCCCCTCTGGGCACTATTTCTTGTGCTGTATACCCACATAATAATCCGACAGAAGAGCCAAATAAAAGAAGTAAAATACTGAAATGAACTACTATTGGTGCAAAGCGCCCTAATAGGCCAGAATACGCATAATTTTTTTCAGCTTGCCTAAAGGTGTGATAGTTTTTCGTATTAAGTAAATAAAAAATACTGTTTGTAGACAATTTAACAAAATTGTCACTTGATCCGAATTTATTCAATCTTTTATAATCTTTTATAAATCTCCATAGACGAAATTGTTTTAATGAAGGAAGTTGCGTTGTAAAAGTGCAGGATATTAATGTAGCGCCAAAAAAGACTAAAATTAAAAAAAACCAATAAGAATTATAAATTTCGTTTAACTGGAACAAAATTATAAATTTCCAACTGATAAACCCTAAAATAGCGTTGTTTTCAGGATAGTTTTCTTGGTAAAAAGACAGTGGTTGGTCTTGTTCAATAACAGTACCAATTCCAATCAAAATACCTATTATAAACAATAGGTATATGGCAAGCTGTAAACTTGCAAGTTTTTTAAGATTTTGTTGTAAAATTTTAATTTTTAAAAAATTCATTTTCTGTTTGTACTTGTCAAAATCCAATAGTTAAGATATATTTAGATAAGAGACAGGAAAAAGTCATATAAGGTATGAAGAAGCCGGGATAGCTCAGTTGGTAGAGCAGTGGATTGAAAATCCTCGTGTCTCCAGTTCAAATCTGGATCCTGGCATTATTAATTAATCGTGGTTTAAATCCGTAGTTGAGGTAGCTAGAATGAGATTCTATCATAAAATTATAAAAACGCACAATACTCTTACCCAATTCATTCAAAATAGTTATTAATATTTATAATGTTTAAAATAAAAAAGTATTATATGTTAATCAGACGCCTTAATGGTAAATTATTTATCAAGATAAAGAAAAATATTTTATTTCGCTTATTACAATTTTTACCAAAAATTTTTTGGATTAAAAATGTAAAACCCAGCAATCGTTTAGCATAACTCTTAAAACAAGGAGGTTGTCATGTCTCAAGCCGTGGAATCACGTACTCGAATCAAAAGTGAACGTTACGAATCTGGTGTAATCCCTTATGCAAAAATGGGATACTGGGATCCAGATTACGCTATTAAGGAAACAGATATTCTAGCTCTTTTCCGTTGTAACCCACAACCAGGTGTTGACCCTGTAGAAGCTGCAGCAGCACTTGCTGGTGAGTCTTCAACAGCTACATGGACAGTTGTATGGACTGACCTTCTAACTGCATGTGATCTATACCGTGCAAAAGCTTACCGTGTTGACCCTGTACCAAGTGCAGCTGACACTTACTTCTGTTACGTAGCATACGATCTAGATCTATTCGAAGAAGGTTCACTTGCTAACCTAACAGCATCTATTATCGGTAACATTTTCGGTTTCAAGGCTGTTAAGGCTCTAAGACTTGAAGATATGCGTTTCCCAACTGCACTTCTAAAGACTTACCAAGGTCCAGCTACAGGAGTTGTTGTAGAGCGTGAGCGTCTAGATAAGTTTGGTCGTCCACTACTAGGTGCTACAGTTAAGCCGAAGTTAGGTCTTTCTGGTAAGAACTATGGTCGTGTTGTATTTGAAGGTCTTAAAGGTGGTCTAGACTTCCTTAAGGATGATGAGAACATTAACTCTCAGCCATTCATGCGTTACAGAGAGCGTTTCCTTTATTCAATGGAAGGTGTTAACCACGCAGCTGCATTAACTGGTGAAGTTAAAGGTCACTACCTAAACGCTACTGCAGCTACTATGGAAGACATGTACGAACGCGCTGATTTCTGTAAAGAACTTGGTTCAGTTATTGTAATGATTGACCTTGTAATTGGTTACACAGCTATTCAATCAATGGCTCAGTGGTCACGTAAAACTGATATGATCCTTCACCTTCACCGTGCAGGTAATTCAACTTACTCACGTCAAAAGAACCACGGTATGAACTTCCGTGTAATCTGTAAGTGGATGCGTATGTCTGGTGTTGACCACATTCACGCAGGTACTGTTGTAGGTAAGCTAGAAGGTGATCCTCTAATGATTAAAGGTTTCTACAACACTCTACTAGACTTTAAGTCAGAGATCTGTCTTCCAGAAGGTCTATTCTTCGCTCAAGATTGGGCTTCTCTACGTAAGTGTGTACCAGTTGCTTCTGGTGGTATTCACTGTGGTCAGATGCACCAACTTATTAACTACCTAGGTGATGACGTTGTTCTTCAATTCGGTGGTGGTACAATTGGTCACCCAGATGGTATTCAGGCTGGAGCTACTGCTAACCGTGTAGCACTTGAGTCAATGGTGCTAGCTCGTAACGAAGGTCGTGACTATGTTGCTGAAGGTCCTCAGATTCTGAGAGATGCAGCGAAGTCTTGTGGTCCTCTACAGACAGCATTAGATCTTTGGAAGGATATTACTTTCAACTATGCGTCTACTGATACTGCAGACTTCGTAGAAACTGCTACAGCTAACAGATAAGACTTTTGGGAGCTTAAATTTTTAAACTCTTAATTACGGACTAAAATTATTAATTTTCATTTAAGGAGCATTTAAAAAATGAAACTAACTCAAGGTTGTTTTTCTTTCCTTCCTGATCTAACTGATGCGCAAATTACTAAGCAAATCCAATTCGCTTTAAACAAGTCGTGGGCTATTTCTATTGAATACACAGATGATCCACACCCACGTAACTCTTACTGGGAAATGTGGGGTCTTCCACTTTTCGATATTAAAGATCCTGCTGCGGTTCTTTTCGAAGTTAACATGTGTAAAAAAGCAAAGCCTAATTACTACGTAAAAATGTGTTGTTTCGATAACGCGCGTGGTGTTGAATCTTGTTGTTCATCATTCATTGTTCAAAGACCGGCTTACGAACCAGGCTTCAAGATTATTCGTCAAGAAGTTGAAGGACGTAGAATGGTTTACACTCTTGAGTGTTACTCTTCAGCAGCTAAGCCTGAAGGTGAGCGTTACTAAAACTATAATTAGTTTTAATTAAAAAAAAGGTTTCTATCCATTTTGATAGAAGCCTTTTTTTAATTAATAAAAAATGTATGTGATTAAGCTACGGTTACAAATTTACGGCCTGCGTCTGACTCGAATTTAACAGTACCATCTTTAACAGCAAAAATAGTATAATCCTTACCAACCTGAACTCCACATCCAGGTTTAAATGTTAGTCCTCTTTGTCGAACAATTATATTACCTGCTTTAACAAACTGATTCCCATAAACTTTAATCCCTAAACGCTGGGCGTTAGAATCACGACCATTTTTTGTACTACCTGCTCCTTTTTTATGTGCCATTTTGTTTAATATTCAATTATAAAAAATCTATTAAATGTGATACTAGCAATTTTCCCAAACAAGGTCGTAAACGAAAGTGGCTAACAACCTAGTGATACTAGAATGATACTAGCTACCCAAACTATAACTGATGGTGGATTCGGATTTGAGGACCGTTTAAAGAGTTTTCTAACAAAAACCAATAACCATATAAACGCTTTTCCTAAGTTTTTAAAATCTATAACAGATGAAAACCAAATGGAGCTAATTAAAAAAGCTTGCAAGTTTATTACGGGCAGTACTGCTAACGTAATCTTTGGTAGAAATCGTTACATATTTAATACCTTCATCATTTTCAGGAATAATAGTTGCAGTAATTCTCTGATACTGTATTCTTGGGATTAATTCTTTTTTGGATTCAACAGAACTTATTTCGGAATCATTTCTAAAACCAAGAGGAAGAATAAAGGCAATGTTTTTATTATCTTCATCCAATTCTTTAAAAATAAAAGATACAATCTCATTTTTAGAAAGTAGTTTAAAAGTGCTTTAATAGCAGATTTAGAAACCCGTTTCTTTACTAAAAGACAATTCCCTAAACTCACAGTCTGAACCATAATAAAACTTATTGCACTCGAAAAATTTTGAATTTATGTATTTTGAATCTAAAAATTCCTCAAGTTTTTTAGTCCCAAAACCAGACTAATTTCCGTTCTTTAAGAAGAATAGTGCGATCCAATCTATTTGTGGTAGCCCATCGACAGATTTCTGGGTGAAATTAGCATAAAATAGATCAAGGAAATCCGATACTCGGAACATAGTTAATTTTTTATTCTGGAGAAATTTTCTAAACCCTTAATATTATCATTTTACGTCTTTTCAACAAGCATAGAAAAAGTCTTTTTATCAAGTAAGGTTATTTGAGATAACATCTTAAGATTAAGATTGATAGAAGCCTTTTTCAATGAACTTCGTATTTTACTATACGTTGTTCCATTTGTACGAGCTGCTGCATTTACACGGCAAACCCATAACTTTTTAAAATCTCGTTTACGTCTTTTTCTACCAACGTAAGAATAAACTAACGCCTTCATTACCTGCTGATTTGAAGTTCTAAAAAGACGTGAATGTGTACCCTTGAAACCTTTAGCAAGCTTAAGTATTTTTTTACGACGATTTTTGGCAACATTGCCACGCTTTACCCTAACCATAAATTAAAAATTTCTATTATTCTAAGAAGTTTAACTTTAACTAAATTCAATAAAAACTAGTTATATGCTAAATATAACAAGTTGAACCTACTTGAGTCTTATTTACTATTGTATCTATCAAAACTCTTGTTAATTTCGGTCTATTTCCAAAAGTTTTTCTCGTCTTTTTCTTTGAGCGCATCTTATAAATCCTAGTCTTTGGGCCTGAAACGTGTCTCAAAACAATAGCCTCAATAACAAAGTTTTTGTCTAAGTAAGGTGTACCAATTTGGACACTATTGTTTTTATTTATTAATAAAATATTATTTAGTTTAAAGACCTCCCCTTTATTTAGGGGTAGTTTATCCAAATCATAAAATCTTTTTTCTTCAACCCAAAATTGCTTTCCGCTTGCCTGTACAATCGCATATGAGACCATAAGTATAGGTGTACTATTTTATTTTTTAATGTTACTAATTTGCTTAAACCTAGAGCCTTATATATGTTCTCATGAAAGTCAAAAATGGATTTCATGATTACACCCCATGCAGATAGTAACTAATAATCGTAGATGCAAGGCTCAATTCTAAAGCTTTATCTAAGTATAAATATTTTGCAATAGTTTTTCCAGTCACAATGCCGCTAATGATCTAGAATATCACATTTGCTTGTTGGAATAGTGCCTGTATTAATAGCGGGCACAGAATTACTATCAAAAAGAACTAAAGTTCCATCGACAACCCTTGAAGTCGGCCTTTTAGTTAGTGACCAAAAGCCCTTAAGTCTTTACTTCAATTCAAGAACTAGAATTCTTTTTACAATACTTGATTTAAGAAAACTTAGACATTGTGTTATTTTCCCAAAAGGCCCCCCTTCCAGTATTTTCACCGCTGTAACCTTTCACTATCGAGTTCGAAATGGTTCGATGTGGATCCATTACGCTATAAA
>Ga0115001_10000526_pt1 | contig 28410 bp, 17 predicted proteins | sample ArcticOcean_MG_C_12_FD_89869 | JGI IMG/M metagenome (GOLD analysis project Ga0115001, IMG submission 89869) | Marine microbial communities from western Arctic Ocean - ArcticOcean_MG_CB8_130 | ecosystem: Environmental > Aquatic > Marine > Oceanic | place: Arctic Ocean: Canada Basin | collected... | reverse complement strand
GACGACGAGGATCAGAAGAGATCCCTGAAATGACCAAAAGATGGTTCGCAGGTCCATCTTTTGACGCCTTGGATGATAGCGATCGAAAGAACGATGCGAAGAAGACTGTGAAAGAACTTGAAGATGAAAACGATGAGGGTGGGATTAAATCGAAATCGGAGGATATGCTGGCGACGACGGCGACGCAGATTTCAATCGATTTCTCAACAGTAGTGAAAATCTTGCTAGTCTTGTTTGTTTTGTTGTTCGTTTTGCCCGTACTGTTCGGATCGAAGGCGCATCGATCGGGGATGAAGAAGGTGAGGAACGGTTTAGGGTTTCATGAACATTCTGGCGTTCGCGCGACGACGAGAGCGAGACTCGAATACGACGAATCGTTAGATGATCGATATCAGAACCCGTTAGAGTACGATAACGCGATAGAAGCGTATGCAAGAGCGAAACAGGAGTTTGAAAAGATTGAGATGGAGATCTCCGAGAACGGGAAAAAATCAATCAACGAAGTCGTATCGGAAGACGCGAGAGAGAGGTACGAACAAAGTTTGTTCAAAATGAGAGAGGCTGAACAGAAGAGAGATTTCGAGAGTTCGATGGAGAAGAAGAAAGTTGAATGGTCTGGAGCGATGAAAGGGGCGAGCTGTACGGATAAATTAAGGCATTTGTTAGAGTCTTACGTAGAGCATTATTCATGTAGGTTTGATCAGAAATATTTCGGTCTATCGCCTGTGATGAATTTCCCAGTCGTGAGGGAGGATTATGAGAACGCCGGTGAGACGCAGACGAGGGCGTTAGCTACTTCGTCTTCCGTTGCTGATGCGATTAAATGGTCACCAGATCTTTCGACTGAAGAGAAGGAGAGCGATATGAATAGGAAAATGTCCACAGCCGGCGCCGCCGTGAGTACTTGGTTGCGCTTTTACGCAGAAAAGAAGAAGGAGGTACTAGGTTTGCGAGACGATGGAACGTTGACCTGGGATGCGTTGACGAAGACGACTCGCATATATCGCGTTCAAGAAACGTTCAACAAACCACCGCCGCCGCCTGCGGCAGTAGTAGTTGCCGCGCCAATAGCGATACCAATACCGGCGCCTCGAAAAGCAGCGTTTGGTGTGGACGTAGCAGTCGCGAACAAAAACGCGTTTCAAAAAATGGATTCCGACGGCGACGGAAGTATATCGGTCGATGAAGTAACAAGCGCAGCTCTAAAAGGTGATATTAATTTAAAAGATGGCGTCGTTGAACAAATCGTTAGATCGAAAAACTTTAAAAACGCTGCTCTATCGGCAGAAGAGCTCGCGATGTTAGACCTCGAGATGAAGAAAGACGTTCAGGCGAAAAAGGGGATATTTTCCCACTTTTTTGGAAGGCGACGCGCTCGTCAGCTTTTAAGGAAAAAGACATCCGCTGGAGGAGGACAAGGAGGAGGAGGAGGTGTTTGGGGTGCAACACCGAGCGAGATTAAATCACCGTTCGATGCAGAAATTTTCCAACCCGAATCCGTTGACGAACAAACTGGTTTACCCATTTTATCCACAAAAGAAGAACCATTATATTTCAGCGTGAATATTTTTGCGAGTAATTTCCCTGAAAAAGTTGCCGTACTCGCAAAGGAATCTGCCACGATAATGAGGACGCTTCGTTTGCCAGGTTTGACGCGAATATTTTCAGGAAACCCATTCAAAATGCGCGAAGCGAGTCGAATAGCGGATGAATATACGCAACAAGGTTCTGGGTACTTCTCATCACCAATGGGCGGGATGATTTCATTTGCCACGGCTAAAATTGCTCCCGGCAACGCTAACGGTTACGTCAACGTTGAATTGCGACAAGAGTGCGAAAGTGCGAATCGGTGCGGCTCGCGCTGGGAGTCAGCGCCAGTTTCCACGAACGAAGGAAAAACAGAGTTTCAACCTATTCCGGATTATGTGATTGACGGAAAGCTACCGGATAAAGTTTCCGTGCCATCGATTTCGTATAAAAAAGCATTGGAAGGTGGATATCCGCTTCTTTCGATAGTCGAAGACGCCGATAAGGAATCATTCGTTCAAGCGGCTGATGAAGCTTTACAAAGTCAATCGGTCCCGGCGGTTATATTTTCAAACATGAAATCGCCTTGGGCGTTCATAGAGAATCTTAAAAAGAGATATAAAAGCGGGTATAACATTTTCGCCGTCTCGCAAGGCCACGAACATAATCCGAGACGACCGGTTTTCTTACCGTTAGACGACCACGCGTTGGCGTGGAGCTTTTTCAACGAATATTATCCCTCAGAAACGTCGAGCGGAATCACGATTGCTTTAATCGTTCGAGACGATGTATCAAACTTGAATTTCAGTGAATGGCTCGCGGAGAACAAAATCGTCGCATGCGATTGTAATTTAGGCAACTGCGCCGCAGCGACTGGCGTGAAATACGAAGAAGTAAAATACACGATTGAAAACTATAAACCTCAAAAGACTTCGTGGGAAGAAGCGACGAAAACGCATCAAGCGAAAACGCTGGAATGGAACAACTACGATCGCCTCGCGCAGCGATTAAAAGAATCCGAAACAGTCGATTTCGCTAAGCAACTCGAAGCAGACGAAAAAGCTCTAAACGCAAAAAGGGAACTAGAACAAGCCGAAAGAGAGCTCAAGGCTGCAAACGCGGCCATGGCCGCGGCGAAGAAATCATCGGTAGAGAAGAAACGCTCGATCTGGAGCGACGGTTGGGGCGATTTCGACGGCTTCCGAAGACGCAGACGTTTATTAAAAAAGAAAGGAAAAGTCGCCGCGGCGGCCGCGCCTAAACACGTCCTCGCTCTCGACTTTGCCGCTCCGGCCTATTGCGACATCGACGATTTCATCGATAACGAAGACGACATTTAACTGTTTCTTCTTCTCTCTCGCTTTACGAGCACACACACACACACACATATATATAACACTACAGTACTAACACGGTCGTACATCGCATAGCCATTATCATATTTATACTTCTACGAGTGCGAACGACTGAACATTTTTCTAACAAAACGCCTCCTCGCGTCAAACATGTTATCAGCAAAGAAAAAGAGATATTTCTTTCTGCTCGCGGCACAAAAAACAAAAAGCGAAGAGATTAATTAATTAACCCATAATAATAATAATAAAACTAAAACTAAAAGAAAAAGAAAACATGTTCACTACGATCTCGCTGACTAAGATCCTCTTCTTCTTCGTCGTAATCTGTTCGCTTTTGATCTCTGACTCGTTCAAAAGCGTAGCAAAAGCCGCAGCAGCGAGCGCTTCTTTACAGCACGAGATCTCGGAATTCGTTGACTCAAATCAAGCGATGAAGATGGAAGTCGTCGGAGAGGAGACGCAAGCGTGGACGCAGTCGAAGCGTGAGTTTGATTTTGTTGAGGATGCGTTGGAGAGCGCGCATAAGCTGCCTTATGGGAACCCAGCGAAGGTTTGTCAATAGTTTTGAAGGGACGGTTTGAGGGCGGGATCTAAACGAGATCTGTCCTCTTCTTCTTCCTCTTCTTCTTCTTGCGGTTCTTTTTTGTTTTATGAGTGGAATAGATTGAGTTATTCGAGTATGTGTGGTTGTAGTTGTTCTTCTTCTTCGTGTTGTTTTTGTTTTTGTTTTATTGATTGATTGATTGCGCCGGAAATGTTATTACTAGCTTCTTCTTTTTCTTTTTCTTCTTCTTCTCGTTTCGATTACTAAATTGATTATTGTTCTTTTATGATATAGGGCAACTGTTTACCGAACGAGATGAAGGTACAAATTCAAGGCATTGCTGGCGCGTTTTGCTCACCGAAATGTTCAGCGAGCATGCCGTGCCCGCAAGATTCGCATAAAGGCGCTACGGCGAAAGGGCAGTGCGTTTTGCAAGTTCCTTCCTCGCCGACGCCGAGTCAATGCGCGTTGATTTGCAGACCAGTACCGGGGACGAACGGTGGGTGTCCAAAGAAGGGTGAGTGTCAACCGATTCAAGGGTTGGGTATTTGTACGTACCCTGCTGAAGCGAGCGAGACGACAACGATTGATGATATGGTTGTTGAAATGGAGGAATAATAATAATTTCTTCTTCTTCTTCATATTCTTGTTGTACAAATTGATAAACTACTACTAAAATACACTGTATTACCGTGTATATGCTTAATAGATTTAGAACTGTTCGCGCGGATATTCTTCAAGCAAGGGCAATTCGTAAGTATCCGTTTCTGAAATTTCGTACCCTTTCACTAAGCAATGAACGAACCAATGCCAATCGACGACTCGCGCGTTCGGAAACGTTTTCTTCATCTTTTCGATGAGATTCAAATCCGTTTGTTCTTCGTTGCCATCGAGTAATACGTAGTTCACTTTCTCGCAAGTTTCCTTGTCTAATTTATTACTATTACTATTATTAATATCTTCTTCTTCTTCTTCTTCGCTATCGGGAACATCAGGATATGTATCCTCTTGGAAATTTGTTACGAGATCTGATTCGTGCACAATTTCGGCGCCAGCGCATTCTAGAATTCTCGCGCAATCTTTCTGCGGAAGAGACCATTTCAAATCACCACTATTCTTCGTTTTTCGTTTATTATTATTATTATTATTATTATTATTTATGCGCGGCAAGCTTTTCAATAACTTTGGCACATCGACGACAATCTTCAGGCCGTTGAAGATACCGCTCGATTTTGCCGCCGCAATCTCTTTTGCGTAGCGCGTTTTTCTCGTCAACATTATCGAGTCTGATTCCGACGAGTTATTATTATTATTCTCGTTATAAAATTCATCCGCCGCGCTATTGTTTGCCAAATATTTTTCCTTATTCGTTCGATGAATAAAAGCGCTGTTGTATACTCGCGAATCGATGCCGCCAGCGCTGTCCCATGTGCCGGCATTATCGTGAATTTCGAAATCATCTTCTTCAATGTACTTATTTGTGCCTTTGCGCGAATCGAGCCATTCAATCGAGACTGTCCATAAACCCCTTGCAATTGCTTCTAAATATCTCGCCGAGCGCTTCTTAATGATGTATTTTTGAGAATTTTCGTCGAATGTTGCGCCAAGAGTCACGATGCAATGCGTAACGTCTTCATCGAGCGCTTCTTGATCATCTTTCGTGATTTCCGCGTGACGTCCGCAGCGTTGAATTTTATTTGCCACGTCATCGTATGCGTTTTTATTCTGCAAAGAGTTTAACGATTTCCTCGCAGCCGCCTCTGTTTTATTCGTATTATCATCATCACTTGCCGATATGTTTGTTAAAGCAAAAGCCTCTGGACGATCGAAATTCGTTGACGCTCGTCGATTGTTCATCCTATTCGCTCCCGAGCGCAAACGCGAAAAACAAGCTGTAAACTTTTCTTGTTCTTCTTTATTTTCTTCTTCTTCTTCCGTAACCACCATGGCAGGTTGTTCTGCTATAACTTCTACTCTTTCGTCGACGGCGAGAGAATCTCGAATTATTCCACTTCTAATACTTCGACCACCACCACTACTACTATTGAGTTGCTCTACACTTACAAAGAAATCTTGTTTTTGACTTTGAATAGTACAGCGATTCTTCCTCGCCTCGCGCTTTTCTTCTAAATATTTCGACGTCGCCCTCCATCCGTCCGGATCGACTTTTTCCAAGAATATCGTCTTATACTCACTTTTCGTCATCTTCTTCGGTGGCCTATCGCCAAAAACTTGCACGTACCTCGCACTCAATTGATTCGTATTCATATCATCAATTTCCTCCATCATTCCTTCTAATTTCAAATCCAAAATCATTCGTTTACACTCTTCCTTTGCATCGCTCACGCTTACGATCCCGCTCTTCATAACCGTACTCTTGATCACTTCGTCGGCCGATTTCTCAAACACCGCGTTCGCTCTTTCGTCATTTACATCAGCGACATCTTCGCTCATTTCGTACAACTTCGATAACAACTCGGATTGAAACGCAGGTGCGTCGTCGTCCGCGTCGACGTCCATCGCATCATCGCAATCAGCCTCTTCCATACCCTCCTCCTCCTCATCACTACTACGCCCCTTCTTCGCAGGCTCTCTCACTTTCAAACCACCACTACAACCACCATCATCGCACTCGTACTCATCCTTCATAGCCTCAATCGTCCTCTCCACGTTCTCCTGAATCTCCCTCAACTTCAAATTCACGTTCTTCTCATCAAAATCTAACACCGATACGAACTGTTTACACCCATCGACTGGACAATCGCTCTCATGAAAACCAATTCTCGCTCGTAAATGCTTTAAACCACACTTTCTGCACACGGTGTGCCCACATCCAGTGATTGTAATCGGATCGCACAGTTCTTTATTGCACGTTTTGCATTTCAGATTTAAGCGCATTTTCGAGAGCGAATCGAAAGGATCTTTTTGCTCTTCATCGTTATCATCTCGTTCTCCTGCGCGCGAATGCATCGCTATTCGTTCATGGAATCAAATGAACGAGATTGATTTTAGTTTGTTTCTTTTTTCTTCGTTTGTTTTGTTTCTTCGGCGCGCTTTGTGCTTAAATATTAGGTAATTTCAAATATTTCAAAGCGTGTTTTGTTCTGACAGACTGATGATGGTTAAAGTGGTGATGGTGCTCAGATTTCGTTTGTTTCTCTTGTATTCTTAAGCACAGGACAAAGGATGTAGAATGGATCGAGTTCGTACGTGTGTGCGATTGTTTTAGGCAGCTTTCGCGTGATTGATTGCATCTCTTTTAGCTAGCTTGGGAGAGCGACTGGCTTACCGTCAGGGCCAATACCAGTTCCATGTATTTTCACGCCACCGCTGTTACTAGAGCTACTACTACTGCTACTACTACTTGTATTACTATTGTTCTCTTCGTCGTACTCATCGCCCTCGAAATCGTCGCTTTGGAAGAACGTGTAACTCAAAACTAAACTCGAAACGTCGTTCATGGCCGGATCGCTCGCAAACTCCGGGTCGAGATAAAAAAACACCGGCATATCAACCTTCTCGTTCGCTCGCAAACGTTGCTCTTCGAAACAAAAGCATTGAATTTTATTAAAATATTGCCCGGCTTTCCCAGGTTGTACGTTATAAGTCGCCACGCCGGTTATTGGCTGCGAATGTTTATTCTCGCAAGTATAAAACGCTAAACACGTCTCGCCCGGTTTCACGAAAACTTTCTTTTGCGTCGGTACGAACGACCACGGTAAACCTTCTGCGACATCGGCGTTAAACGTAATTTCGACTTTCCTCTTCTCCGCTTTGTCAATAACCGCTCGATCGAGCTTCGATCGTTGCTCGATCTTATCCTCAATCGTCCTCCTCTGCGTCGTCCCGCCGAACCCAGTCGCCCTACAGAACGCTCTATAAAGAGGAACCGAGGCATAACTCATGCCAACCGTACCGGCCGTAATCGCGAGTAAGTAATACAACATATCGCGATTTTTCTTCTCCTTTTGGTCATCGCGCTCGTTCATTTTATTCGCATTCGCGTTATGTCCACTCGTAAACATCTTCCTCTCGAACTTCTTCGTCGTCTTTGATCCCGTCGACGACGCGTAAAAAGTAGTATTACGAAAACTTCCATCACGCGCTCTCGTTTTAGCCCTCGGTGTATGCAAGTCATGGAAAACACGGTTCGGAATTATTTGACCATGGTTTGCTTTTGTTCGTAACGCGTTTTCGTTAATCGCGTTTGTGATTAATTGCTTCAGTTGTAATGTTCTTCGCATATTTTATCTGAGGATGTGCGAGGAGCAACGAATTTAGGTATTGCGCGGATGCAATTTTACGGGCATATACGCGACAACGCGGGAGTTTAACTGTATAAATGATTATACTATATTCTTACGTATTTCACTCTCTAACTCCACTCTCCCTAATCTCTCTCTCTAACTGGTTGCTATTACAAATAGTGTATTCCGTGATTGCTATGCGCTATGATTGATTACTATTGATCTATGCGCTAACTAAATTATGCTCAAGAATATGCAAATATTCGTCGTGAGTAACAACGGAGCGGAGACGTATTGCCAGAATAAAAGTGAAGCGACACCGGCTGCAGCCTTTTCAGGATTATGAGTATTATACATCATCGTTTGTAGGACCATGTTCGAAGCGGTTGGCGTACAGCCCTCGATGAGGAATATTAACCAAAACGCTGGATTCGTTGGAAGAGCGTTCGAGTGGAACCTTTGTAACGCGAGATATATCAAGACGTGGACTAACGGTAAGATTAAGAAACGCACCGAGAGAACACCGAAAGCGGTTTTCTTTGGTGCGAATGTATGATCTGGTCCGTTTGCTAAAGTAGCGCCGATTATGAGCATGACTTGCGGTACCGCTGCTTGCCCGACTGTATATATCGCGCGATAAAAGAAGAATAGCCCGCCCTCGGACTCAAAGAATAGTTTCTTCGTGAAAGGTATAATACCTAAAATTAAACCGCCAATAGATGCGAGCATGTTTGGATTTATGAATCCTTTTACGACGTTTGTCGATTTCGTGATCGATTCGGAGAGTTTTTCGTAAGACGAAGGGTTTCGTCGTAAAGCCGTTGTGCTGTTTCTATTACTATTATTATTGTTGTTACTATTATTATTATTATTTCGTCCATCATCGTCACCGCTATCGTTGTTATCAGCAGCAGCGCTTAAAAAGGTAACATCTTCACCTTCATCGTTGTTATCACTAACGCGAACCTGCTGGTGATTCGTCAATCTTTGCAACTCAACATCCCGCCCTACACCTACCCGCGCTACTCCATCGATGTCATCATCATCATCATCACCTAAACCTACTGAATCTTCCATCGGCTTATGCAACTGTGGTCCAATGATCCACATCAAAGGCGACAACGCGATCAAATACACCCCTATATACAAAACGCAATGATCCGTATCCGTAGCCGTAAACCTCAACCTACCTACTTTCCCAACCTCCGTAATCGCCGTCGACACGACGACTGGCAGGGCTAACGCGTTCCCAAACGTACAACTCGCAACCGCCGACCTCTGAAATCGTAAAGGCGTACGAACGACTTCCTTCATAATCACGGTTCCAATTAAATACCCTAAACATACGTTCAAAACGGCCATAATCGGTAATAACCATAGCTCTCTTAACTTCTCCACGGTCACCGATGCACCGATACTCGTCACTAACAGACAGGGCAGAAATATCATCCCATTCAGTTTCGATAACGACTTTGTCATTTCTTCCGATAATAAACCGTGCCTTCTCGCGAATGCGCCGAACGAACACATGATCAGTAGTTTTAAAACCGCCTTGATACTAGCTAAGAAGATCTCTAGGACGAACAAAGAAGTTGTGGCAGTAGCAGTCATACTTAATTTGTTCACTACTATTGCGCGTTCTTGTTCGTTTATGGAACGATTAAATTCGAGAACTATAAATGTGGAAAGGAACGAATTCGACTACTTTTTTACTTAAAAGTTCTCTCGAAAAATTTAATTGTATAAACTGGAAAACGCATATTTTTGAAACGCTTTTAGATCGGCATTACATTTCCACAAACTTCTTCTCGATCGCGCTTTGAGGGCATAAAGAAGAATAATAATAACACACACACACACACACGAGAAAGAGAAAGAGAAAGAGTGAGCGAGCGTAATTAATTAATAATGAGTAATTGGACCGGCGGCAAAGACGCGGCGGATAAAGATCGCCAAAAATTAAACGACTTCGAATCCAGGGTAGATCCGAACAACAAGGAACATACGACTCTGCTGGAAGAGATGCGTAGGCACACTGAAGCGCTCGAGAAGTCGAGAAAGTACGAGGACCCGCGATTATCGTTTTCGACGCCGGAGTTCAAAGAGGCGCAAAGGAAATTTACTTCGCGTTTCAACGTGAACTTCGATCGCCCTATTGAATATGGGATGGTGAAGAAGTACCCATGGTCGACGCCGACTTTACAGAAGCTCGAAGTGCCGCTCGATTGCGATGGGAATCCGTGGCCGTTGGATGAACAAGGCAAACCGATTTTGAAGGAAGGCGTGACTGATGATACGGCGAAGGAGTTTGAGAAAATGGCTGCGAGGTAAATAATTAGATTAATAAAATGTGATTAAATAATACGTATATCGGTTTGTCGATCCGAGAGAAGAGAGAAAGCGGATGACGACCGTAACTACTTTCTCTTTTCTTTATGCCGTTATAATATTAAAATAAAAACATAAATAAGAACATATATGAACCGTCAATCTTATTTTATTTTAATCTCTTCTTCGTCGGATAAAACACCGATATCTTTTAGATTTTGTTCTCGATCGGTGTTCGAATTACCTAAAGTAGGTTTCTTCTTAAGAATCAAATTTTGAACGCAAACATCTTTTGACTCGTTGACTATTGCATCAAAGCCGCCAATTCTGGTTGGAAGGCGCGCGAGATATGTGTTTTGTTGATTACGCTTTTGTTGCTTTTGTTTTTGTTCAGTATCGTCGCCGTCGTGTTCATCATCGCGTTCTGTAAACTTTTTCTCAAAGTCTAAAGCGTTCAAGACGTCCTCGAAAACGCACGTCTTGAGCTCTTTATCGGAAGTCGAATCAGCCGTCATCGATGGACTCGCGTTCACTTCAATTAACCACGGTTTAAAAGCATCGTCAATCATTACATCGTACCCGTATAATTCAAAGCAGCGCTCGTCGCGAATCATGGATGATTTCACGGCATCACAGGATAATTTGATCAAATTTTCGATCTCTTTAAAACACGTCTCTTCGATTTTGTTATCAAACGTCGCTCGCACATGTCTTCGAAGTTTGTGTAAAGGCCATTTTAAATCGCATACGTTAGGGTCGTAACTCTCACCTTTCTTCTGTACGCTATGGTTCGTCAAATGTACGAAATAGTTTTCCATTGAGTTACTTTTGATTTTGCTATCGTATCGCTTTGAAGAAAATCGAGCAAAGCCTTCTCGATTGACGTAAACGACGAGGGGCGAAAACGAAATCACGAGCACGTAAAGACGCATATCAAATTTCCGACCACCAATGAGGAGAGGATTATGAATATACTTTTGCGCGACGTAGTTTTCTTTACATATGTTGATCGAGTTCGCATTGCTCGCAATATTATTATTATTATTATTATTTTGTTGTTGTTGCGTCGAGTGTGAAACTCCAGAATATTGTTCGCATTGTTGCTGTTGTTGTTGTTGATGATGAAATTGTAGCGAATATGACGACAACGATGACGTTGAAAGGCCATTGAACTGCTGCTGTGAGTTTGTCGTATTCATGTCATCATCCAACTTCTTCCGCCTATTTTGCCATCGTTGTATTTGAGATCTTTTCCATACAAAGAAAATACCACGTCCTTGACTTTGCCCGATTGGTTTCATAATCCAGATATTACTAGATGCTGTCATCATCGGTGGCGGCGTCAAAGAAGAAGAAGAAGAAGAAGTACTGTTACTACTACTACTACTACTACTAAAACTACTCGTCTTACGATTCATCATATTTTCGTTACAATCAAACTCTCTCGAAAACAGAGACAAATCCCCGGGCAACGAGTACGTCTTTGGCGAAATCTTCTCAAACTTCTCCGCTACATCGTTCTCCCCTCTCTTCTTCGCCGCACGACTCGCTCTTTGTAAATTCTTCGCCAACAAATCCTTCCTCGTCAACTCTGAATGATTCGCAAAATGATTCACTCGTTGCTCTGACTTCAATCTCGATGATTTCGCGTACGGTAAATTTTGATGTATCCAACCAACGTCGGCATAGAAGAAATCCCAGTTTTGCCTAATCGCGAACGCGTTGCCGAACTCATCGAATACTACTGGGATCTCGCGCCAGTTCTTTCGCGCTTTCATGACAAAGTGTGGGATCGTGTTAGGTACAGTCGTCGCAAAGCGATACGTCGTCGTCGTCGTCGTCGTCGAAGTAGCGCGTGCTTTCTCTTCATCATTTTTTGAGTGCTGATCAGGAATTGATGCTGGTGACTTTAAGACCGACGACGGCGAGACGTTTCTTTTATTAATCATATCAATTAAAAAAATAACGAAGAACAACAATTTGTATGAATGTATATGTTTATGAGGTGTGTTTTATTGTCCTCAAAGTTATGGCGTAACGAATTGATTAAGTGACGAGGAACTTCTTTCCTGATTTTAATTTCCTTTTCCTGATTCTGATGATGTTTGACTAAAAATAGAGTATTTTAGAGATCTTATAAGAGCGCGACTTAACGCGCACACTTTTGAAATTACAATTACACACGACTACGCGAGATTAACCTACCAATTTATCATTAGAACCACTCATCTTTCTTAATTTGCTCGTTAATTTTCTCTCTCATCTCTGGCTCTTTCTCGAAAATCTCATCCATAGTCACTCGTTCCAAACTCTCTCGTTCCTCGTGTAACGCCTTCATTTCCAACTCTAATTCGGCGATTCTTTTCAAGCTCAATTCGGCGGACTTCTTGGCCTCGAGCTCTAACTCCTTAAACGCCTTCGTTACCTCCTCGATCTCCCCTGATTGATACTTCGGAAGCTTCAAACTCGCGTACGCTTTCTCGAACATATCAACAATCTCTGGAGAGTTCGTTTGCTTTCGATATTTCGCGAAATCGACGACGGTCGATCGCTCGGCGTCTTTAGATACCGAGTCCTTGATTTCAGCCATTGTTTTTTGTAACGATGCGAGTTCGCGCCTTGTTTCATCCGTCGCGTTTTGTGAAATCGCCGCGTCCCATGTTTGTTGTTGTGTCTGCACCGCTTCGGTCGCGAATTCTCTCCTCAGCGCCTTCGTTTTGAAAAGAAAGGATGAGAACAGAATCAGTAGGGAAAGAAAGAGAGCGAACGTGTTTGTGAGCGAGATCAGATTTTGTAGAGCGAAAAAAAATCGAATCACGAGCCGATTGCCACGTCAGCACATGATCATAATCACCCCTTCCCTACGATCAACTCGAGCACGCAAAGCCGCGACGACGTTTGAGATATCTTTTAATGACGAACGCGTGAGAACACGGAGCGCGCGCGCTTTTAAAAAGAGATTTTCCGATCCGTTCGGGAAATCCGCGAAATCTTTCAATCAATCAATCTTTTAATCAATCGATCGATTGATTGATTTGATTTAAGAAGGGAGCGATGAATGTAAACGCGAGAGACGTACCGGTCGTGCGAGCGATCGAGTGAATCGAGCCGTGGTCGTTCGAAACATTTTATTAATTAATTTTAACCGAACGTGTAGTATGCAGCGCCTTATAAGAAATTGTAATGAAGGACTTCGCTAAAGCGATGGACTCTCTCAATACACTAGGGTTTAGGGTGTGGCAAATAGGGTTGGACACCCTAAATATAAATCAAACGCGTGATGATGAACCCTATTTTGTTATGATGCTGATTTGTAAAGGATTGGAATGCCTGTGGGAAAAATGTGAACGCGAAACCGAGACGAGGCAATGTTTACAGTATAACGCACAGAATACTACCCTGGACACGTGACAAAAAAAACGAAAATCGAGCTCGCGCGAATCCGTTCCAATCCTTCGAATTCGTAGATCGATGCACTTTCGATTGAAGAAGAAGAGCGTGGAGCGCGAACGCTAGTAGAGCTTTCGCTCGGAACGCGAAGAAAACCGCTCTCGCGATATCTCATCACTGAAACGATCAATAGAACGCAACGATGACGCGAAAAGAAGCGTAGGAACGAACGCTTTCGAAGTGATGCAAATAATTACCTCTCGTATCGAGCTATATCGCGTGTTCGTGATCATTAGCGGAAATGATCTGGCACTAAAAATACTTTTTTAAAAATACAAAAAGGGGGATCTCTCTCTATTCCTCTTTTTCTCACTTTTTTTCGTCAGCAAGCAAAAGCAGCGGCGTTCACTTTTCGGCTTAAAAACACGCGCGAAAACGCTCTTCTCGTTCCGTTCCGTTCCGTTCAATTCGATCACGCGAAACAAACAAAACAAATGTATCAAGAACATCCTCCGCTCCCATCGCTCCCGCTCCCGCTCTCGCTCGTGCGTAAACGAATCAGCGCCGCGTACCACGCTAAATCGAACTCGTTCGTGAAGTATTTTTACTACGAACACTTTGGACTGATCTGCGTCGCGCGAGCGATCGGAAACGACGAAGAAGATGATCACGCGAAGCAGATTTTACAGCGTTTAGTGAGCGAAATGACTAGGAATAACGCGTTAGTTAATGATTACGATCGATTAGGTAGTGAAGGGAATTCTTGGTTCGATTTCGCGCGAGTAGAGGAGCGCGCGAGAGTTTTCGATAAGAACTGTTTCTATGGTGGGGGTGCACAGTTTGTTGGTGAACAACGACAACGACAACCTCAGCGACGACAACAACAACAACAACGGCGAGGAGGAGGAGGAGGAGGTCAAAACGAGTTTCAGCACAGTGAAACGAACACGCATAAGAGGGTGCCGCAGCCAAGGTTGCCGCAACATCAAAGAGATCATCGCGGTAATTTGATTGGGAATTTCAATAGGAGGAAAGGGCAGAATAATCAGGTGCGGCGGGAGCAAAGGTTAACGGACGAACAGAAGAAGGTGCTGTATCGATCGATCGTGGCTAACTCGAAAGAGGGAAGACGGTTGAACGATAATAAGTTAGAGATGGTGTTAGTTTCCAGTGGTATGTTTGGGAATTCATACATGAGTTCCGCGAGCGTGCATAGGAGGCGTGCGAGGAGGTTAGAGGAGCGCGCGGCTTTAGGCATTAACTGCGACGAAGACGGCGTTCCTTTTGATCAGCCTTTGAACGAGACGCAACAAAGAAGACTTAAAGAATTTCGAGAGTTTAAGAAAAATCTCGGAAGTCCGCCTTCTTCGGTCGAGTCCGACGTTGTCGAGACGTTTTTGAGGAATCACACTGGCGGGATTACGTTATCTTTGGCATGTTCTCCTACGACGACGATGTCTTCAGCGTCTTCGCCGCCGTCGTTAGGCGAATCCAACCCGTCGTCCACTCCAGAGTTTTCGACAAGCGATAAAGACTTTGAAAACGATACACCGCCAACTTTCGATTTGGAAAAGTTTGTCAAAGATGTTTCCGAGCGTTTACATGTAGGACCTGACGATTCAATTGATTCTGAAACGACGCAGTATCGAGACGGTGGAAGTTCTAATAAAGGGACTTCGAGCGGCGCCTCGTCTTTTCCTTCGTCTTTGGATGTATCGCACGATCAACAATAATGAAGACAACGACGACTAAAGAAGAAGAAAATGATGATACTATACAATTACTATATATATACCGATCTAGATTGATACTATTACTACTACTACTAAGTGAGATGATTTGATTATTTTGATACTATTACTTTACGTAAAATCTTTTACTATAAATGCTAATAGACCGTATGCGCGCGCGTCTTTACAACGTAATCTGCTTTTTAATAAACTATCTATCTATCTATCTATCTATTTATCCATTTTACCAATCGTCGTCATCGACGCCGTCACCTTTGTTCCAGTCGTCTTCGAATTCATTGTCAACCAAATCAATAAACGCGGGAGCCGCCGGTACGGGCGCTGGAACCGCCTCATTAATTTTCTCTTCATCATCATCCTCTTCAGTGTTGATATATTGAGATGGTAGAGTAGAAATGATGCCGTGGCGAGATTCTGAGACTTTTGCAATCATTTCTGGATCAGTCAATTGACTACTATCGCTTCTTCTTTCCTTCTTTCCTTTCTTCATCAAGACTTTTTTCTTCTTCAACTTGATAGGTTTCTTAACGCTCGCATCTTCCGGTCCTGTTTCGTAATCGATTTCATCGTCGTTAATGAACGAATCTTCAAACTCATCATCTGAACTTTGCTCTTGATCTGAATTTAGAGGCGGAGTATCTTGGACGTCATATTTTCGACCTCCTTCGCGAGGACCAAAGCGAGCGAAGGTTTCACCCAAATTTACCATCGGCGTCGGTTGTGTTTGCGTGCATGGATTCCCTGCACTTGCATTCATCATCGTCGTCATCGTCGTCGTCGCGTAATTCGCATTATTTCCAGTGTTGGCAGTGATTCCCGCGCCACCTGAGCTGAAATATTGCGGATGATGATTAAAATCAGCCGCCTCTTCAGGGGACTCGTCGTCAATGAATCGAGCATCTTCCGAATCTGATCCAAAGTCGTCATCGTCGTCGTCATCTCCATGGTCACCACCAGCGATGTCATCCAAAAATAAATGTTTTTTTTGCTTCTGTTGTTGTTTCGTTTCCTCTCGCTTCTTTTGCTTTTTGTTCTTGTTTTTATTATTATTATCAGCAACAGCGAGTGGTGATGAAGCAGATGGCGACGGTTCCTTTGGCTCTCGTTTTCTCCTCTTCAAGATTCGCATACTTTCGTCGCTCGAAATATTGACTTCTTTTTCTTCCTTTTCTTGTCGTACTTGCTGCTTTGATTTCCCGGAGGAGTTCGTTCGCGGTAAGCGCGGATCCGGCGGAGGCATCTCTGAGTGACTTTTCCGTCGCTGTTCCTCTTGCTCTCTCGAAAGCTGTACGTGTTCTTTGAATATAGAAAGAGGTACATTGTCCATCAATTTTTCCTGCATCTCTACGTTAAATGGTTTGAGCGATACGCGCGGCACAGTTGGTGGTGCATCGAATGATTTTTTGAGCGACTGCGGTGGTTGCTGACCTGACAAACGCATTCTTGCAGCTTCAGCAGCCGAAGGTGACTTTGGCGGTTCTTGCGCGTTGGTTTTTTCTGATACCAATATGACTTCTTCCTTTATCTCCTCTTGCTCTTCCTCTTCTTCTCGTCCTTCTTCTCCTTTTACATTTTCGGTGATGTTGACGATGGGCAACTTGTCTCCGATTTTCAAATCAGCAACAGCACGCGCTTCATTGGGAACTTGCTCATGTTCTTGTTCTTGTTCTTGCTGCTTTATTGCGATCTCTTCTTCCTGCAGTTCAATTTCATCGTCTGAAAACGAAATCGGTTTGTCGGCACACGCACCATCTTCAACAGTATTTGGCAAATCCAGCTCTTGAACATCCATGTCTTCGTCTTCGTCGTTTAAATTATTCATCGGCGGTAGCTTATCTGTATTGTCTTCGTCTTCGACAACAAACAAGTCATCATCATCATTTATAACAATGCGGTCCTCATAATCACCTCCTCCATCGTGACTAATGTAACCATCGTCTTCGTGGTTGTCGTCGTCGTCGTCATATTCCATCTCATTTTCGCTAGTACTTTGCAAAGGAAATAATGTTCGCTCGTGTTGATCGATATCGATACCGGCGTTTACTCGCAAGTCGACACCATCACGAATACGCTGTGCCCGTTGTCTCTTTTCGTACACATCACCACCAATAATGGCATCACCTCGATTTCCATCTCCGTCGTTATCATAATCAGGATTACTTCTCGAAGCGCCTGGACTCCTTTCAATGCCTTGCAATTTTGACATTGCTCGAACGAGAAATTTAGTCATAGACCCGTGCTCGAAATTATAGACTTTCTGATACTGACATTGGTACGGCAAGCTACCGGCGTATCCTTTTGATTTCATCTTTTGCAGGTATGTCATCTTTTCATCTTCCAAGGGCAGCATATTGGTATTTTTCCTTTTCGCCATCTCTTCGTCTTCATAGGCGAACAAAATAGAACGAGTTCCTGTATCCAGGGCTTGATACTGCTTTGCCGGATTCGCATCAAAAATATGTGTCGATGTGCTCGTATATTTCAAGTTTGCATTATTGTCCCCGCGCCTTGCTTTCTTTGCGCGAGATGCAGCCGTTTTCGACTTAACGCCGTTATTTTCCTTCGACGAGGTACTTTCGATGCAAATCAATTCACACTCGGGGGTGATATCATCCGGAAGCATGCGCGGAGCGCTGTTACTCATTTTGATATATTTTGCGGGCGTTTTTAAACATTTCATTAAGTAATTATATTTCGCAAGCTCTTTCGTGAACTTGCCGTGCTCTTTTCCCTTTGATGCCAACACGACAACTTTACCGTTTCTCGCGCGACCGGTTCTCCCCATGCGCTGCACAGTCCTTATAACATCGACGACATCATAAAAGACGATTAAATCAACCGATGGAATATCAAGACCTTCTTCACCGATTGACGTGGCGACGATGCAATTTAATGCTCCGTTTCTAAAATCTTCGAGCACTGCTTTTTGTTCGCTTTGTTTTTGTCCTTTTTGCTTCTCGAAATTTAGGGGTTCAATTTCGTCTGCACCATCACTACCACCACTTACTCCTTTTTGTTGTTGATGTTGATTGTGCGCCACTACTTTCTTCTCGCGATTGCGCTTATCTCTAGCGCTCTCCCCGGAGCTTTGACCTACAAATGGTGCTACTTTCACTCGGCACGCGTTGTCACCTTTCGGTTTAACTTCTCTTAACGTTTCTACGATATCGCGCACGGACTCTCGAAAACTGCAGAATATCATCACACGCGTATCGTCTTCTTTATTATTATTACTACTCTTTTTAGCGTTGCCGAAGAAATCTTTTTCAATGACACTATTTCGATTGTTAAATTGATCGGCAACAATCTTGACGAGTTTTTGTAACTTTGGCGAATGCGCCGCTCCGTTTGAAGCCAGCGAACGAATCTGTTCACACGCCTCTTTGAACTGGATATGTTTATCGCTCAAAAACTTTGCGTGTGGCATATCTTTGCTAATATACTCATACGTTTGAACGGCATTGTATTTTGTAAACAGCTCGATGATGTGAGCGATGAATTGCGAGTGTCGCAAGGCGTGTCCACACGCCGCGTTATTCTTCGTTCGATACTGCCCATGTTGTACTGATTGCGTCGTTTGATGCAACGGGTAAAACGGAGGCACCTCCGCATCAGCGCACTCGAGAAACCGTCTTACCATATACGAAAGGCCTTGCTGTTGGTTGTATTCGGGGTTAAAAGCGCCCAGATCTTGCGCTAACTTTAATTGTGGTCTCAACGAGTCCTTAAGAAGCGTCAAAATACCGCAGTCAACGTCGCCTGGACAAATTTCTTCGACGACTACTTCGCGCTTGAACGTATATTTCGCCACATCGACATCTAATTCCGATCGAAACTCTACTCTATTTATACCTAAAGAAGTGACGACTTTTTGAACGTTTTCAATCTCTTTTCCTGGAGTCGCGGTGAGAGCTAAAATTCTGTACACGGCGCCTCTTTCGTTGAGCTTATCTACAATTTGGTTATAGGCGTAATTACCAACCGCCCTGTGCGCTTCGTCGACGACTAGACAAACGACATCTTTCGCGTTTAAATCGCCCGTTTCGATATCATTACTGACAACCTGCGGCGTGCAGAAGAAAACCTTCTTTTCCTCCCAATGCGCTCGTCTCGTTTCCGTGACTGTTTTCCCTTTATTTTTCGTTGATCCCATCATCACGACTGTTTCTTCCGCTGGAATCCCACAAATATCGTGACATGCTTTCATTTGCTGATCAACTAACGGCCTTGTTGGTGCGACAAAGATGATTTTCCCATTCGGAAACCACCTCTTATAGTTCAACATAACAACCGCTGCGATTAACGTCTTCCCGAGCCCGGTTGGGAGGCAGACCAAAGTATTGTTCAAAAGCGCGTTCGACGCAATTGCATATTGATACTCTCTCCTACTCACCTGCGCTGGGTAAATATAACTTTGCGCGGCATCTGAATCAATCTCTGAGAAACATTTTCTATCTCCTTTGCTCTTGTAATTATTATTATTATTATCATTATTATTATTAGTCGTTAACTTTCCCAAAATTGTCCCGACAGCGATTGTGTTTGAAACGGGTTTAAAAACCCTCGGCGCGTACTCGCCTTGATTCTCAAACGCGTTCGGCTTATACCCAATTTGATTATTATTATTATTATTATTATTATCTAAATCTGCATCAACTTTCTTCTTTTGCCTTCTCATCTTAGTCGGGTCGCACTGCGCGCACCCGTTCGTCGCGTATCGGCACTTTGAACAGCCGCTCTCTCTAGGCCTCATGGTTTGCTCTCGCAATCCTTGATTCGTTCCATGTTGCGGCCAAGGCTTACTATAATCTCCCTCACCACCATTACCCAGTCCATTATTATTATTATTATTATTATTATTATTATTATTACCTACTACACCAGTTGATACTTTCGAAAACATTCCAGATATCGATAGCTGCGCTCGTTTCGTTTTCTGGGCACCTTCGTTCTCCTTCTCCGGTACGTCTCTTGGACGAGGAACAGCAAGATCTCCCAATAAACGCCTCTGATCATCATTCACATCACAATCATGCGCATCACTCGCATCACGAACAACAACAACACGAGTAACAGTTGTTGTTTTCTGCGCGTTTAATACGAGTTCATCGAACGTCGATGCGTCGATGTCATCGTCATCGTCGAAAAAAGACATTTACGCTTATTTTTGAAATTCCAGGAGAGAGAATAAAATCATTCGCGCTTTTTCGGAAAGGAGTAGTCAAAGCGATGATGCGAATTAAATTTTGTGTGGAGGAGTCAATAAACGGGAGTAATGCTTTCGTGTGCGTTCGATTTATCTTTGGAAGTATAGTGCTTTGTTTGATTTTGTGATTTATTTAAGCTGCGTCTTTTTAATGACGATTTCCGAATGTATTTGATGAGGAAAGTTCTTTACTTTGCTTATAAATAAACATTACTTGTTTTGTTGTTTAGTTGTTCATTCATATCTCTATTATACAAATTTAATATTATCGGGCTATATATATGTATATGATATAGCGATCTCTCTCAACGTCGACAAACGACAACGATATAGTATTATAATGCTTTTAAAATGTTTACAAGTTTTTTTACGCGGCGACATATACATACATACATACAACATACATACACACATACACAAGTGAACCCGAAAAGTTTTTCATTCAAACTTGCTTGCGTTTATCCAACGCTCCACTTCTTGCGCGATAGATTGCGATTGTGTTCATCGTCTATCGAGCAGCAGCGATGGCTTCGATGATCTCCGTTAAAACGGGAGTCTTGCAACATGGGCACTGGTCGTGGTTTTCTAACCACTTCTCGACGCAGTTGCTATGAAAGACGTGCTTACAAGTCGGCATTTGGCGCACTTGCGCGCGTGAGTTTGGAATTTCAAGACAAATAACGCACGCATCGTCTTCGTTCCTCCTCGAGCATGAACGAAATGTTTTTGATGGGCATCTTTCGTTTAGTTTTTCGATCGGGATGCCTCTTTGTTGCATGCTGTTTACGCCGCCGTCTAGGGCGATTAAGATGTCGTAATCATCGGCGGTGAAGTCTCTGTCTGTCATTGCCAAAATCAGGGCGTGCGGAAACCTTAAAACGAAGCCGCCTCCACCGTTTATTATTGGTGAAATAGTAGCAACATTTGAAGACTGCCGCTGTTGTGCTCCACCACGCGCGTTTTGCGTGGCAATATTTCTTCTTAAGAACGGAATTGGAGGCGCCGGTAACCCAGATAACAACTGTCTCGGCGGTTCAGGTACTCTTAAATTCAATCGCCCAGAGCGTTCATTTAATGTACGCCAAATACAGAACAATCTCGCAAGATACTCTGGTATTTCATCGTCATCATTCTCATCACCACGATCGTCGCCCTCGAGAATCGAAGCGATTAACTCCGGAACGACTGTCGTCGTCGTCGCTCTCCTCCTCCTTCCTTCTTCTTCCTCCTCCTCCTCCTCATGATCGACATCATCGCTCATAATTCGTCGTCGTCGTCTTCGTCGTCGTATTCCTCGACTAAATAAATCGTTCGTTCTCTCGTAATCGTTTTCTCTTTCGATTTCTCGAGTAGTAGCAGTATCAGCCAAACTCGTCGGCAACGGTACTAAAGAATCGTTTCTGTTATTTACAACGGTATCCTCATCCTCTTCAACATCATCGCGATCGCGCTTCTCCAACCTATCATGCAAACAAAAAAACATCACAATATACCGCGCGTCAATAGGTTTCAATGAATTCTCTCGCTCGCTCGTCACAAAAATGCTCTTCAACGTCCTCTTCACGAACATAGAAAAAACAACATCATTATATTTTTTTATCTTCTTCCAGCATAAATAAAAAATGTTCACGAACGATATATAACACAGAGAATGATTTGTGGAAACGAGCGAACGCGTAAAAAAGAAGAAAGAAAAAAGAAGAGAACCTTTGTTCGTTTGGAGGCATTTGTTTTCCGTTCAGCGCACAACAGAGTGTATTTGTTTTGCGAGGCGCGCTTTTTTCCTCTTTGAGGTTTTTCCATTAATAACTGTATCTGCTGCTGATGATGCTGGCTGGCAACTTTCAGTTTTTGTCACATAACGCGAAAAACGATTTAGGGATAACAACAACAACAACAACAACAACAACTTCAATCGACGAGGATGACAAAGAAAAACGAACAGAAACGTACGCGCGTGCACGTCTCGTTTTCTTTTATTTCGTGCGCACGTCTCATCCAGTATCAATTTTCGTTCAATACGTCGAAAAAGCATTTTAATACCATAATAAACAACTACCCCTTCCTGATGCACAACGCTTGACGCGTTCGCACGTGAACACGATCTCTATAACCACGCTCGTACTAACGACCTCTCGCTTCGTCCCATTTTTAAATCCTTCGTTATTTTGTTTCAAAGCATCAGAGGCCATCAGTAACAGTGGATCCCGTGAACACACACATCAGTCAACAACAATTATTGATGCTGCTGGCTACTTAAAATTTTCAGCATTTGTGTGGATATGCTGGATCTTTTGTATGGCGGCTCAAAACCATCAACAGCACTTTCTGTTTCTAAAGCAAAAGCGCTTTTAAAATAGTAGTAAACAAAAATGCCTGCGAAACAAATAACGGAGGAAACGAAGAAAATGCTGGACCGCATAGAACTGCAAAAGAAGTTCGTCACGGTCGGCTTCGAGGAGAACAAAAACGCGAAAGATCAAACGTACGTTAACGCGTTCGGCTCGAACGATGAGGAACATAAGTTCACTTTACAAAAGTTCAGGGAAGAGTTTAAGATTAAGATCACGGAGAAGCGAGAGGATTACTTGGAGTTTGAGATGGAAGGGATATCGGCCGCGTTTGCGAACGCGTTTAGGAGGATTATTTTAGCCGAAGTGCCTCAAATGGCAATCGAGAGAGTGTATTTCGTGCAAAATACTTCCGTGATTGCTGATGAGATTTTCGCGCATAGGCTCGGACTAGTGCCGATATTAGCGGATCCGAACATGTTTGAGGAGTACGAGAAAGAGACCGAGGAGTTATTGACTGAGAAAAACACGATAGTGTTTAAGATGAAGGTGAAGTGTGAGAAAGAGAGAGACTCGAGTGGTGTCGCGGTGCCGGATTCGATATTGCACGAGAAAGTATATTCAAAAGATTTAGTATGGCTCCCTGCTGGATCCGAGTTGAATAAAGAGGATTTGGAGCGAGAGAAAGGATTACCTACGACGTATTCAAACTTTAGTGAAAGTCAAGAAATAAAATTTGGTAAAAATGGTATCAAAACCGTGCACGACGACATATTATTAGCGAAATTAGTTCCCGGGCAAGAGATCGAGCTCGAAGCGCATTGCATGAAATCTGTTGGCAGCGATCACGCAAAGTTTTCGCCAGTTGGTACGTGTTGGTACAGACTCGTCCCAACTATAATTTTTAAAAAACCAATCACTGGCACGGATGCTAAGGTCTTCATGTCCGAATGCTCCGACCCGATCCCAAACCATAAATGCTTCGAACTAAAAGGCTCTGGCGCTAAAGCGTCGGTTGAAATAAAATCCACTCGCGGCTGCGACTTGTGCTTAGAGCGCGTCAGAGAGCTCACTGGTGAAGGCGATTGGGCCGAAAAAGTTATAGTTTTGAAAAAGAGAGACCATTACATATTCACCATCGAATCCGTCGGCTCTCGAACGCCCGAGGTCATTTTCAAAGAAGCGGTGAACATCTTAAGCTCAAAATGTCAAGCCGCTCTCGGGACTTTGTAGTAAGTAGTTCGTGTGACGTGTGCGCATGTGCGCGCGTGTGTGTGCGCGTGATTGTAATCAATAATAATAAACTATAGTTATGAGAAACCGTAATAGTCTTCTGTTCATTAAAAAGAGGTTGTAGAGAGAAATTTTTGCTGCCGTGAATACCACAGCCGCAGATGACTCTTCGTTTGCCCTTCATCAGGAAATCACAACGAACTCAATTCGACAATAATTTCGGCCCACAAAAAATCGAAACCGAACCGAAACTCGAATACGCTCCAATAAAAGAGCGATTAAAACACGAAAGCCGAATCACGCCAAAACGTTCCTCTGTACTCTCGTTGCCATTCAACGCGATAGCGGCGAGTTTCTGCGTAAGATATACGCAGAGCACATCGCGCGCGGATTTGGTACAAATAAATTAAAAATAAATATCAAAAAACGAAATTAAGACGTGCGTCGTCTGAAAATATGACGGATTCAATAGTCTCAATCGCACTCGCGGCTGCAGAAGAAATGAAAGTACTGCGAACTAAGAAAGAGAGATCGTTTGGAAGAAGAGCGTTCGATGCAAGTTTTGAGTTTGATTTCCGCTCGCAAAGGCGCGAGCGACGCGCGACGAGATTAGACTCGAATTTTAATCATCCCCAGCAAAAGCAGCAGTCGTTGAAAAAATTTAAGAGGGCAAACGAACGGTCAGAGGAGGAAGGTTTTACTGCTGGGGAAGAATTCGAAGACCCGCGACGCCGAGCGAACGTGATTTCGATCATAGATAAACTACACTCGAGAGATAATTTCAAAAAGAAACGAAAGTTTGAACAGTTTGAGGATGAGTATTGCTTAGGCGCGTTCGATGATGAGGATGCAGATACGCTATCGACGGCGTAGTAGTAGCGGCGTGATTCGGTGTGATTCGGTGTGATTGTTTGTTGTTTGTTGTTTTAGAAGTATTTGATCGCGCGAGATGCGAGAGAATTGTCTAGCTATATGAGCTATATTTGTTGTTTCTATAAATTATGTATATATTATTTAAATTATTATTATTTGAACGTTATGTATCCTTCTTCGCTTAATCCTCGCAATAAAATAGCTTCGAGGTCAAACGCGTGCGAAACGTGCGCTCGAGGCTCGTAATTTAACTCCCCACGTTCTTTTGGGAAGTAATGATACGCTCCGTTGGTTTTACATCCGTGCGTTTTACATTCGTCGGAGCTGAATCCAAACGTTGAGACGGCTTTTCTATTTTTATTCGTTAACGAAGCGCCGCATAATTGAAGGGCAATGAAAGTTGTAAGAAATCCAGTCGATGGCGCTCCTCCGCCCATAAAAGCGTCAATTTCACCATCGTTCACATTATCATCATCATCAACATTTAAAACTTCCGATATACCCCTTCGAAAAACGGCTAATAATTTACCCGCGTGCGAATTCGCTCGAGAGGTTAAAAACAACGCCTTCGTGAAATTCGGACGTCTCTTCACAGTGTTCTTGGAAAATTTAGTGAACTCTTTTACGTTACATCGCGATGCTATAAACGTCACTTTCTCGTTCTTATCTAAATCCGCCTCTAAGCGTTCTACGATTTTGCTTTCGCTCTCCGTTGCAAATTTATCTGTCCACTTCTTGTTCAAAATTCGAACGGTCGTTTTGTCTCCAACATCTTGCGATCCAGCAGGTGCGTTGTTTAATCGAAAAACGGCATCGTGCGAGTCAATTTCAGGGCCTAATTTCGATTTTAACAGAATGCCCGAATTTCCAACGACTGCGCACGTCTGAAATCGTTCGCGCTCAAATTCTGGCGCGTTTACTGGAAGTAAATCAGAACTCTCATCGTCCCAAAACCCATCGTATTTATCTCTAATCCTTGACCAATTCATTTTCGTATAAAACAGATCGACCGTTAAATCCGTCGCCCCAAACTTCCCCGGTTCTATTAATTGAGGAATCTTCTCTATAATCGCTCTCGACGCTTTCATTTCTACATCTAACAAATTTTTCGCGCACGACATCTCCTCCACGCTAAATCCGTTCCTCCTCCTAATCTTCTCCTCTGAATCATGATGATTACCTCTCAAAAAATTAACAGCATCTCGTATCTTCTTCTTCGTTCGTTCCCCCGTCTGCTTTCTATAATCAATCGCCCTAAATTCCTCGTCTCTCGGTGTCGTCGTCTTCGACCTAAAAACGCACGCCCTGATAACTTCTTTCGTTCTATTCCTATACTCACACGCGACATCGACGGCGAGTTCTTCTGGGTAATTCCTATTACAATTCTTACTTTGCTTACTCTCTGAAGCGCATTCGCATCTGCTGCTGCTGCTGCTGCTGCTGCTGCTGCGTCGTTGTTGTTGTTGTTTATTGATCTTTGATTTTTTTGTCCTCGCGCTCGCCGCCGTCGGCGATATTTTTGAATCCTTCGTATGCTGTTGAGATACAAAATCATCGAATTCGACATCATCTATATGTTCATCGACATTGTTTACCCTAATTAATCTCTTGCGTCCATCATCATCATCATCATCGAAATCTTCATTTCGAGACCGTAACGCAGGTGTTCGTCTTTGATAAAACCCTAAATTATCATATCCATCATCGTTCGTTTTAGATATGAAACAATATCGCAAGACTCCGGTCGCAGTAGAATAGAACGTAAAGATAGATAAAGAACCCAGGACGAGGAAGTATGTGGATTTAGGTCTCGGTTTCTTCTTCTTCGAGCGATTCGCAGTCGGAAGTCTCGTTTGCGGGGTTTGGGGCATCGCGTTAGTGCGCGTGTTTAATTAGGCATTGGTCGTTGTCGTTTTCCCGTGGTTTTGAGTGAGGCTGTGGACTGTGAGTTTTCCTGCTACGAGTATGTGCGATTATAACTATATATACTCGTACTAGTAGTATAGTACGTTAGCTCTATATAATACACAACACAGCACGTACACGAACGCACACGGGCGAGAAGCCGCATAAATGTAATATTTCCGTGAAAGCGTTTTCGCAATCTGTCAATTTGACATGTCAAATTGACAGAGTCCGCACACGCATAATCGCAAATATCACATTATACGGCTTCTCGCCCGTGAGCGTACTCTTGTACCTAAACCCAAACACGACAACGATACCGAATAGTTTTGGCTAATGAATAATAATACATCGTCTTCTCCTTTTCACGAAAAAAGTTACTTCTCGTTCTTATTACCTTTACTCTTCGTAGCAGTAGAAGAAGAACGTTTAACGATAGGCTTGATGACGACTTCTTTCAAATCTTCCTCAAATACGTCATCATCGTCCTCATCTAACCACTCATCCTCATCCTCTCCTCTCTCCGCGATTACGCTTTCAATAGCTAACATTTCCTCCGCGCTCGCCTTCGCGTTCCCTCGCGTGCCGCCTACGCGCTCCTCCCTCAACGCGTCTAAAATCGTACTCACTTTCTGCCCTCTCTCGAAGCTCTCATCGATCACGAACCTAACCTCGGGCGTTAACCTCAACGATATCTTCCCCCCAATCCTCCCTCTCACGTACCCTTCTAACTTCTTTAAACCTTTCATCGCGTTCTTCTTCGCTCGGTCGTCGCCTAAAACGCTCACGTATACTTTCACGACCTGTAAGTCATTCGAAACCTCGCAGTCGCTCACGGTCGCTATGCTCGTACTGACGACGTCGATGCCGAACTTATAATCAGGGTTTAACATCCCTTTCACTTTCTGGTCCTGTTGGAACATTTGCGAGATCTCGCGTCGCATTTGTTGTTGCACCCTGGCGACCCTGCGTTGATCCGCGCATTCGATCGACTGTTTTGAGATCATCGTTTCCTTCGTCCGCCGCAGCGTCAGTTTTCTCTTCGTTTCGGTTTTCTTGAGTAAATTATTTCGATTCATCGCGAGCGAGAACATGTTTTCGCGATAAACACGAGCGAATGATTGCGCGAAGTGCATGCGCGATGTTCTTTTTCTCGCGCGTGCTCGCGTTCCGAACTTATATCGATTACTTTAAATATCGTTCTAATAGGTAACGACACGAATGAATGAGTTGGATTTTTTTTCTGCAGCACAGGGCGAATAATTGGGACAAACGTTATTTATTATTTTAATGAGTAGGAAATGAGCAGCACATCAGCAGGAAACTAAATTAACTGATCACGAGAAGATTAGATCAAAACATCTGATCGAAAGTATACATAATGTCTATTCTTTCGACGTTGATACGCTAAATAAGAAGAAAGACGAACAATCGAGAGAGAGAGAGAGAGATTCAATGCTCTAAAACCATAAGATCGATTGTTTCAGCGACATTAATTATGATTACTTATTACTTAATAAATAGGAAATGAAACCCTAAACGAGGTACTACATTTGACTGTCTATTCTTTCGACGTTGATACGCTAAATAAGAAGAAAGAAGAACGATCGAGAGAGAGAGAGAGATTCAATGCTCTAAACCAATAAGATCGATTGTTTCAGCGACATTAATTAAAAAAATACTCAATAAATAGGAAATGAAACCCTAAATGAGGTACTACATTTGACTAAATTTCTCTGCAGCAAATGGCAAACCCTTCT